>Ga0209189_1002722_pt1 | contig 12195 bp, 11 predicted proteins | sample C_130820_EF_Meta_FD_187308 | JGI IMG/M metagenome (GOLD analysis project Ga0209189, IMG submission 187308) | Freshwater microbial communities from Lake Croche, Canada to study carbon cycling - C_130820_EF_MetaG (SPAdes) (version 3) | ecosystem: Environmental > Aquatic > Freshwater > Lake...
ATGACAAAAATAGAAGGAGGAAGGCGCCGTTCTCGTTCTAAGCGCCGTGCGGGAACTCGTAGACGACGGGCGTAAAGTGCTGGAATCTGTTCTCCACGTGTGCCGTTAATTCGAGGAGTCGTGTTAGAACATGAGCGGCGCATTTCGCAGAGCCTTGTCCTCCTTTCGACAACGACTGTTTTGGCATTTACGATACAGGGAGGACCGTGTCCCCGCATTTGACTTTTTAAACTCGGCGTCAGCACACTGATGATACCGCCCCCCATTTTCGTCAGTAGGTGTCTCCTTCCCGCATTTCTGACGCCGGGTAGCCCTCAAGGTGCGTATGCTCTGTTTCCACGCCTTCTCCAAGTCTCCGCACTTGGTTTTGGAACATTTGTTATAGTTCTCCTGTAGTTTGTTCCGTTCGTTCCGATTCTTTTCCACCACTTCTGTTCGTTCCTTCACAAGCCGGTCACATTCGGCGGGTGTTTGAAGAGTTCCCTTTACGTTCTGGAGCCAGCCGTTAAAATCGCCTCTCGCAGGGCAGACCTTACATCCGTCGTTCGGGTCATTCACTATTTTCTTAAACTCGTTGAGCGACATGGCTTGGTGATGCGTCTCGGAGATGACGCAGACGACCTTTCCTTTTTGAGCCTCGGGACTCGACGAATTGGCGCCCATTCCCTATTAGGTGTCTACAAACCCAACCTCTCTGCTGTCAACGCTTTTCCAATCTGGACTCGGCTCTCCGCCGGCGAGCCCTTGTACAGCGGCAAGTACCAGCAATCCAAGTCGCACGCCGCCGCAAAGTGCTGAAACCCGCCCTCCACTTTCAGTTCATTCTGAAACTCGAGGACTCGGCATCGGGACGGGAGGGCCCAGAGTTTCACCCACTGTTCGTCCTGCTTTGGAAGATTGTACAGAATACACAGCGATGCTCCGACGAGTTGCCGATAGGCCTCGACGCCTGTGGAGGACCTCGGAAGGCAGCGAACTGTCCAGTCCGATGGCAGCAGAGGTCGCACCGTCGTCTCCACAAACTCGGGCGACAGCAATTCATCAATCAACACCACGCACAGGGGGCCCTTGACATCAGACCATTCGGTCCACGCATTGCGCAAGGCCCCGATCTGCGCCGTCGTGACTTCGGTCTTGGCGGGATAGTAACCGACCAGAGTCTTGGCATACACAGAGGCGGTCGGGCTCCATGAGAGGGCCGGGACAGAAGACAATGCCCCCTGTTTCACAGCAAAGGTCTGGAGTGTAAGGACATTGTTCGCATGGACAAACACGGCAGGACACGTCTGGTCTCCCTCAAGTTTGTCGCATAGGCGAATGACATGGCTCACATAGTGGAGGCAGTACAGGTCGGCGTGGAGCATTGTGGCCTTGGTGGCCACGGGTACGACGGCCATGCGCTCGACGACGATCGCCTTCTTCGAAAACGACACATCCAGCGGAATGTCCACAGTTGGCAAAAAGGTGTCCATAGTTAACTGGGACCCGTAGTACAACTGTTGGTAATCGTAGACGAAGCCGCAGGGCATGACGAACTTGTTGGTCCATGTGTGGAGGACGGGCTTTGAACACGTATAGGGATTTGGTTCGGTGGGGGACCACTTGAAACGATTCTCCCGGGCCAGCATGGTACAGAAGGTGACGGCCTGTTTGTCAGAAGGACACTGAACCTTGACCGTCGCACAATCAGGGTCCACGGCGACCGTCTTGGTTGTGTCATAGCGGGGCTCAATGTCCAGAAGGAGACAGGGGTTCACATAGAGGTAGAGCTTGGCGGGGACAATGTCGGTCTTGTTGTAATTGCGAATCTCGGTCCGGTGAATGTGGACGGTCTGAATCGTGTGGCAGGGATTCGAGACGAGGAACCGCATGCCAAACATGTCGGCCGTCATGCGATTGTCGCACCCGGCCGTTCCGAGCTTGTACTCAAAGGAGGAGAGGTCCCAGGTCCGGGCCTTGATGGACTCCGAGTCGACGACCCAGGCGTCCTGGGAATCGGGTCTCGGCCCGAACAACTTCAAGTCCTCCGCCCCGCCTTCTCCCTCGTCCCAGCGAAGAAGGGCAAACAGTTTGTCCTTCATCGAGACGCTGTAGAGATTACGGAGAGTGGCATTACAGTAAATGTCGGCGTTGGCAAATATCACAATCGTGTTGATGGGGACCTTTTCGAGGGTGTAGCGCAGAAGGTCCGCATAGGAGAGGCGATGGCCAATCACCTCTTGGGTGACCTTTTCCGAGTTGCGCATCGAGGACCATTCGTAGGACAGGTTGGACTCGTTCAGAAGGACCACCCGGTCAAGAGAGTCGCACAACAAATTGTTCTTGAGGCACTGGCGGATTTCCCGGGCCCTCTTGGTCACGGGATGGACGAAATATTGGGTGAGGAGCCAGATGGACGGGGGGGTCAGCGAGGGCTGGGTCCGAACCCCGAGGGTCGCTAGGTGGGCCAGGCGTTCTGCGGAAATCGGGGCCTCCGTCACCAGGAGACGAAAATGGAAAATCAGGCTAGAACAGGCCATCATGTCCCCGATAGAAGGCTGACAGGGAATCCCTAGGACGGGGAATTGCTCGTGGAACGTGTCGGTGATACCGACGTAGAGGCGGAGAGCGGCCCATCGCTCCTGGGGAAAGGCCGAGGCGACGGCCTGCGTTACAAAGAGTTGCGGGGGCTTGGTCTTCAGGCCTTCGAGTAGGTTCAGGTCGGCCTCGGTCAGCGTCTCCAGGACAATCGCCAACACGTTCGTCTTCTTGTGCCACTTGACAAAGTCAGCAACAGATGTCACGAGGCCGTCGTAACAGGACCACTTGGTATTCGTGATGTCCTGTTCCTTGAAATGGACGAGGGTTCGCTGGTCCCTCGTCGGATTTACACGGGTATTGATGATGGGAGGAATCTTGACCCGGCTCATTGTACTATAATGCCAGGGATTCCTTAGATTACTTTCGCACCCTACAGAAGAATGTCAAACAAGCCCCAGCAGTTTCTTATCAATCCGGGGTCCCCCCCCGCCGCCCCCTATACGACCCAGCAGAATCCGAATTATGGCCTGTACAACTCCGATGGGCAGTTTATCTTTGGTCGGTCCCCTGATATCTCAAATACGTACGTATCGCCGGCGTCCCTTCCGTCCTTTCCGATTCAGGCGGGTGGCAATGCGAGCCAAGTCACGTCGAACCAGGAAAACAAGAGCGTGTTTACTGCGCTGAACCTTCAGCAAGAGCAGGTGAGAGCGGGTAAACGGACCTTGAACGGCCCCATCTTCAAGTCCTACAGGGAGCAGATGGCGTACATTCAGGCCCAGTATACGCAGCCGCTGCCGAAGCCGAATCCAGCGGTTGTGGTACCGCCGACTAACGCTGCCCCCTTTGGTCCCACCATATCGGTCAGCACGCCGACGCAAACAATCTACTCTACGAACACCCTGTTTGACATGTACACCAATGGTAATTATATATTGGGGAGTCAGCCGGCGAATCCGCAGGCACGCCCTACAGGTATACTTCCCCCGCCGAGCCAACCGCCGTATTGCTAGGGGCCTCGCACAATAAAATAGGTGACGTTTGCGTAGGTCATATGGCGCTGGCTGCCTTGGCAGCCAGTACCTCATGGTAGGTCCTGGGCAGCATGCTGCCCAGAACGAATCATACAGTCCTCGTGGCGCAAGCCACGAGGACTTCATGGCGGAGGGGGTGGCTTGCCACCCCCTCGATCATACGGTGTTGGCTGCCAGGGCAGCCAACACCTCATGATATTCCTTCAACGCCTGTGCGAGACACCGCAGGTCCTGTGTCGGAACTCGCAGAACTCGCTGCGGCAGCACTTTTTCCTGCCCTTCCTCGAACGGCCCGAGGGGGCTTTTCAGCCCTCGGGAGGGGCGTGCCTCGCTTCGAGGGCTCGAGAGAGGCTCGCCAGGCGTCAAGATTTGGTTCGACTCGGGCCTTCCAATCGTCCAGGAGTGTAAGAACTCCATCTCGGTAAGAGCCGATGTGGACTTGCTCTTTGGCAGAGCAGTTTCCTGAGTAGTAGAAGAGGGCTCCTGTTGAATCTGCGAGGAAAGGGATGTTGTGGATAAAGATGAGTTCATGAGCGGACATACTGGTTTCGTTTGACTGGAGGACAGATAGGGGGCTCCGACTATCAATTTTTACTGCATCAGTTTGTTTCGCTGAACCCCGTCTACGTTCGTCGTCCAGGGATACGCAGCCGCCCCGCCTTCCCACCGACGATTGTAGGGCCCGCCGTAGTATCCGCCGCCAATCCAGGTGCTCGAGTACAAGGGCCATCCCCACTCGAGGTCGCTGTAGTACAGTCCTCCTGGATTGTACATTAAGGGATCCTCCTCCACCTCGTACTTGACAACCGGCACCAAATCCTCGAACGAGTCCTGGACCCCTGTGCGGGTCGTGAACCAGAGCACGAGGAGAACGAGCAGGGCCAAGAGGAGCACAATGGTCATCCCTATGGTTTCCTTTCAAATTACAATTGGAAAGGAAATTAGTCCAGGTGAGTCTGCCTTTTTGGCAGACCCACCAGCATGATGGTGTGTATGCCCTCAGGGCATACACACCATAGTCCAGGTGGGTCTCGATCCCACGACTCTCACCTTATAAGAGTGATGCTCTACCAACTGAGACTACAGGACTTGGAACACTCCCACACCAGAGTGGCACCCACCCTTTAAGTTTTGTTACAACATTTTTGTTTCAGGGTCTTGTGCGGACGATTCTTGCTCCAACACCAGTGCCCTTTGAGTGGGTGAATACAGCACGTTTCCTTTTTATCTTTTACAAGGCGGCATTTCATGGCCCGTTTCATGTGAGAACATTGCCGGTCGGGGCGAATCGACCCCTTTGCCCAGCACCATTCTCCTATTTTCGAACTTGTACAGCAGGTCTTTTGGCGGCGTGTCGTAATCCGGCACGTCGTTCGTCGCCCCAAGGAGCACGTGGTCATTCCCTACAAGGGGTGGTTACTTTTTCTTGAAGAGCGGCCGTATAGTGGTGGGTCGAATGCTGGACAGGCTTGTCGACAGGAGGACCGCAGGGCGTCTTGCGCTTCTGATGGGCGTCGGCGTGGCTCTTCTGATAAAAGGTCTTGCCGCACTGGCCACAGAAAAAGTCGCTCATTCTATTCGGGATGGATAGGATTTGGTAGGCTCTTCTAACTTAAAGGGGTGTGTAGAGTGTCGTATGGGGCGGATAGCTCCTGTAGCTAGTCCTGGGGTGGAGCGTTGCTCCACCCCAGGCCTGATAGGGGAGGCAATGAGAATACAAAGTATTCTCATTGCTCCTGTAGCTCAGTAGCAGAGCGTATGTCTTGTAAACATAAGGTCCCGTGTTCGATTCACGGCAGGAGCACTTTTTTAGAGGTATATCAATACCTCTAAAAAATAGTTCCAGGGTTCGCCACTCAGTCAGAACACTTCACAAAGGCCTCAGTATTCATTAAATTGGTACTCACTAATTCGCCAGGGGCAGGAGCTACTTGGAGGGTGGCATTGATGTCCTTTGATTTCATGGACCCTGCTATCAACACGGTATCATTCTTCTTGACCGCCGGAACTCGGGTGGTCAACCAGCGAGGAATCACCTGTACCTTTTTGTTCTTGTATATTTCCGCATCCCCTGACGCAGTAAATACATATTTTACATCAAAATCACGAGGCTTTGTAGGCCACGCAGTTCCTATCTCTCGTTCGTACACCTGGACGGGTTTGCGAATGTGCTGTTTAAGAGTCGTGGCTGTCAGCGGAGCATATCCGAACAGGCGTGTCGAATGAAAAGGAACCCAGCGCTTGACGCCCCCTGCTGTTTTTTTCACAACCCATCGCTGCGAATCTCTTCCATAGGCAATGGTTCCTTCGGGATGGACCGTGGCCGACGCATCGGGCGATATACGATGTTTACTCTTACGAGTTTTATGGGCGGGCATCGATTCCTACTAGGTCTGGTTTAAAAAAGGAAAGCCTGACTAGAATAGAATGCTGTTCCGCACCCTCTTCCTGTCCACCCTGTCTGTTCTCGGCCTCGTCTCCGTCAAGGATTGTTCGACCCCTTCTGCTCTCTTCTCCCTGAAGGCGCTTGACATATCCCCTTCCAATCCAGTTCCGGGGGAGAATGGAACCCTTCACATGACCTATTTCGCTCCCGAGGATCTGGCAGGGGGTACCGTCGACTATACGTGTACCCTGAACGGATTTCCAGTGTTAAAAGAGTCCTATGATTTGTGTACCGCCACGACGTGCCCGATTACCGTCGGCGAGCATGACCAGAAGGGACTCGTCGAGACCCCCGATACAAAAGGAACGCTCGGGTGTTCTCTGAAGTGGTCTGATTCTGCCAAGAGGGAATTGCTCTGTGTAAAAATAACATATGTTCAGTGATTGATTAGAAATCCGCATCCATCCGAAACGTCGCATCCGCCGAACTCGTGCCCACTCCCGCCTTGGCGTAGGTGCTGACCCGCTTCTCAAAGAAGTTGTCCTTGCCCTCCATGCTGATGCGCTCCATGAAGTCAAAGGGATTCGCAGACTTGAAGGTCTTGCTGTAGCCGAGCTGACTCAAGAGGCGGTCGGCGACAAACTCAATGTACTGTCCCATGAGCTTCTTGTTCATGCCAATGAGGTCGCACGGGAGGGACTGGGTGATGAATTCCTTCTCAATCGCCACGGCCTCACGGACGATGCGATGGACCTTGTCGGCCTTGACCTTGTGAACAATCTCCTTGTAGAGTTCGCAGGCAAACTCTGTGTGGAGCCCCTCGTCCCTGGCAATGAATTCATTGCTCGTCGTCAGGCCGGGCATCAGGCCCCGCTCCTTGATCCAGAAGATGGCGCAGAAGGAACCGCTGAAGAAGATGCCCTCGACCACGGCAAAGCCAATGAGGCGCGTGGCAAAGTCTTCTTCCGTCGTCTCAATCCAGCGCCGGGCCCAGTCGGCCTTCTTGCCGACGCACGGAATCGTCTGAATAGCCCGAAAGGTCTCGAGCTTGAGGGCCTTGTCGTCAATGTACGTGTCAATCAGAAGGGAATACGTCTCGGAATGGACCTGTTCGACCGCATTCTGAATGGCGTAAAAGGCCCGGGCCTCGGCCAACTGGACCTCCCCCATGAAGCGAGTCGCCAGATTCTCCTGAACGATTCCGTCCGACCCCGCAAAGAAGCCGAGAATGTTGCGGAGAAAGTAGCGCTCATTCTCGTTCAGGGCGTTCCAGTCCTTCAGGTCCTTGCCCAAATCAATCTCCTCGGGCACCCAAAAGACGCTCATGTGCTGCTTGTATTTTCTGTAGAGGGCCGGCTTTTCAACGGGAAACAGGGTGAACCGGTTCGGATTCGGTCGGAGAACCGGCTCAACAAAGGCGGGGGGACTTAAAGAAAGGGCCTCCATGGCCTCGACGCTCATGGAGCGCTTGCGTTGTGACGTTACTAATGGGCTTTTGCTCGATTTGGAGACCACCTGATTGGGCGGGGTTCCAGAAACACCCATGAGTATGGGAGACTTGGTCATCGAGGTGCTGTATTGTGTGGATGATTCGAGTAGGGTGCTCATGTCGTAACGTATTGGTACCGGAGATTTTAGTGTGGGCGGTCGTATCCCTCCAACAAAATAGGAGGACCGTCAATTTTACTCACACACCTGTTGGTAATTTGCGGTAAAAGTCGGTGACTTGGCTGTGCGTCCAGAAGGCGTCGGCCTTGAGGGCGTGGATGTAGAGGGATTCGAGGGATTTGACACGGGACAGGGCCACGTAGGCCTGTCCCGCCTCAAAGGTATTGTCGCCGACGTCGATGAGGGCCGAGTCGAGGGTGGCGCCCTGCGCCTTGTGGATGGTCGAGGCCCAGGCGAGACGGAGAGGGAGTTGCTCCCGCCCGACGTCGGAATCGGCCTCGAGAGCCCAGAGATGAGGGGCGATGGGCAGCCGGGTTCCGTTCAGGAACTCGACGAGAGGGTACCCCTTTGTCTCCTCGAATCCCACCACAACGCCTCTCGAGCCATTGACGAGGCCGGCCGCCGGATTCAGATTGTGGAGGAGCATGACCTGGGCGTCGACGGCCAGTTCGAGGTCGATGCGATAGGGGGCGTCCTTGTCGAGGCTGGCCACGGCCCTTTGAAAGGCCGGGTCGTTGAGCTGCTTGGGGCTCGCCCCCACCGTCTTGGCGGCATAGAGGTGCTTGGGACCCTTGAGGGCCCGAATGTTGGCGTCGTTGATGGCGTCCACCTCTGCGTTGCGGGGAAAGAGGAGGGTGGGCCGAATCTTGAGGCTCTGCCACTCGAGTCCTTTCCGAGTCTTGAGGATGGCCATCGACTCGGCCGACAAGGCCCCGACCCGGGCCTCCGCCAAAATCTTCTGAAAGACGGGGTCGGATTGACGATGCATGTCGGTCAAGACGACCGATGTCGGCACAAGGATGGGCCACAGGGGCGATTCAAAGGCAAAGACAGTGGCTCCCGTCTTTGTGACGGGCGGGAGTTGATAGAAATCCCCCGAGAAGAGGAGTTGGAGGCCGCCGAACGGCTTGGTCGAGCGCCGCATCGCCTTGGCCACCGCGTCCAACGTCTCGAGCAGGGCCCCCGTCGCCATGCTGATTTCGTCAATGACCAAGAGGTCGTAGGCGACCCAATTCTTCTTGGCCCGACCGTTCCGCCGAATGCGAAACAAGAGTTCAGGCACGGGGTCCTTTCCGAGACCGATGCCGGCCCACGAATGGAGCGTCTTGCCGTCGTTCAGAAGAAGGGCCGCACACCCTGTAAGGGCTGTGATGGCAATGCGGAAGGGTCGACCCTTGGACTCGGTCATGGGCTTGCCGACTGTTTCTTGGAGCGTCTTGATGATGTGGGACTTTCCCGTACCGCCGGGCCCCGTCATAAAGACGTTTTCACCTCTCAAAAGTGCGTCGATAACTTGTTGCTGCTGTGGACTAATAGGAGTGGGCATGCCAATCAGTATGCCCTCCTGTACATCAATTTTACTCGAGAGTCGCCCCCTCCAGGGCCTCCAGGACCGCCGTTCCGTAGGACGTGCCGGCCGCAATCGCATCCACTTCGGCCTTGTCGAGCACACGGTTCAGGGACTTGGACACACCGCCCTTGCGGACACGGACGTCTGCGGCCGTTGCGGCCGTCGCCGTCTTCCGCAGCGTCTTCAGGCCCTTGATACAGGCCGTCAAGGAGGCGACAATCGTCTCGTACTCCTTGTGAAGGTCCTGAAGATCCTGAGTCACATCCTGATCCTGGTCTATTTCGTCTGCCATTATTCTATAGAAGGAGATTATTTCTTAAGCCGTTCGCAAAAGGAGACTGACAGGGGTGTGGTATTCCACGACACATACCAGGGGCACCTGTTCGGACCCCTCCAGGGCCTGCCAGCTCATGAACCAGTGGGGCGGCATGACGAGGCAGGAGCCCTGGCGCACGACAATGTCCATGTACTGAAGGTCGGCCACAAAGGGCGTATCGTAGACGGTCAGTTTGTTGGGAAAGACTCCCTCCAGGGACGGGGGCAGAGACTGGATCGTCTTGGCCGAGCCCGCCAGAATGCTGACCAGAAGGGCGCCCTCGGTCGGGACGATGCAGGTCCAGCGACAAGACGTCTTCCAGAGGGGTCTGGAGCCGGCCCAGCAGCTCACCTCGGGCCGGTACCAGAGGGACCAGAGAGGGTTGGTGTGAATCGCCGGATGGAGTTCCCGCTCGGCCCAGACGCCGAGGCCCGAGAGGGTCCCCAGAAGGGTGGCGTGCTCTCGAGTCCACGGACAGGTCGTGTCGACGGGCTGGGCGTTCAGCCATTCTCTCAGTCCCTGGTCCTCAAAGATGGGCACGTCCTGGTAAAAGGCCCGCCTCTGAATGTCCTGTAACGTCCAAAAAGCCACGGGCGGAACGCCCTGTATCACCAGGGGCGTCCGCTCCGCCAGAAGGCTCGCCAACTGCGTCTCCTTCTGGTCCCATCGAATCTGCGCCACCTTGTACTCAAAGGTGACCTGATTGTGAAAAAAGAGTAGAATTACGGCGCCCAACAGAAGAATAAAGATCCATTCGAGCATGTCCCTACACCCTCTTTGTATTCTCAACAGGGCACATCCAACTCACTACCAGGTCCAGCGGCACGGTGAGCCAGACGGGGTCGCAGTCGTGCTGCGAGTACCAGAACTGGGCCTCTCGTTCCTTCTCCCGTATACAGAACCCGATACAGAACTCGATGCCGTTCCGACCAAAGACAAAGGGGGGCGAGGACTGAAGAGGGCGACCGGTAGTGGAGTCCAGAACAATCAGTCGATGGCGGTAGTGTCGAGGCACCTCGTTGTCCGACGAGTGGACGACGAGCCAGGAAGCCCCCTGGTACGAAACGGGGACGGTCGAGCCCCGAAGGGAGGCCCAGGAAGGGGGGGTGGCCCATTCAGTGTGAATCGCCAGTTTGCCGTCGGCAACCGACCCTATCTGGAGGGGGTGGAATCCGTAGAGGAAATCGGAGCCCCAGGGAATCCAGTTCTTCTCGCACCCAGTATGCGTCGGGGGTTCCATTACTTCGAGGTTGGTCAGGCACGTCCCCACCACGTCGCCCCGCACGATGCGATTCTGGCGGCTCGGAGACCATTCTCGCTGCGTGGCGACAAAGCGCACCCGCCCACCCTCCTCGTATAACCGGACGTCCTCGAGGCCGTGAATTCCGACGCACGTCTGAGCGATCGACGTTCGAATGGCAAGGACGGTGCTACACTCGATACGGGTCAGGGAGTCGTCGAGAAGGGCCAGAACGTTCTGCGTTCGGAGAAACCCCTCCTTGTCATGAATCATGTACTTCCCCCCTGCCGTCAGTCGATAATTCACGTAGCGAATGTTCAGAAGAGGCACTCCCCTATAGGTCAAGAAGGAGGACGAGGTGGGTTCGTACCCCTCCACCCTCGGATAGGCATAGGAACCCAGTCGGACCCCAGGTTCTCGGCACAGGAACCGCACCACCTCTCCGTTCCGCAAGAAGCGGAGGCGGAGCACCTCGGACAGGTGTATCACCGCCTGGTCTCGTGTTCCGAGGGCGGCCAAGGCCTCAACACCCGCCTGTTCGTGCCCCTGGTCCAGAACGGCATAGAGGTCCTGATAGGACTCCAGGCCCGTCGGCCGAATGGGAATGCCTTTGCGGTACGCATGGGCCGACAAAACCTGGTCGTCGATACACCGTCCCTCTTCAACGACCTCGAGCCCCTCCCAAAACGAACTCTGTGACAAAAACCCCACATATCCGTGAATCAGGCCCCCCGATGTATGACCCCGAAAGATCTCGCACCGATTCTGGTAAATACAGAGGGCGTCCACTCGACTCATCATGGCCTGGACAAGGCCGGGCTTGTAGACCTGATCGTCGTCGCACACAAAGGTCCACTGGTGGGGACCTAAAGATTCTTTAGGTCCCAGGACCTTGGCAATCGACCCGACGTCCTCACAGGGGACCACTGTGACCCGGTCCTTGTAGGGGGGCTGGAACAGATAGTCAGGGAGGACGTAGGGCTCGGGCCATCGCCTGTAGGTCTTGGACACGGAGAGGTAGAGGTGGTCGACCTGGTCGAGAAGAGAGTCGAGGGTAAAACGGCAGGTGTGAAGTCGGGGCGGAATCGTGGTGAGGGACGCCACGACCGACAGGGCTTCGGCCGAGGGGACGGCGACTAAGGAGGCGTCGTGGTCGGCCTTGTACCATCTAGGGGAAAATGCCTCTGTGTTTTCTAGGTAGGCCCAGAGATTCACCTCCCAGGTGAGACCTTTTTCTAGCATCGCAGGCACCCCCTTCTCCCGTATGAGTGTTCCAAACTGTTCTAGCGAGGCCCGGTCCCCGAGAAAAAAGCCCCCGCAGAAGCGCCACATGATTTTTTCAAATTCGTTTCCCCGTCCGACTCCCTTGTCCCAGCACCCTGGAAAGAAGAGGGCAGGGGTTCGAAGACGACTGTTCGCCAGAAGTTGGAGCCGGTTCAAGAACGGACCGAGACCCTTCTTGACCACATGGGTGACATTGAAATCGATCCAGGCATAGTGAGAGGCAGCAACATGGTTCATAGCAGTCAGAAGAAGGTCGACTTTGGAGTTCATCAGAATTAGAAAGTGAGGGGTGTCGTGATGGGGGGTCCGCTGGGGCGGCAGCCTCACGGTGCTACCTATCAGTCTCTTCCAGAGAGGGAGATCCTCAAACTCGAACCATTCGATTCGAACGTTGAA
>Ga0209189_1002724_pt1 | contig 12187 bp, 8 predicted proteins | sample C_130820_EF_Meta_FD_187308 | JGI IMG/M metagenome (GOLD analysis project Ga0209189, IMG submission 187308) | Freshwater microbial communities from Lake Croche, Canada to study carbon cycling - C_130820_EF_MetaG (SPAdes) (version 3) | ecosystem: Environmental > Aquatic > Freshwater > Lake | place...
AGCTTCTGGACTAAGTTCCATAGTTGTATATAAATTACTATATGCATCAGCTTCTGGAACATTATATATAGTTTTAAGATGCTTGCCATCTACAATATCAGTAGCTTTAAACTTAGGTGCAATCTTAGCCAAATCAGCATTTACATTGTTAAACATTTTATAAATAGCTGAATCATCTTCTTGTCTATGAAATGTGGTTGGATTTAATATTTTATAGTTATCACCCCATTTTGCATAAGGATTTTTGTATAGTTGCTCTATAACTTGTTTTGTTCCTGGTTGATATTTCCAAGGATTGGCAGCAATATCTGGAGCAAATTGGTCAAGAGACTTGTATGCATTTAAAGCACTATCTGCATATTCTTGAATAGTCTGCATTCCATTACGTGCATCTGCTAATGCTTGTGCACGTTCTGCTGGAGTTCTTATAGAAGAACTAGTTACTTTGTCTTTTATTTTTTTATATGCCTCTGCTGTTAATTTAATATCTTCATCCTTCAATCCCTTAGTTGAATATTTAGACATTATATTGTTTAAATCTGTAGCAAACTGATTCTCGTCCTTTGCTTGTTGTTGCAAAAGTTTACTATATAAATTAGTAATAGCATTTGGTTGATTGTATACCTGTGCTTCTCCGAAACCTATTCCACTTTTAATTGGCATTATACAAATTTAGTTATTTTATAATTAAAAAACAAATGGTTATTCACCCTATTGTCTACGAGTAAGTGGATTTATTGCATTAAGTCTTGAGCTATAACCTGATAAATTATTTCCTGGAAGACCAGAACCTCCACGCAAACCAGCACCTGGTAATTCCCACTCATTAAATCCAGCAGTAGATATTCCACCAGTCCCAAGATATGGTTTTGGTTCTGCTGAAGTTCTTGGTCTATTCCCATACAAACTTTGATACATACCAAACTGACCCAATGAACCAAGTGCACCTGCTATATTTTGTTGACCAGCACCCATTAAAGCTTGTGCTTGATTATAAGCATCTGCATATTGCTGTTGTCTTGCTTGTTGTAATTGTGATTGTGCAGCCCAAGATGCTGCTCTATTCTGTCTTTTTATACCCTCGCTACTTGCAGTTAGCTGAGACAATGCATCATCTTTATTTCTTTGAGCAGATGCAATTCCTGCAAATGGATTTGACATTCTACCAAGCTGTCTTAAAGTTCCTTGAGCTGAACGGTCAATATTAGTTGTTGCTCTATTATATTCTTGAGCACTCATACCCTCACGGGCTGCCTGCTTTGCTTCATTTGCAATATCTTCATATCCAGAAACTCCTGGATTTAATTTTTCAGCCTCAGCTAATGCTGCTTTAGCTTTTTTTCTTTGACCCAAACCACTAAATAAACCAGCTAAAGAAGAGCCGATGCTGATTAAACCACCAACTCCACCAAGACTGCTAATCGCTTTACCTGCTCCAGTTTGTTCTGCCATAATATTTTACTTTAATGTTTTACAAATTTACTCAAAATAACCGATTTATTTTATACCTTGGTATGACGGTATGTGTCTTACATCAATTGATAGTAGATTTATTTTTGATGTGGAGCTATTGGCAAGTGGGAATTTAATCCAGTTACCCTTTAAGTCATCACCATTAATTAATCCTCCTGGGCTTCCAATATCTCTCAATAAGCTTGCAAACCAAATACCTTCTTTTTTAACAAAGTCTGTAGATAATAATGATGAAGTTTGACCACCACTTGTTTCTATATATACTGGATTAGGAACAACAGGAACTACTGGTACTGACCATACTGTATTTGCTTGCTGTATTAAACCTAAGAATGACTTAATAAGTGACGGTGATGCGTTGTATACTAATTCAACAATTGATGGATAAGTAGTTCCATAGAATGAATTATACACAGAATTAGTATTGTGTGTGTACATTGCACCAGCATTATATGTAATATACTGATTGAATATATATCCACCAAAGTCAGGTATGTAACTATAAAAAGAAGTCCATCTATTTATATCCTCATTAAATGCAAGAGTTTCTTGATTAGTTAAACTTGGGTATTTAAATGATACTATATACTCATTATTCCTTGGGTCATATGTACCTAGTATCTTAGCATTAGTTTGCGTTTTAGTGAAGGAGAGCTTACTTGTGAAATAGCTATCCATACCAATCTTACTAACAGATTGTATACCATCCCTAATTCTTAATATCTCATTCCTGTTAGGGTCAGCGAAGTAGAATGTACCTGCAAATCTTGCAACAGACTCAGGGTTTTTACCTACACCATAGTCACCTGCAAAGTATCTAATCTTATTTAATAACTTATTAGAAATTGCTACGTTAGCTGCATTACCTGTACCCTGGTCTTCAATGATACTCTGTAAGATAGGAATGTATCCAGTCTTAAGCTCTTGAAATGTCATTAGGTAGTTATCTCTTACGGCGAGCTTTTGTATAGAACCGTTAATACGGTCATATGTTTCAAATGCATCTCCATAGAAGCGACTCAAGCCATTAATATTTGTATTTGGTACATAGGTATCACTATACCTAATATCTGTCGGTAGATTCAATTGTTTGGCTTGTGGAGCAAATATATTTGTTCTACCGTTAGAGCTATAATTACTTACATAGAAGTCACTATAATTCGGGTCTTCTAATTGATAATTTACACTTGTGTAATAATTAATATCTATAATTCTACCTTTATCATATATATCACCAGCTCTAAATACACCAGCCGATACAGAGTGTTTATTCACACCACTAACTGAAACACAATCATATACTTCTCCAAATTCATAAAAGAATTTTTCTTGTGTTGAGTTTGCTCTTGTTTTTGGAGTATATATTTCTAAAAGAATTGGACCTCCAGTAGCACTTAATACTGCACCTTTTTGTATTGTTAATACACCAGAACCTGTTTTATAATCAACAACCTGTACATCGTATCCATTAACCCAATTACTATTTTGTTTATGTATTGTACATCTATCACCTTTTGTATAAGAATATGATAAAATACTATTATTATTTGTTGTGTTATATACATTGAATGAATTTATATTCAAATCGTATAACTCTGAATTTTGTGGATTAGCAGTCACTGAACTTGCAGCCCAGAATAAAAACTTTTGGTGGGTGAGCTGTTCAGTTCTAACCCATTGATATTTTGTAGCCCACTCTGGTGGATTGTGACTAACTGACCAATTTATAACTGGTACTTTTCCACTTGATGCTCCCCAAGATTTTGTAGATACTGCAAACTCATTATTTGTTTGTACATAACTACTCCTATTAAATTCATCGTAATATACTAATCCAAACTCATATCTTGAATTTGTTTTATACCCAGCAGCTGTATTTGTTCCAGAAAATGCTGGATTAGGAACAATTGTAGGACCATTACCTGGAGGACAAAATGAATATGTAGTAGTATATGGAGGAGATGTAGAATTATTTGGATATGTTATAGTTGCACTAACAATATTACCAAAAACAAATGGGTCGTTCCCTATAAGTGGGTCTACTATTATGACATTACCACCTGCTAATGAATTAACAGAAGCTATAAAGGCAACAATCGTATCGTACAAACTTCCAGATGTGCTATCTGTTACAGTATAAGTACCACCACCTTGTACTGTACCAACAGGATAATTCAACCAATAATTCCAAGTTATTGTATCTCCAGCTACTGGTGTTCCATAAAAAGTTATTACATTTCCCAATCCGACCCAAAATACTCCCAATCTTGTTGTTTGAAAAGAAGTATAACTTACAGCTAAATCTACATTTAATTGAATGCCATCATCTGGTAAATTATTATATCCTTCTGTATTATTACCCAATACCAAAACATTACCATTTACTAAATCTAATGTTTTTGATTTTAATGGTACAAAATCATATGGTAAATCAGATTCAAGTATATCAATAGATTGATATAAGCCATCATTATAAAACTTAAATGTAGCATTATTTGATGCAGAATCATAAGAGTATAATGGATTTGTAAGTAAATCAGACCTATCAACAGACAATATAGAATACCAATCTTGATTACCAGAAGTTGTTGATACACCTTTAACTTGAGCTGCTATCTCTATAGTTTTTACAAATTTTGTACCAGCATCAAAGTTTAATATTATATTATTATTTCTATATGCAGCAGTATTTACTGTAGAATTTACTTCAAGACTCGGATATGCTAAAGCACTATAAGAACTCCAAGCACTTCGTGTATTATCTTCATATACATAAAGATATCTAAATTGAAATAATTGATTTTTTAATCTGTTTGATGCTGCTAATGTTGACGGGTCATTCCCATATTCAGCTCTAATTAATTCCTGTGGTGGTGGTTTTATTAATGATATACTTACACTATCTGTATAATATGAACTAGTCTTAGCTTTAGTAATATCGATTCCTCTAGGTGGATTATAGCCGTCAGTCCAATATAATAAGTTTCCATCTATAATACCTACACCATTAATTAATTCGTATTGCTGGAAATTGAGATATGATGCTTGCAATACTTTTGTGACAGTAGATGTAGTTGTATCATACTCAGTTATTAGATGTGAACCAGCAGAGTTCCATATAAATGAATAATATTTTTTAGTTTGCTCATTTGCATAACTACCTATACATTTATTGGTTCCTCCAGGAAGTGTAAATGTAACTAAGCTGTTACCCTTTATATTAGATATAACACCATCTTGACCATCAAGCCTATCCGTGTTACGAATATTCAATGCATCTGTCCAATCATTTGGCTTCAAAAAGTTTTCGTTGACATCTTGATTAAGACCTCCACCAGCAAATTGTTTTTGTTCAATCATTACGCTCTCGGTGCTAATTTACTTGTAATTCTATGCATATCCTCAAACTCTGCAACTTTGATAGAGTTTATTCTCATCTTAGCTTTAAGTCTTTCAGATTTCCATTCATTCTTATATTCTCTTATAATACCTTGACCATATTTTTTAGGAGCATCTAAAGCACTCTTCCATCTCATATAGGCGAGCATAGCTTCTGCTGCTCTTGAGTCAACCATATAGTCATCACAATCGCAATCCATACCATCGCTCAAATACTCTAGTAAAACCTTCTCATATGTAAATGCTGGGCTTAGTATAATAACACCACACTCATCATCAAACTTATACTCACCAATATTTTGACCACCACCACCAATACCAAATAGATTGAATGATTGGTTGGATATAAAAAAGTTATAGTAGATATATGGATAGCTATATGGAATAGATGGATTTGTTACAGATGTAATTTTAGGAACACCCTCAAATCTATTAGAATTAAATAAGTGACCATCGTTATAGTTAGATAGTTGATTATTTAATCTTAAGGTAATAATCTCATTCTTCTCATTAATAACACCTACCTTAGAGTATGTTATGTAATCATCAGGCAATGTAACTGTTTTATTAGGATTTACATCAAGTAGCTTAGTTGTAAATGTACCAACAACATCCGTGTTAAATTCACGTATTCCTCTAACACCAATATTGTAAAGTCTTCTAAACTCGTGTGAGCCAGAATCTTTAGCATCTATCAATTCAGCTATAATTGTTTTTAATCCTACTTTTGCCATTTTTAATTGTTGTTAGAAATACTGTCCCCATCATTAGTTAAATCCTGACCCAATCTGCTCATCGCCAATAATCTTTGTAATACCTTGTCAATAATTTCTGACTCGTAGTTCTTAGGTATGTTTAACTGTGCATCTAAGATGTTTCCACTTGGTAGAGCACCTGCAAGCTTTATTGTTAAAGATGTAAACTGGAAGTTCTCTGGGTTGTCAAAGAATAACTTTCCACTCTCAATATAATAGTAGATGATACCCTTGATTGGTTTTAAGAATGCCTGAGCAAATCTATCCTTGTTCTTGATGGGTATGAATGTCTTGTTTGTTTTTGTATTTAGTGATACTGATACTATCTCCTGATTATTAGGGAGAGCTGTTGGTACGGCAGGTAGTACACAGTATTTATATGTAGATACATTATCTGTCAAAACAGGAACGCTAGTGTATGTGCTAATGAACATATCGTTCATATAAGTTACATCACCATTTTGACTATTCTCAAAAGCATTCTTACGAGCTAATACAGCAACCTCCTGGGCAACCATAGTAGCAATATGTCTTAACGAATATTGGCTATCGTCATTTCTTATACCCTTATAGTAGGTAGTTAAGATTTGTTCAGAAATATATCCGTAGGTTGTTAGTGCCATTATAATCCTGTTTGAGTTTTAAGTTGAGCAAATTGAGATACATCCCCATCCTTAAGGTTAATTCCAACATAACTCAATGCTATATAAATAATCTCGTTCATATCCATATCTTTCCATAAAGGCTGAACGCTATTAGCTGCATCGTACTGAGGTCTGTTAGATACAACGGTGTATGCCCAAAGCATATCTGTAGGTTGTTTCAAGTAATATAAATTGGCTGAACCTAAGTTCTTTGGATAAAACTGAAACTTAGTTCTTAGTTGAGCGTATATAGGATATGTAGTATCTGGGGCATCGTATACACTTGTTAAGTTGTTTGCAATTCTATCTTGCTCTACCCTTGTAATCTCATTTTCAACACCACTAATTGTTTTAGTTATAGATACAGTCTGAAACAAATCAGATGGTATATTTACCTGACCATTAGCATCAATTGATAAAGCTGTAGAGTCTGATAGGAATACGCTTAAGCTATTACTAATCTTCTCTGTTACAGCATATGAAATTTTAGGTATTGGTCTATCATACCTGTAGTCATTTTGATTTCCGTAGAGCTTATTAAAATATTGTATTTGAGCTCTATTAATAATCAAATTAAACTCATCAGGAGTTAGATAACCACCTGCATTACTTTTCTTGATTGTGAAATCAATGAACTTGTATACTTGGTCAATAGTCATAGTACAAAGATAGCTAATATTTATAGTTTATTTTAAAACAAAGCCACCCATCATTACGACAGGTGGCTAACACACACAAGAGAAAGGAATCAAGGAAGCTCTTACATCTTCTTCAATTGCTCTACAAGATTAATTGCATCTTCGTTACCTTTCATAACTAATTTTGCAATATCCTGAGCAACATTAGAACCCTTAGGAGCATCCATAATTACCTTTTGAGACTCAGACCATATAAGTTTACCTTCTATTCCTGAGGCTGATATAAGACCTTTTTGAATACCATCGTATACAACGTATGCAATTTTATTCTTAGGGTCTACAAAATACTTTACAAAATAACTAGGATTAGATTTTGCTTTACCAATAAAATCTCTTCTAATTGCTTTTGTAGATTGTTGTACATTGATACCTAATACATATGCAAATGGAATCATTTCCTCATCGCTGCACTCGTTAGCTGTTTTTAAAGCTTCGTATTCTAAATCAAGACTGCTAAGTTGATTGTTTAAATCTTTTTGCTCATCAATTAATCTATATACTGGAGAAATATCATTTCTTCTATTTTTCTTGCCTTCAAAGCCATCGAAATTAAGCAGTACAGCAAGTTTGTTTTTCTCAAATGCACGTACATTTAATTTACCATATGTAAACTCAACCATTTCGTAATCTTCGAAACCCTGTGGTTCCATACCATCTTGTTCATCAACCCAGATGGTATCAATACCTCTTAAACATCTCCATCTACGCATTCTTTTAGATTCATCATCTAATGTAACACCCTCTGATGGTAATTGATATTTTGGAGGATAAGGTGCTGTTGATGAGTATCCACTATCTTTATCTACAGGCTTATACCTTTCATAGGTTTGACATAAAATAAATTGGTATACTTTATTAATGTCTTCAATTTCATTAAAATCCTGTGTGGCTTTTTTGCCAAAATTAGGATTACCTTTCTTCTTTTCTACTGTTTGTTCCATTTTCTTCTTGATTTAATTTATCCTTTTTTTTCCTTGTATTAAAATAAAATAAAGGGGGAGAGCGAACCCTCCCCCAGTATTATTAGCTACCTTTAACGATAGCGTATTGGTTTGAACCCATAACTTGCACACCGTAGTAAGCAACTTGAGAAACAACAAGCTCCATTTTAGCAGAGGTTGGAACTTTTGCCAAACCACCAGTTTCGGCGATTTGTACTTTTTGTCCATTACCTAAGATATCTTGGTAGCGAATGTTGAAACGAGGTACTACGTTACGAGTTACTGCATCAGTTGAAGTTCCTTTTGGAATCAATAAACCGAAATCAGAACGAGTAGTTCCATTTGCAGAAGAACCGTAGAAGGCTGCTTCAGAGAATGGTAAGTAACGAGTAAAGTTAAACTTACGTTGGTAAGGAGCGAATGATTTAAAACCACGAGCTAAATCTAAGTTAGCTGAATCTTGGTTTTGTGCGTATAATACAGCACCGTTGTTGAAATCATTTCCTAAAGCATTTTGAATAGCAATGTGTTGTTTAACATCACATAACCAATCGTATTCTTGAGGAGCACCTTGAGAGTCTAATTGACGCTCTATGTTAGCAAAAGTAGTTTGAGCACCGAAGGTACCGTAACCGATTTGCAAACCGTTAGCTTGAGTCTGTTGGATAACACCAGCAGAACCACCAGAGGTAGTACCATCAGGAGTAGCACCAGTAGTAGTATTGGTAGTTAAGAATGAATCCATTAACGCCAATTCTTTCTGTAACAAGAATTTCTTGTTATCATCAGCTAATTGCTTGTACTTGTAGTAACGCTGACCATCATATTCGAAATCGATTGCTTCAGCCATAGATAAATCAGTGAATTTAGAATCGATACGGATTTGAGTAGCATAGTTAGTGAATTTATCGATAGTCTGAACCTGAGTTGCAGTGTAATCAGAAGCTTCACCAACATATTTGAAACCACGAGATTGTAATTCGTCACCAGCAACAACGCCAGCGTTGGTACCTAAAACTACAGGAACGATAGTACAAAGTTGTGTTGTACTACCGCCTGGACCTTGGTTAGTAATAGCAGTTACGCGAGATTCAACGCCAGTACGTGCGTTATACAAGATCATACCAACAGCTGGTAAAGATCTGTATTGGGTACCACCATAGATGTCACCAGCAGATAATTGGAATTGTACAGAAGCGTTTACAGTACCAGAAACAGTACCAGCAGCAGTAACAAATGACATCTGACGACCTTTTGATTCGTACCAGTAGAATAATTTGTTATCGGTAGCCATAGTGTTACCAGCAAGTTCGTTCATCATTACGTAAGGAACGAATTGGAATTTATCGATGAATTCCTTGTATGCACGAGGTACAACGATATTTAGTTCAGAGATTAACGTCCCCGCTCTATCGACGGTAGTGGACGTATAGGTACTTGGAGTAGTAGCCATAATTTTAAAATTTAGTATTTGTTAAATAATTTGTTTATAAGCTTAACACGTAATCACCAAAATCATAAGGGTTTCCACCTTTAGCATCAAATGTTTGTTCAGTAGAGCCTAAGTTTATATTCTTGATGTCTTTACCAATAATATCCATCTTAGCTTTTTCTTTAGCTTGTGTCCAGCCCGACTTAAACATCTTCTCCGCATTTTCAAGAATATACACATCCTCGGTAATCTTCTTTACATTTGGAGTTCCGTCTTTGTTTACCCATCCACGGTCTACTAAATAATTCTCAGCATTGAACTCTCTCATCTTAGATACCATCTCTTTCTGCTCATCCTCTGTTACTTTGTAGGACACATCCTCGTCTCCTAGTTTGAATTTGAACTCGTTTACAGTTGGTACATCTCTTTCTACAGCATCTAACCAGTTTTTTTGGAGAGCTTCTATTTGCTCCTGGCTTAAACCCTGTTGAGTTTGTTCTTCTTGAGAACCTTTAACATTATCATCAGATTGTTTACCCGATGTTGGCAATTGTATGTTACTTTTTAATTCCTCAAGCTCTGCTCTTTTTTCTAAGGCATCACGCTTAAGTAGTCTTTGGGCTTTGTCAATCTCTTTATTGATTTTGACTGCCTCTTTGTATTCATCTGGATAGATATCTTTATCAATCTCTTCCAAATCAATTTTTTCTTCGAATAAGGCTGAACCATATTTTTGTTCAAGCTCAAACTCGATATCTTCTGTATCCCATTTAGGATTTTCTGAAGAAATAAATCCAGCTATAACATCAATGTCTGGGACTGTGCTATAGTCTGTTTTCTTTAATGACAAATACTCATATAGAGCATCCTCATCTAAATTTGATAAATCTAACTGTTGATTATCAACAATCTCTTCCTCATCCAATGAATCATATTGTTCAGTAGATGTATTAGTTTGTAACTCTTCTTGAGTTTCAATTGGTTGACCAGCAGCATCTACAGTATTAGTATCTGGCTGTGTTTCATCTGCAATTGCAGACTCTTTTGTTTGCTCTACTTGTTCAGCTTGTGGTTCGGAATTATAGTTATCCGAAAGCACATCCTCCCAAGAGTTTGCCTTGTTAATTTGTTCCATTTTTCTTCCTTTCTTGTTTTACAAAATTAATTATTATTTTATTGTCATTTTAGGTCGGCATCTCCTCAGCCTCAACAGTTCCCTGCTGTCCAGCTTCTTGTTCCATTTGTTGACCTTCTTGTTGCTGTTGTTGGGCAAGCATAGCTTGTTGCATTTGCTCTTGCTGCTGTTGCATAGCTTCTTGTTGTTGGTCATTTAACTCTTCAATTATTAATTGTTTTTGAGTTTGGACAACACCATCAATACCATCAAATATATAAGAAGGCATTTGGTCTATAGGAGTTCCTTGCTTAAGTAACTCTTCAAGTGTCTTAACACGAAGTATATTGTAGTATTTAAGTGTTTCTCTTTCTTTTTCATTCTCAAGTTCTATCTCATATTGTTGTAATTTAAACTGAGATTTAGCTTGTTCTAATTGCATCTCACCCTGAGATTTAGCTTGAGCAGCTTGAACTGCCTGTTGCATTTGCATCTCACTATTCTGTTGAGCTTCTTCCATTCTTAGTTTTCTGCGTTTCTTCTGTGCAGATACTAAGTAGTAGTTAGCGGCTTTAGGATTGTCTAGTAAACGTATTTGGATAGCATCTTCTAGTTCAATGCTTTGTTGAGCTAATGCTTGTTGAATATTAGCCTCTAGCTGTTGCTTCTCAGTCGTATCAATAGTAGCTTCAATTTTAACATCAAAGTTAGTGAACTCAAAACCATTCTCAGCCTCCATTTTAATATATTCAACTCTATCAGAACCCAAAGCATATTTATAACCTTCATAACCTTTTTTACCAAATACTAAAATATCCCACAATCTCATTTGAGTTAACTTAGCTGTTCTCTCGTAAATGTTTAGGTATGCGTTATATATGTAATTAATAGAGCTCTCTCCGATTTGGCGAGCAGACTCTAATACTCTTGCACCTACAGCCTGATTTGAAATCATACCTTGGTCCAAAGAGTTGGAGCCAATCATTCTCTCAAGTTTGTTTAATTCAAAATTGTATAGCTCAATGAATGCTTGTAACTTAGCAGTAAACGGAACATTCAATGGTGTTATTGGAGGTCTGTTGTTTCCTTCCATATCATCAACCTGACCCTTATAAAAAATAACACCAGTCTGCTTATAGATACGAAGTAATTCCATAGGTTGTAATGCACCCTTACCATTTCCTAAGTCTACATCACTCATACCTGCAATGTCAATAGTGTATCCATCTGGTGCAGCTTGAGCTACAATCTTCTGCATTTGAAGGTGAGCTAACTGCATCTGTTTAATAGATGGAATCATTGTTTCAATAATAGGCTTATTAGTCATTCTATTATTGTTGTACATATAGATAGAGTATGGCAATAAACATTCCTGTAAATTGTCATTAGGCTTAATCATATTGTCTGCAACTTTCCATTGCAATAGGTGATTGGTATCACAAATCCAAGCACCTTGATATTCAACAAAGTATGGCTTAGACTTTACATAATCCTTACCATCTTTCATCTTTTCAGTTCTATCAAGAAGTGTTTTACCAAATCTATCCTGATTCTTTTCGTATTTAAGATTATATAAAGTTCTAAAAGATAGGTTTAATACTGGTACTCTAAATGCATCATATGGTCTTGCGAATGCATTTGCGTATTGGTAGTTCCAAGTAAATGCCCAAGATGCAGGATTACCATATTTACTAGTAGAGTTTTTAGCTAAGTTGAATAACTCTTCCTCAG
>Ga0209189_1002725_pt1 | contig 12186 bp, 5 predicted proteins | sample C_130820_EF_Meta_FD_187308 | JGI IMG/M metagenome (GOLD analysis project Ga0209189, IMG submission 187308) | Freshwater microbial communities from Lake Croche, Canada to study carbon cycling - C_130820_EF_MetaG (SPAdes) (version 3) | ecosystem: Environmental > Aquatic > Freshwater > Lake | place...
CCGTTGGCCGTGACGTTGCTGGCCTTCAGGTCAACGTTGGTGATGCCATCCACGCGGGCTGTGGTGCTGCCGTTGGCAAAGCCCGTGATCGCGTTGGCGGTGCCGGTGGCGCTGCCGGTGCCCGTGCCGCTGATGGTGCCCGCCAGCCCAGAGCCGATCGAACTGTCATTCCCTGAAGCGCCCTGGATGCCCACGGCGTTCTGGGACACCACGAAGCCGGCATTCCCGGTGGTGGTGGTGGAGAGCACCGCGGGTGCGGAGGCTGTGCCGCTGCCGGTGGTGTTGCCGGTGGTGCCGATCTTGATCGGGTCACCGCCGCCCAGGTCGATGCCGATGGCCGTGAGCCCGGAGTTGCCGGTGGCATTGCCCGTCACGGCGGAGGCCAGGGTGCCGCTGTCGGTCGCGGTGGCCGTGCCGGTCACGTTGCCGGCCTGACCGATCGCGATCAGCACGTTGTTGTTGATGCCCTTGGCGGTCAGATCGGTGCTGGCGTTGGAGTCCCCGGTGGTGGTGGTGGCCGATGCCGCGCCGGTCAGGCCAGCGGTGCCAGCCACGTTGCCGTTGGTGCCGATGGCGATCTCACTGTTGTTGATGCCGAGGGCCTTCTGCTGGGCTGCAGCGGTGGAGTTCCCGGTCACTGACTGGGCTGTGGCACCCAGGCTGCCGGTGGCGGAAGCGGCCACGTTGCCCGCCTGGCCGACCGCAACCGGGGCCTCATTGAGGCCGATCACGCTCGATGATCCACCGGCCAGGGCCGTGGATGTGCCGGTGGTGGCCGCCGCCGCCGCGCCGAGGGTTGCGGAGCCATTGGCCACGAAGGTACCGGGGCCCGCTGCACCCAGGATGCTCTGGCCGATCGAGAGGCTGCCCTGGTTGAAGCCCACCACGCTGGAGCCTCCACCAGCCAGCGCTGTGCTGCCTGTGGAGGTGGTCACGCCGGTGGCGGTGGCGGTGGCGTTGAGAACGGCCTCGGCCAGGGGGCTGGTGGCGTTCTTGCCCACCGTCACCTTCGTGTCGAACACACCCCAAACGCTGTCGCCCGCAGCCGCGGAAGCGGTTGGATCGCCACCGGAGGTGGTGCTTTGGGCCGTGGCCGTCTGGGTGCTGCCGGCTCCGGCATAGAAGCGGGTGGCGTTCTCGCCGATGGCGAGCTTGTCGATCGCCAGACCCACCACATAGGCGTTGCTGGTCGAAGCGACCACGTCCTGCCCCACAGGGGCGGTCACGGCGGTGGCCTTAGCGGCGCTGGTGCCCACACCGGCGGCCTGGATGTCCGCGTCCTTACCGGTGGTGAGGATGGAGGAGGCGCCGGAGCTGGTTCCGCCCAGCTTGTTGACATCCACAATGCCGCCAATGGTGTCGATGGCCACGCCAGCATTGGCGGGACCGGTCACCGTCTCGGAGGTGGCGCTGGCATCAGCCTTGCCCTGGGCGGCCACGATGCCATTTTCGCCGAACTGAATCGCCAGGCCACCGATTGGTGTCACCTGAGCCGTGCTAGCCCCGTCCGGGGAAGGGGCCGTTGTGGTGGCCACAACCGGGCCCACGGCGATGCCAGCCACCAGGGCCGCCTCGCTGTTGGCCGCCGCTGAACCAGTCACGCTGGTCGCTGAGGAGGTCAGCCCCCCGGCGAACACCGGAGGAACGCCCGCCACCACCCCAGCGTTGCCGAAGGCCTGAATCGTGCCGCTGTTGCCGAAGGAGATCTGAAGGCCGGCGGCTGCGGGTGTCGTTGACGCGGTGCTTGCTGGCGCCGAGGAGGGCTGGGGATACTGGGGGCCGCTGGCGTAGATGCCCACGACCTTGGCATCTTCACGACCGGCCCAGGCTGCGGAGCCGTCGGCTTGACCGGGCAGGCCGATCGAGGCGGCGGTGGCTTTGTTGGTGGCGGTGGCCGAGGCGTTCAGGCTCGTGCCGGTGCCGGCCTTGAGGTCCACGTCCTGAAGGCCGAAGACCTGGCCGGTGTTCGCTAACGCCGTGGAGAAGCCATCCACAGTCGTGGCAGCTGCGGTGGCGCCGTTGGTGGCTGTCGCCGCCACCACCGCATTGGTGCCGATCGTGATCGGGGTGGGACCCCCTGAATTGTTGATGATGCCGCCGGTGGCGCCATCGTTGCTGGCGCTGGCTTCGGCATTGCCGGTGGTGGTGGTGGCCGCGGCTGCCACCGTTCCGGTTTCGGTGGCCGTGAGGGTGGCAAAGGTGCCGATCGTGATCGGGCTATTCAGGATGGCGACTTGATCCCTGGTGTTCGCTGTCGCGGCGGCGGGACCGGAAACGGCGGTGTCGCTGGCGGGGGTGGTGGAGGCGGCACTGGCCGTCAGCGTGGTGCTGGTGCCGACCGTGATCGGCGTTGCATCAATGCCGACCGTGCGGGTGGTGTTGGTCGCTGCCATGGCTGGGGAGGTTCAGGAAGGTCAACGGAGGTGGACGGGGTTGTTGCCTGCAATGTCCCATCACTTCCAGGGAAAACCTATTGACAAAAACCCACATCTTTCCCATCTAGGCATGGCAGAATTGGACCGCATCAGTGCTACATCTGCTGCACGCGGCCCAGCCGTTTAAAGGCACTACTGATCATTCAGCTCGCCGTTTTCAGCGGATTTCCCCATCTGAACCCCGATCGCGCGGCTCTCTGCTGCAAGCATTTGCAGGGTCCTCGGTTCGGCACCGCAGCGGGCTACCGGCCTGAAGTGGGCCAGGCGACAACCGATGTGCATGGGTGGGGATGCGGCAAAGCGCTTGGCATAAGGCTTTACTGGGTGAAAGAATGATGTGTTGATTCTCAAAGGCCATCAGCTCCCTCTCGGAACTCACCGACACCGTTTCCCTCAAAAAAGATGGGAGTCGCGTTTCGCTTGAGGGCGTGCTGACCGGTGCTGCCTTTGGCATCGTTTTTCTCTATCTCCTGGATTCGGGCCAGCAGGCCTTCGCAGGTCAAGGCCGCAGGCCCTATGGGCCCGTGGATCTGGGGGATGACGGAGCTCTGGGGCCGTTTCGAACCTCGGTGGGAAGGATCCCCATCGCCCCCCTCGGCGAGGTGGAGGTTGGCCCAAGCGGACCTGGGGCTCAGGGCCCGGGCACCGGTGGCGGCACTCCAGCCCCGGCGGCAGGTGGGTCGGGGGACCCCCTGGTTCAGCCCCGTTCGCGGGCCGGATTGGCTGTGGAGCCCTCCCCCAGCTATGGCGGATCAGGAGGGTTCGACGGCCTACCGATTGGAGCGGGCCCCCCGTCCGGTAGCGGCATCCGGGTTCAGAACAAGGCTTCAGAAGGTCCTGGCACCGCAGGTTCGCCCGCAGCACCTGGCACGCCAGGAACGCCAGGGCAACCACGGGAGCGCGGCAGCCCGCAACCGCTTGACCTGCCGCAGTTGCTGTTGGTGCTGGTGCGGGTCAATTCCCAGAGCAATGCTGTCAGCGTGGAAGGTCAGGCGATCAGCCAGAGCCTGATCGACCAGCACGCCGTGGCCGACAGTGTGGTGGACATGCGTTTTCAGAACCTGCCGGGTTTTGAGATGCGTAGTGAGCTGGCCCTTCCAGCCACGGCCCGATCGCGCCTCTCCGATGCCGATCTGCAGTTGATCTCGCAGAACGTGGGCATCGTGAACAGCCAGGTGCTCGGCGGCAGCGCCAACGACCTGTTGTTGATCAGTGTGCAGGATCTGCTGTCGTTGATGGTGGACACCCCCACAGCCGGATCAGCATCAATCAACACACGGAGCGGTGGTGCGGACCGCAGCAGAATCACCTTGGGCGATGGTGCCAATACACTTGGGGTGGAAGCTCTCCAGCGCCTCAACTTCACCGCTATAGGCATGCCTGAGAGTGCCAAGTTGAGCTTCACCATGTTAACCGAGGGCCTCCAATCGAGCTGGATCAGCATGGGAGGAGGCAGCGATAGCCTGCTGATCAACAGCGGATGGTATGGGGGCAATCTTCCAATCGACACGCCCCTGTTCCTGCAACGCCAGGACCTGGCCATCAGCCTTGACCTCGGAGGCCTGAGTGCCTTGTCCTCCGATGCCAGCTCAAGAATGGTATCCCTCAATGCCACGGCGGTGGGGATGGATGCCAGCAGCGTGGATCTTGGCGATGGCAACAACACAATGGTGATCAACACCCGCATTGATCAGGATCTCGGCAATCAGCTCGGCGTGCTCGGTCCCCAAAGCTCCAGCCAGGTGGTGCTGGATCGCATTGGCATGCGTGATTCCAGCATTCGCATGGGCAGCGGCGATGACTCATTAATTGTGAATGGCAGAGTTCTCAATTCCACCATTGATCTTGGAGCAGGAAACAACACGCTGCTGCTGGAAACGGCACCAGATGATCGCAGCACCATTGTGAATGGAAGCGGCAGTAATGAAATCAGCATCTCAAATTTTGTGGGCAGTGCGCTACAGGCCGGATCCGGTGACGACACACTCCGCCTCTCCGATGCTCGTGCCTATGGATCCTTTGACGGCGGAGCGGGAAACAACAGCCTGGTTGCAGCCACGGGTCTGGGATCCAACCGTGATGTGGTGAATGTGACCGGGGCCGATCAGGGCTACTTCAACGCTTTGCATTTCAACAACGTCGGCACGCTGAACACAGGTGGCAATAACGATGTTGTGATCCTGCAGCTGGGCGGCAGCCTCACCGGTCAGCTCCTCGGTGGTGATGGGCTGGACCGGCTGGAGTTTCACAACTGGAGTCTGCCGGTCACGGTGGACCTGGACCTGGGGACCTCAACCGCGATCGGCGGCGGTGCACCGGGCAGCCTGAGGGGATTTGAGCAGGTGATCGGCGGCAATGGCAATGATCTGTTGATCAGCTCCGGTGCCTTCCTCGGTATCGATGGCGGCCTGGGTGACGACGTGATGTACCTGCGTTGGAGTCCCTGGCTCTCCACTAATTTTGAGGGGATCCAGGTGAATGGCGGAGCGGGAAAGGATCTGTTCGTCTTCAGCGGTCTCGATGGTCAGGCACCGGCCAGCTGGGATGGGGTGTCGGGTCTGCCCACCCTGAGCGATCTGGATCTCAGCTACGACAACAGCAAAGGGATCGGCCTCACCGATCGCATCGGTGTGGTCCAGACCACCATTGCCGCGGACGGCAGCCAGAGCCAGTTGTTCACGGCTCTCACCCCTAGCGGTGTTTCGGGGGTGGGCAATGTCAAGCTCCTACCGATTGCTCCGATTCAGCAATTGTTGACCGGCATGGCCGACAACACCCGCCAGTTGGCGATCAGCTTTGACCCCCTTACCTCCCGCCAGCCAGATCTGGTGATGCTGGGAAGCCAGGGCAAGGGGAGCTTTGAAACCGTGGCCCATCTGCAGATCACCCGGATCGAATCCACCTTGATCTGATTCCCTGATCTGATTCAGCTTGTATGGATCGAACCAAGCTCATGCACCCATCAGCGGATGGAACGGGTGCTGTCGATGAAGCTGTTGAAGCGATCGCTCACCAAGCTGATGGCGGGTCTTGAGCCAATCTGCACGAGGGCAAGAACAGACATACCAGTCCTCAGTGGATAGTCGGTGCCGGCATGCTGGAGGCTGCTGCGGGAAAGGGCAACGGTGGCCTTGAAGTGCTGCTGAGGGGTTTCCTGGTCCGCAGGAAAGCGATCCTCGCTCAAGCGGGTTAGGGTTCCTTTGATCGAGCCATATTCGGTGAAGGGGAACGAGGTGATGCGCACCTCAACCGGCATACCCTTTTTGATCCAGCCAATATCTTTGTTGGTGATATGGATTTCCGCCTCTAAACCATTCTGTGGAACGATCTTCAAGACCGGCCTGCTGGCCAGTGCCACCTCGGAGGCCCGGGCGGTGAGATCGAAAACCCTGCCCGAGCGTGAAGCCCGGATCCGCCCCAGGGTCAGCCGATCCTCAAGATCGCTGATGCGGCTGTTGGCCTCGATCAGCTGCTGACGGGCGTTGTCATAGCTGGTGAACAACTCCTTGGCGTTGGCGACACCGATCTGGTTTTGCTTATAACCGGATTCCAGTTCGCGGCGCCGGGATGAGGCGATTTCCAGCTCAGCGCGCTTAACAGCGCTCTCCTGTTCGGCGAGGCGTTCATGCTGGCGGTCCACTTCCAAGCGGGAAATGGCACCCTGCTCAAGAAGATGTTCCATTCGCCGGGTAATGTTACGATCGATCTCCAGCCGCGCCTTCAAGCCGGCCAGATCGGAATCGGCCTGCGCCGTATTGATGCGGATCCGGTTGCCTTCTTCCTTCGCCGATTTCTGACGGAGCACCACCTCCAACTTTTCCACCGTCAGCTGGCGGTTGCTTTCATCCTGGCCCGCGGGTAAGGGATCCAGGCCGAGTTGGTCGGCGATCAGGGCCGTGCGTTTGCGCCAGAGCTGCCGCTGCTTTTGCACATTGGCCAGTTGCTGGCGATTTGCCTTTTCACGCAGCACCACCAGCAGCTGGCCGGCTTTCACGCTTTGGCCCTCCTTGACAAGCACCTGTTCCACCAAGGCGTTGAACGGTGGACTCATCTCAGCCACGCCACCGGTGGGCCTTAGTTCACCATTGGCGCTGATCGAGCTATCAAGCTTGGCGCTAAAGCCATAAACCACACTGAAGGCTGTCAACCCGATCAGGCTCCACACCGTGGCGCGGCTCCAGCCACGGGTGCTGCGTGGCAACGTCGTGCGTCGCCGCCTGTAGCCTCTGGGCCGCTGTTCCTCGGCGGCCGGCCGCGGGGCCGGCGGTGGGGGTGCGCTTTGATTGAGCGGATCAGAGGATGCGCTCTCTCCGCCCAGGTCAACGGCGTCAGGATCGGGCGGGGGGGTGAAGCGCCGCCGACGGGTGGACCCGGAGGGACCGTTGCTCATGGGCGGATCCCGGGTTCAGGTGCGGCCGCTAGAGAGCTAACGCACAAGGGAAGGAACTCCCGGGGGGGAGGACGAGGAGGAAGAGCTACTGCTGGAGCGGCCCTGCTGGCGGTAGAGCACATAGTAGGCGCCACGGGCGGCCATTAATTGCTCATGGGTGCCGGCCTCCAGCACGGTGCCATTGCCCATGCAGACAATCAGATCGGCATTCACAATTGATGAGAGACGGTGGGTGATGAACAACACCGTGCACCCTTTAAGGCTCTGCATCAGATTCTCACTCACCACCCTTTCGGTCTGGTAATCCAAGGCTGAAGTGGCCTCATCCATGATCAACATCCGCGGTTTCTGCAGGATCGTGCGGGCGATGGCGATCCGCTGTCGCTGACCACCGGAAAGGCCGCCGCCCCGTTCTCCCACTTCGGTGGAGTAGCCGGCTGGCAGATCCATGATGAAATCGTGGGCGCAGGCGATCGTGGCCGCTTCCACAATCTCTTCACTGCTGGCATCGGGATTGGTGAGGGTGATGTTTTCCTCCACCGATCCATCAAACAACACCGTTTCCTGCGGCACGATGCCGATTTGACGGCGTAGGGAGTAGAGCTCCACCTTGCTGATGTCGATGGAATCCACCAGCACCGTGCCCCCTTCCGGCTGGTAGAGGCGAGCCAGCAGTTTGGTGAGGGTGCTCTTGCCGGAGCCGCTGGTGCCAACCACGGCCACAAACACCCCAGCTGGAACCTCAAGATTGACCCCATTCAGCAGCAAAGGTGAGGAAGGCTTATAGCGAAACTTGATATTCTGAAAGGAGATGCGCCCTTCGATGGGTGGCATCACGATGCGATTGGCATTATCGGGTGGAGCCTCCTGGGGATGGTCGATCACATCACTGAGGCGCTCCAGCGAGAGGGCGGTTTCCTGCACCGATTGCCAGATCGAGGTCATGCGCAGGATCGGGCCTGTCACATAGCCGGCAATCATCCGGAAGGCGATCAATTCGCCCAAACTCAGCTTGCCATCCAGCACCTGGGAGGCGCCCGCCCAGATCAGCAGCAGGCTTGAGAGCTGGTTGAGGAAAGAGCCCATCGTGTTGGCGACGGTGCTGACGATGGTGTTATCAAATCCTTCGGCGATGAAATCGGTATAAAGGTCCTGCCATTTCCAGCGGCTGCGCAACTCAATGTTCTGCGCTTTCACGGTCATCATGCTGCTGAGAACTTCAATCAGATGGCTTTGGGTCTTACCGCTGGCCACGGCTCTGCTCTGGAGCTGACGGCGCACGATGGGCGAAACAACAAGTGTCAGTCCCACCAACAGCGGGATGACAGCGAGCGTGAGCAGAGTTAGCTCCCAGCTATACATAAGCATAACTACGATATAAACAAGTGAAAACACCGCATCAAGAATGGTGGTGAGGGCGGTGCCGGTAAGGAAGCCCCTGATCTTCTCCAATTCGCTGATCCGGCTGCTCACCTCCCCAACCGGACGGCGATCGAAGTAGCTCAGGGGTAAGCGCAGCAGATGATCGATGATCTTGGTCCCCAGAGAGAGATCGATCCGATTGGTGGTGTCAATAAAGAGAAAGGTGCGCAAGCACAACAGCAGGCCCTCAAAAACCGCGAACACCACCAGCAGCAAGCCCAACACTCCTAGGGAATCGCGGTTGGAATTGATGATCACCTTGTCGATCACCTGCTGGATCAGCAGTGGGTTCACCAATCCGAATAATTGAACGAAGAAACTAGCCAGCAGCACTTCCAACAGCACCACGCGATGGTGCACGATGGATGGGATAAACCAACTGAAGCCAAACTTCTTCTGTGGCGTCAATTCATTCACCCGCAGGGTGAGCACTTCACCCTCCTCTCCCCATTGCTCCTGGAATTGGGCCAGGGTTAATTCCTGATTGCCCACAGCAGGAATGCCGATCACCACAGACCGGTTTGTCAGGCGATAGAGAACCGCCAGGCCGTTGCCCCAGCGCACCATCAGCGGGGCATCGAGACGGTTGATGGCGTCTGCCTTCACCTCCAACAGCTGGGTCTGGAGGCCGAGGGATTCGGCCACCGCGCCGGCGAGTGCCAGGGAGGCCTCACCATGGCGCTTCACATGGTCGGAGAAGACCCGCCGCAGCAGTTCCCGCCGGAAGGGCATCCCGAGGTGCTCGCTCACCATCCGAAAGGCGGCGATCGGGGAGTCCAGGGGACCGACACCCCGGAACCAGGGATAGCTGCTGGCGTCGCGCCGGCCCTCTGGAGCGTCGTCGGGGCTGTCATCCAGCTCAGGCAGGTCGGGGCTCAGCGGTATCGCCTCCGTGCCCCCCATCAATCGCAGCTGCTCCTGCCACGCCCCCACCAGCAACGCCTCCGAGGCATCGCCCCCCGGAGCTTGGGGCGGATCCAGCAAGCGACTCAGGCCGGCCCGATCCACCCCCAGCACCCGCACCGGCTCCTCCCCGGCTGGGAGTTCGGAGGGCGGCAGCACCGTGCCCAGGGGCAGGACCCCGGTGGAGGTCAACCAGATGCGCTCCTGGGGGAAGGCGGTGGCCTCGATCTGGGCGGGTGTCATCGCGACCGCCCGGGTGCCATCGGCGAGCTGCAACGCCGCCTGCAGCACCTCGTCGCTCAGCACCCGGGGATAGTCGCGCAGATGGGCATCGAGCACGGCGAACAACTCCGCCGGGGCCACGCTGCCCTGCACACGCTGGAGCAGGGGTGGGTGGCTGGCCATGGCCTCACGCAGGGCCGCATGGGGAAGGGCCAACACCACCAGATCCGAGGAGGCCAGAAGGATTTCCCGGTTCACACCGCAGCTCAGCTGGGACCAGCCCATCACCGCTCCGGCTTCCAGCCGTTGAAGCGTGGCCACCCCCTTGGCGAATCGCGGGGCCATCACCACCGAGCGAGCGGTGCCCTGCAGCAGGAAGAACGTTTGCGGAGGTGCCTGCTCCAGACGACTGATCGGTTGGCCGAGCGCAAACCGCAGCAGTTTCCCCTCACCGGCCAGGGCCTTGAGCAGGGGCTCAGGCTGGTCGGCCAGAAAGGGGAAGGATCGAAGCAGATCAAAGATCTGGTCCGGAGTGGCCATGGTCAGGTGGCCGGTTCAGGGGATTCGGAAGCCGCCACCAGGGTGGGATAGAAGGCGGCCAGCAGGGCATCGAGGGTTTGGTCCAGCTCCTGTTGCAGGAGTTCCTGCAGCAGCTGAATCCGGGTCGGGTCATTGAGGCTGGCGGGCTGACGGTGCTCCATCCGCACCAGCAACACCCAGGAATCCACCCGGAAGGGAGCGTGCACCTCACCCAGCTTGAGCGATTCCAGCACGGCGCGGATCGTGGGATGGGGCTGGCTGATCAGCATCGGACCCACCAGACCGTGGGTGAACCGTTCTTCTCCCAGAGAATAGGTTCGGGCGAGTTCCGTGAAATCGGCGCCGTCGTCGAGCAGGCGGAGGTAAAGCTCCTCAGCGGCCCCCTGGTTCCGCACCCGGATCAACCCATACACCACCTGTTCAAGATCTTTGCGCCGTTCGAGGAAATAGGGTTCCAGCCGCTCCTTATAGCGGCTTTCCATCAGCTTCTGCAGGCGCACCTGATCCCAGCGCTGGCCCATGCCAAGTTTGAGGGGATCGGGCAGCTGGGCGATCCAATCGCCTGCCAGCGAGTCCGGCGCCTCCAGCTCAACCCCCTCCCAGAGGCGCTGAATGATCACCGGTTCCTCTTCGGCGGTGAAACTCACAGCCTCTCGCAGTTCGCCCAGCAGGATCTCCTGGGCGATGGAACGCAGAATGCCGTGCTGAAGCAGGAGCTCCGCCAGTGGCCTGGAGGCGATGCTTTCGATTCGGCCGCGAAGTTCCGATTCCAGCGATGGGCAATCGAACATCACGCACTGGCATTGGAAGAAACACTCTGGGAGCGGCTGAGCAGTTCCGTCAAAGCCTCAGCCCTGATCTGGGCCGTGCCCGCCAAGGTGAACTGCACCGATTGCAGCGCCACGCTGCTGTTGCTGAGGTTGCTGCTGGCCTGGCCCGACACGGAGGTGGCTGAGGCCACCGATTTCTGACTGGCCAGGGCAGCGATCTCACCCTGGTTGCCCGCGGTGATGCCCAGCTGAACCGAGGGCGTGTCGCTGAGGATGCCCGCTGTGCTGGTGGACCCGTTGGCGCTGGCATCGCCCGTCACCGACATCGCCGAAAGGTTGGCCACCCCCGTGGCCGTGGAGGTGATTTCAGCCAGACCGGCCCCAACGGTGATGGCCATGTCGCGGATGCCGATCACATTGGCAGTGCCGGTCCCGGTGATGTCGCCCAGGGAGGCGCGGGCCGCGCCATTGGTGGCTGCGGCCGTGAGTTGAAGGTTGTCGGTTGCCACGGAGCTGATCGAGGCCTGGTCGCCGGTGCGCAGCTGCGAGAAGCCTGCGGTGGCGTCATAGGTGCCGAGGATGCCCTCCACGCTGGAGGCCCCCTGGGCGGTGGCATTGCCCACGCCACTGCTGAGGGCACTGATCAGCAGCGGTGAGGCCGTGCTGCCGAGGCGGGCGGAGGCGGCCAGATCGCCCGCATCGCCAATCGTCACCGCGAAGCCGGCGTTGCTGGCCTGCAAGCCGCTGACCTCCAGAGTCGCCAGGGCATCGGCATTGCCGCTGACCAGGGAGGCTGAGCTGCGGCCATCGATGGCGGCGTCAGCCGAGATGGTTCCGTTGGCGCCGAGGCTGATGTCCTGGTCGGCCTTGCCGGCTTCGATGGCGCGGGCGGCCAGGTTGAGGGTGCTGAGGCTGTTGTCGGTTGCGCTGCTGTTGCCGGTGCTGGAGGCATCGGCGATGGCATTGATGGTGGCGCGGGCGGCGACTGTGCCATCGCCCCCGGCCGTGAGCGCGGCGTTGTTGAGACCTTCAGCCACTAATCCGGCGCTGGCGGAGGCATCGCCGGCAATGTTGCGAGCCAGGGCACTGATCACACCATCGGCGGCCGCGTTGATCGTGGCGAGTTTCCCAGCCAGAAGGGAGAGCAGGCCGCTGCCGCTGGCAAGGCCGCTGCCATCGATGCCATTCACCTGGGCCAGGTTGAGCGTGTCGGGATCAACCAGGCTGATGCCGGCCTGGCGGCTGCCGGCGAAGGCGGTGGCCTCGGCGGGGAGCTGCAGGGTGAGCCCGGACCGACCGCCCGTCAGCGTGGCCACGCTGTAGGTGCCCGTGGGCGTGGTGGGCGGCACCAGCAGCTGGAAGCGATCGGCATCCACCAGCTGATCGGCGAGGCCGACGCTGTCGGGCAGCAGATCGATGATCGCCGAGCTGCCAGGGGCGGTGGCCAACTGGAAGCTGTTGCCCGTGGAATTGATCACGTAATAGGTGGTGCCCAATTCCAGGC
>Ga0209189_1002726_pt1 | contig 12178 bp, 13 predicted proteins | sample C_130820_EF_Meta_FD_187308 | JGI IMG/M metagenome (GOLD analysis project Ga0209189, IMG submission 187308) | Freshwater microbial communities from Lake Croche, Canada to study carbon cycling - C_130820_EF_MetaG (SPAdes) (version 3) | ecosystem: Environmental > Aquatic > Freshwater > Lake...
TCAATTTTTACTTCATATTTAAAGCAAATATTTTTATTTGCTTTAAAAATTATTCAATTTTACTTTACAATTTAATCTAATTTTCTTTTCCTTATCATTATGCTCTCATTTTTTCTAAATCTCATTCTAAAACCAGACCATAAAAACCGCACCATAAAAAGCCAGCCATTAAAGCAGCTCCAAATTGGAGATTAGATAATAGCGATTAGATTTCTCTCAATCAATTACTGAACGAATTGTTATATTTATTCTTTTACCAGTTAATTTTTTACTTTTTAATATTGAATGTTGATATTTTTGTTGGCATCCGTTTACCATTATTATCATTGAATTATCTTTTAATATGTAATCTATATTATTTTTTGTTTCAATATCTTTAAATCTCATTGTTCTTTTCTCTCCAAATGAAAATCCATAAATATGACTTCCTTTTTGTAAATTAGTTTCATTATCACTATGAAATCCTATATAATCATCATTCTCATACCAATTTATTAAAACACTATTATAATCATGTTTGCCATTTTCTACATAAGCTATATAATTTAAATATGGTTCAATTATTAACGGAATTTCATATATAATATTATCATTCATTCCTGTAAATTTATATGGTTTTCCATATACCTTATATCTACGAGGAGCTTCTATTTGTTTCCCAAACATATTTATCATATTTTTTTCTTTTGGTCTCATATCCCATAATTCAATAAATTTTTCTTTATTCATAATTAATTGTCTATTAACTTTATCTAAATCTCTACATATTATATATTCACTTCTTAAATTAAAATTTTCATCAATAATACTACATTCTAAACCATATATAAAAGCACTACATCTTTTTTCATTATACATTTTTAATTCATTAATAGTTTCATTTATTTTATCAAGACGGTTTTTTTTCATCCAATAATGTAATGGATTACATTTTACACATCTTTTACATAGATAATCAATACATCCATAAATATCTCCAATTACTTCTTCTTTATTGATTTCGTCTTGTTTTATTTTTTTTTCACGAACTTTTCTAACTATGATAACATTATCAACTTTTTTGACAAATTTATATATGTTAGACATTCTCTTTTATTTCTTTTTGATTTCTTTTTGAATTTGATTATAAAGTTAAATTCCATTTCAATTTTTTTTTTATTTCACTAAAAATTTGATTTACTGAAAATTATTTTTTATTAAAATTGTATGAATTATGTAATGTATCTGGGCTAGTTCCTCTATGCTTTGACAGTTCGATTATTTTTTGCAATGGATTGGTTAGAGTCTGAGCGTGAAATATATTAATTTTGCAGTATTGAGATTCTGTTAATCTTTTATCTCCAAAAGGCATGAGACGGATATAATATGAGAGATTACTCATTTCGATATTTTTTGAATTATCGTTCTGTAGTAACCAACCTTCTTTGAGAGAACGAATAGCATTTAATATCTTGTGTGACCTTATTCGTATTCTTTTCTGCCCATAAACTGATTTTGTTTTATAACTGTTGATAACCAACTCACTTTCACTTTTCTTTACAATTAGATAATTATCTATATTATTGTTTTGTTGTTTATAATCAATCAAATTTATTATCTTTAAATTAACATCTTGATTGCGTAAGCAATAACTAAAAATCAACTCGTTAATCAAATAATTTACATAGTCTTTTTGTCGATATAAATCATTGATATATTCTCTCACTTCATGATAACTTGGAAGAATTTCTTTTTGTTCTTGCAACTTTATTTCTGTATTTGCTTTCTTCTTTTTAAATAAGTCTTCTCGATATTTTATTAATTCTGCGTTTTCTAAATTTGCATACTTCTTTATCATAACAAAGAGATTCAAATAATTCAATTTGTTATCTTCCTTACTATCTAAATTTTGTAATTTATTTATTAAATATTTTTGACTATGAAAGCTAACCCAATCATCTTTTTCTCCAAATAATTTTGTTATAAAATTATATTGTCTTCTATAAGATGCCTCGGTTGTTTTTGATAATGGTCTTACTTCTTTATTTCTCTCAATCAACATTAAATCAAGTTCAGACATTTTATATATTCTAAATATTATTTCTAAATACTTGGAACAATTTATTATAAGAGAGATTAATGTAATGCATATTCTCTTAATTCTGGATTTAATTCAAGATTTCCTACTGTTGTTTTCCAACAGTTAGAATTTATATCCCAAAATGCTCCCAACTTTTTTACTTTATCTTTTTCTTTATAAGGAACATCTAAACATACAATTTCATATTTTTCCAATTGTTTTACTGGTTTTTCAACAAACCATAACTTACGATATTTATCCCATTTTGCTCCAAGCTTTTTAGCTTCATCTTTTTCTTCATATGGAACTTTTAAATAATTATAAATTGTCATTTCCCTATAGTTAATGATATATTATTACTATTTAAATATTAAATTATATAAATATATAAAAATAAAAAAACAAAATAATATAAAAAAATGCATGGAACATATCTTCAGAATAAAAAATCATATATTAACTATGTTAAGAAGAACCCTGAAAAAATACGCCAACTTAATAATAAAGCTGTTAAGCGTCATTATCAATGGAAAAAAGTTCAAAAAGAATTTTTCAATATTCTCATTATTTTTTGATTATTTATTTAAGTTTAAAACTATTTAAATAAATAATATCCATATATATTAACAATAGGGAAATGTTATCAAACTTTACTTTAAACAAAATTCAATCAATTTATAATAATAAAACTATTCTCAACGAATATGTTGATGATAGACTTAATTCTCTTATTCAAAATAATATTGGAATTGAATTTGATGTTAATCATTATCAAAGATTACATCACGGATTTACTAATGAACAAGCCCATCTTAATACTTTATTTAGCAAATATAATAAAAAAGATAAATGTCTTAAAATTAAAATTAAGTTGCCTGAACATTCTTGGGGTCGTATTCTTCCAGAAGATCACGCTAGTTTATCTGTATTACATCGTCCTACTAGACATTCACTTTGTGATAATACTTATATTGATATTGATATTATTTCTTCTTGCCAATCTGTATTTCAAAATGTTCTCTCATTGAATGGTTTATCATATACTTATTTGAATAAATATTTAGATAATCGTGATGAAATATTTAATAGATTACAAATAAAATATAATGTTAATCGTGATAAAATTAAAAAATTATTTACTGCATTATCATTTGGATCTTCTATCAAGACATGGTATGAAGATAATAATATTCAAAATGATTATGATTATGATGTTGTAGGATTACAAAATGAATATCAACAATTAATGGAAATTATATATGATGCTAATCCTAAAATATGTGATGATATTATTAAAAAAAATCCACATTATTTTATCAAATATAATACTCCTGAAACATTGCTTTCTAAAAAGAAAAGAACTACAATGGCATTATTTTATCAAACTGCAGAGAGATATATTCAAGAAGAATGTATTAATTATTTAGTTAAGAATAAAGATTTCAAATTAAAAGATATTGTTCCTTGTCAAGATGGATTTATGATATTAAAGAATTTATATTATAATGATATTATTAATGATTGTCAACAAGTTATTAAACAAACATTTAATTTTGATATTAAACTCAAGCTTAAAGAATTTGATGAAAAATTTTATATTCCTCCATACATTAATGATAAGGATTTGATTAAATTAAAAAAGGAAGAAGAGAGAAAAAAGAAGGAAGAAGAAAAGATAGCAAAAGAAGAAGAAAAAGAAAGAAAGAAACAAATTGCACAAAATACTATTGAATTAATAGAACTACAAAAAGAACAAGAAAAACAAGAAAAAATAAATAAAAAAGAACAAGAATATATTGGAAAAATATTTGCTAAAAGCGATAAAGAAGCTGCTGAAATAGTTTTACAAAAATTAGGAAAAAATGTATTTTATTGGAAAGGGAAAACATTTCTTAAACACAATAATATTTGGTCTTGCGATCAAAAATTTGTTGATAATTTCATCTTTAATTTTATTATCAATTTAGATATTCATAAAGATATTAAAGAAACTGCAATTAAATATTCTGCAAATGCTAAAAGTGCTAAAGCAATTCAAGAGGTATTTAATTCTATAATTATTATTTCAACCGAAGATAAAATTTTATATCATAAATTTCATACTACAACTAAAAATAAGTTATGTTTTAAAGATGGTGTATTAGATTTTAAAGATAAAAAATTTTATACTTGGGATCAAATAGATTTTGAATATTATAGTTGTATTCAAATTAATCGTAACTTTAAAGATTATTTTGATAATCCAAATAGAGATATTATTAATGAAATTAAAAATAAAGTGATACATGGAATGTATGCAGATAAATCTGACATTGCTTTACATTTCTTTTCAAGAGCTATAACTGCAAATTTTGAAGATAAAAACTTCCTTACTTATCTTGGAAATAGAGATTGTGGTAAAGGAGTTCAATATAATTTATTAGAAAATGCATTTGGTGATTATGTTAAAACATATGAATTAGGTAATGTTCTTTATAATGCTAAAACTGCTGGAAGTGAAAATGTTGATTGTTCTAAAAAATTATACTGGTTATTAGATTTAGAATTTGTTAGATTAGCAATTAGTCAAGAAGTTCCTGATAGTAGAAGTGGATTAGTAGTTAATAGTAAAATTTGGAAAAAAATAAATGGTGGAGGTGATACAATTGTTGCTAGAAGAAATTATGATAGATGTGATACTCATTTTACTAATGATGCAACATTTGCTAATTTTGGTAATTATTCATTAATGTTTGATAGTGATGATTGTTCTGAACATGAAGTTAACTTTTGTTCAGTTAATCAATTTAAAACAGAAGAAGAAATACAACAATTAAGAAATAATGGAATTAGTGATATTGAATTAAGTAGATATAATATTAAAGATCCAACTCTTAAAGATAAATGTAAAACTGAAGAATGGGGAAATGCAATGGTATATTTACTTTATGAAAGTTTTCTTGATAGACCCGTTACAATTATTAGAGAGATATATGAAGATGAAAGTATCAATTTAATTGGAAAGATTAATATGAAATATACTATAACAAATAATGATGATGATTTTATAATTGCTAATGATTTATATAAATTAATTGATGATGATAGAAAGAAAATTGATAATGAATTGAAATCTATTAATGTATTTAAAAAGAAAAATAAAAAAAGAGGAGAAAATAGAGATAAAATGTGCTTCTTTGGTTTGAAATTAATAAATAATGATTATGAAACTGATGAAGAATAATTAATATAGTTGGGGAGCTTTTTAACAATAGGGATTGGGGACATGGGGTCACTGGGGCTGGGGATTTTTGAACATTTTTACATATTCTATATATATAAATATTAAAAAATAATATTTTGTCTTTTACATTCTTTTTAATAGTTTAAAAGAATGTCAAATTGATTTTTTTTTTTTTTTATAATTTTTATTTATATAGAAAGGTTAAACCTCAAATCCCCAGTCCCCAAGTCCCCAATAAAAACCATAGGGTATACCCTTTAATAATATATAAAATATACTAAAATATACTAAAATAATAGTAAAATATATATATATTGGGGCTATTTATTCTTCTTGGGGCTACCTCTATTTTTGTCTTCTTTTGAAAAGATCATTTGACATTCTTTTTAACTAACGAAAAGAAAGTCAATTTATGGGGACATTTTGATTAACTTCTAACAATAGGGATGGGGACATTACTACTTTTCTCTCATTTAGTAAAAAAAGAAGAAAAAAAATGTAATTTAATTATAAGAATGTCTGATGATCCTTATAATGAAAAACAATTCATAAAGGTTTGGAATAGATTACATCCAAATAATAAAATAAAATTGGCTAATATAGATAATAAATATTGTATCGTGGATGCTATCAATTATTATGGGACTGGTTTTGAATTTAAATGTATAAATGATTTCTATTTATTAGGTGATTATGAAACCGCTATTTTGCCATGCAGTAAAGCAGGATATTCTGGAAATCTAATAATAATATATAAATTCTTTGATGGTTATTATTACATTCGGTATTCAAGAAAATTTGATGATTATCAGACATTTAAATTGAGAGATAGAAATCATTTTCTTATTCCCAAAGAACATTTAAGATTACTCGAGAGAATATAATTTAGTATAATATAGTATGTATAGAATTAGTAGATATAGTTATATTACAGCGAAAAAACTTGGTGTTCAAATAATTCCAAGTCATAATTCAAAAAAGAAGATTGATGTCTTGGATTATCACGGAAATTATATTTGCAGTATTGGTGCCTATGGCATGAACGACTATGAAATTTACTTATCGAAATATAACAAAAAATATGCAGATGAGAGAAGACGACTATACAACATAAGACACAATAAAGATAGGACTCGATTGGGAAGTGCAGGGTATTACAGTTCAAAAATCCTATGGCGTGGATAATTTTATTCGTGTGAAGGCGAATATATATTCACGGTAGTCACGGTAGACATTGTCTACCAAAAGAACCGCGAATAAAAAAATATAATATTATTATATATTATTATGCCCTATGTTGTAAGAAAAATTCGAAATAAGAATTTATACTCCGTAAAAAATTCAAAAACTAATCAAGTTCATTCCTACGCTACAACAAAAACGAAAGCAATGAACCAAGTTAGACTATTAAATTCTATAGAGCACGGCTTTATTCCCAGACAACAAGTATAGTCTTATCTTCTTTAAAGCATTTAGTCTTCTCGCTATTTTATTTCTCTCTTTAGTTCTTTTCTTTCCTGCCCTATTCTTATTCAATCTATAAGATTTCTGATTTTGTTTGTATGCAATTCCCCAGATAAATTGGTTATCTGTTATATGCTTGAATAATTCATCATTCATTTAATATAAATAGTATTATTATTTTTATATTAAAGCTCATCCTTAAATTTTTCTATTGATTTCTCTCCATTAATTGAAGCGTCTTTAACACCTCCAGTTTGAGAACCTAGATTTACAGGTATTCCATTATACATCTGCTCAATGAAACGAAGTGCGAAGAACCCGCAGTTATTACTATAATCGTTTTGTGTTTTAATATGGTTCCACTTTAGCTTCATCATATATGGTGGGTTTATCTTTTGAACAAGTTCTTTTATTCCTTTAATTTGTATTTTAGTAGGAGGGTCAGCGAGAGAATTATATATACAAACTTCTCCCAAAGGAACATCGATAAAAATTGCTATCCAATGTTGTCCTTGTTGATGACTGTTCTCAGTGTTAATTATAAATCCAAATTGTTTCGTATGATAATCAACATATTTTAATAACGATGATATTTGGTCAGACATTATTACTGGGCAGAACTTGTTGAAATCATCCTTCATTATCTCTTGAATTTCATCATCATATAACCCATCTGTAAAACCTTCATATTTTCCATCACCTTCATAATAACCAGTTCCATAAACCACGGCGTGGGTATCAGTAACTGTATTAACTAATTTTCGAAGCGTTGGATTATTTTGGAAAATTGCTTTAGTATCTTGTTTAATGAAAGAGAGAATAGTATTATCATTAATTCCATTTGCTTTCATAACATTGTATAGAAAGTCTTGGCAATTTGACGAATATGCGCTATATTGTATGAATTTGGTTTGTCCCATTCTTTTCTCAGTTTGTTCTAACATTTTTGAAAGTGTTAATCCAGAAGGAACATTATCAACATTCATATATTCAAATCCTTCACTATGTGGATATCTCTCTCCTTTAATAAGTCTTATAGTGCTTTCTTTTTCTAAAGTGAATGAACCTTGTGATGTTTTTATAACTGCGTATAAATGAAACAATTTATCGTATGGTTGAGATGATATTGCATTGGCAAATTTAAGTATTATAGAATTCAATGGTTTTCTCCCTATTGTTATTCCAGTGACTTCTGCATCTCCATGATGATTTAAAATTGATGTAACTGAATGTGGCAACTTATGTATTCCTTTAAACCAATTACTAACTCGTTCTATTAATGAACCTCCAACTGTATTGAGCGGTTGTTCAGGAACAAATGGAAGTGGTTGAGCTTCTACTGGTTGAGTTTCTACTGGTTGAGCTACTGGTAATTCTTGTGCTTCTACTTTTTGTTTTTGATTTTTATCTAGATTTTTTTGTAACTCATCAACTAAAAACTTATTATCTAATGGAGCAGTTGCTATATAACCCTCTTTTGTAACAACTGTAAATTTAAATTTTTTTTTATTTTGTTGTTGTTCTTGTTCTCTCTGCAGTCGTTCTTGTTCTCTCTGTAGTTTTTCTTCTGTCTGCATTAGTTGTCTTTGTAGTTGTTCTTCTTTTGTAACAACTGTAAATTTATATTTTTTTTTCTTTTGTTGTGGTTGTTGTTGTTGTTGTTGTTGTTCTCTCTGCAGTCGTTCTTGTTCTCTCTGTAGTTGTTCTTCTTTTTGCATTAGTTCTCTTTCTATGGTTTTTTTGTATGGTCCTCGTTTTTTTATTTCTTGTTGTACTTGTTGTTTTTGTTGTTCTTGTTGTTTTTTATTTTCTATTTGTTTAACTATTTCTTTGACTGGTTGTTGTTCTGGTTGTTGTTCTTGTTTATCTTTTATAATTTTGTCTAATTTTTCTAAATTAGCAGTTTGTTTATTTTTTTCTATTAAAATTTTATCTAATCGTACTAGTTTTTCTTTTAGAAGATCATTTAAATTTGGTACAAATGATGAAGCTGGTATTTTGTCTTCTTTGTTAATTTCTTTTTCAAGGTCTATTATTTCTTTTTCGACTTTTTTTTCTTGCTGTTTAATTTCTTCTACTTTTTTTTTAATTTCTTCTACTTCTGCTTCCTTAGTTATTGATGGTATTGATTGAATTGGTTCATAAAATCCAATTTTACTTCCTAATGGTTGCATCTGAGTATAGTTCGGTATAGATTGAATAAATGAAGGAATTTGAGTAGTAGTAATTTGATGACTAGTTATAATTCTTTTTATAATTGGTTTTTTCCTTCTTCTAGATTTAACTTTAACATGAGCGTTTTTGTTATGAAGAATGTTTATGATTGTTTTTCCAATTTGTTTAAAATTATTGGTCCCTTCTTGTTTAGTGTTATGTAAAGGGATATACAATTTTTCATTTTTAATAATAAAATAAAATTTATTTTTTTTTTCATCATAGTATAATCTAGGAGTTCTCATGTTATCTATTTCTTTCATTTATATATAATGATATATAATTTTTTAATTAATCGAACATTAAATGTTGTTGGTTTTTAATTCTATAATAATCGTAAAGTAATTCATCAGTTCGAGATTTTTTAAATAAAGTGAAGCTAAAAATAAGTGGGAGCCCTCTTAGATTAACAATTCGATTGTTCTTATCAAACAGTTGAAAACGAAATGCTGTGTTCTCTCTGTTTGTAAATACTTTATTTGTCAGATGTGGATTTAAGTTTTCATAGAAAATAAATGAACAACTAGGAAATTGTCCAACACATAATATTTCGTGAAGTAAATTATTATCAGATAATCCACACATATCAGTGCATAAGAACACGCGATTCATTCCAGTAACTTGAATAGAATTAACTGAAGTGAGAGAATAACCTCCACTTATAGAAGTAAATGAATTACTAACATTTTGAACAAATCCAAATTGGTAGAACATATATGGGAATGTTAAACCTATTGTGCAACTCAATCCCGTTGTAACACTAAATGTTAATTTATTTGTTTGAGGAGATGTAGTAGAATTAGGATAAGTTACTGTATATGTCAGTCCTAGTGTTGTATTGGCATTTAGAACCGTTTGCATTTGTAGAATAAGACTATATACATTATATATCCCTTCAGTAATTGTGCAAGTAATAATTGTGCTGTTCTCTTTCAGTATAAAAGTATTATATGGGGATTCAATGTCGTAAAACGATCGAGGAATAGATATCTGATTTAACACGATATGATCAAAATCACTTGTTTGTGGAATATCTATATTATAAAGAAAATCTGTGTCAGATCCAGATATTCTCTGACTGCTATCAACTATGTAATTTCTACTCTCATTAATCATGATATATATTTAGGATCTATTATTTTTTTCTCTTTTATAATATAAATGGTTAGAATTACTAAAAGTGGAGCAGTAGATAAACGCTCAATTTCGTCTGCAAAAAATGGCAAACAAGCTTCGATTTTGGTAAAGAAAGCCCTTCAACAAGTGAAACAAAAAAATGTTGAGTTTCATATAAATAGTGATGATGATACTGATAGTGAAAGTGAACAAGAACCAGAGCCAGAGCCAGAACAAGAACCAGAACAAGAACAAGAAGTAAAAGTAATTCACGAGCCTAAACCAACTAAAAAAGAGTTAATAGATTATGAAAAACTACTTAAAGAAAGAGAAGAAGAATGGAATAATAGATATAAATCATATGAAGAAGAATTTGGAGGTAAATTAAAGCAGAAAGAAACTGAATACGAGCGCTTACTAAAAGAAAAAGAGCAAGAAATCAAAGAAGCTAAGCTCGGATTTATTAAGCAACAGAGACATCGTATGTCAATCAAATTTTAATTTATATTATATACTTATAATATAAATGGAGACGAAAAAAATCAATAATATTAAAATTCAGCGTGTAATAACTAATAAGATTGAAGAGAATAGAATTGCTGGATATGGAATGTTTCCAGAGATTTATTCTAACATCTATATTTGTAGCAAAAAAAAATCTGGAAAAACGACACTTATTTATAACATTCTTAAAAAATGTTGTAACAAAAATACACATGTTTGGATTTTTACGCCAACTATAAAGAAGGATGATACTTGGAAAGCAATCTGTGAAATGTTAGAGAAGAAAGGATGTAATATATCTACATACATCCATTTTATTGATGAAGATGGTTCTAATATTCTAACTGAAATTATTAATGAACTAATCAATGAAGATATTGATGAAGAACAAGAACAACAAGAAGAAGAATATAAAGAACAAACAAAACCATTATGTTTATGTAAATTTGGAAATGAAGAAGAACAAGAAGAGAGAAAAGAAGAAAGTAATTTAATAAAAAAAGAAGAAAAGAAAAATAAAAAAACTAAAATTTATGTAGAACAGCTTTTTGTATTGGATGATTTAGCAAGTGATTTACGAAATAAAGCAATTTCACAAATTTTGGTAAAAAATAGACATTTTAGAAGTAAGGTAATTATTAGCGGACATCAACCTCAAAATTTAGCGCCCCAAGCAAGAGCAAATTTAGATTATTGCATCGTGTTCAAGGGTATGGCTGATGATAAGTTAAAACAGTTACATAATGATTTAAATTTAAGCATGGATTTTGATAAATTCTTATCGGTTTATAATGAAGCAACATTAAAGCCCTACTCTTTTCTTTGGATAAGCGTTGCAACAGATGAGTTAAGATGTGGTTTCGATAAGGTTATTTGTTTGTAAAAATTTTTGATGTTTTTTACTTCGTTCGTGTTCTGATTTTCCAACCCTACAAATAATAGAACCACATACACAAGTTATTTTTTCTTTATTTTTTTCTTTTATTTTATTAGCATTATTGATACGATAAATAATATCATATTTTTTTTTTTCATTAATATGATTATAATAATATTCTTGTCTTTTTTTTATTCCAATTTCTCTATTATTAATATAATATTCTTTTGTCTTTTCTTTTATATTATTTTTATTATTGTTATAATAATTTTTTCTATATTCTTTATTTTTTTCTAAATTATTAATGTAATGTTCTTTATTGTTTTCTTTTATTTTATCAAAATTATTAATATACCAATTATGTTTATATTCCTTATATTCTTCTATTGAAACAAAAGGTCTATCACCATTAATATTTTCTAACTTATCATACCATTCTCTCTCTTTCATTCTTAATTCATCTTTATTATTACAAGGATAAGATTGTAATAAATTTATATAATAATCTCCTTGTTCTATTATCAGTTTTGATTTACATAAATTATTTATATCTCTATGTTTTCCTAATCTTTGACTTAATGTTTGAGTAGTTGATCCTATATAACGCCATCCATTAATATTACAAACAATCTCATATATTTTTGATTTTGAATAATCAGGCATTTTATCTTTTGTTATCTTTTATTATCTATTCTTTTTAAATCAATTTTTTATATTATTT
>Ga0209189_1002727_pt1 | contig 12173 bp, 10 predicted proteins | sample C_130820_EF_Meta_FD_187308 | JGI IMG/M metagenome (GOLD analysis project Ga0209189, IMG submission 187308) | Freshwater microbial communities from Lake Croche, Canada to study carbon cycling - C_130820_EF_MetaG (SPAdes) (version 3) | ecosystem: Environmental > Aquatic > Freshwater > Lake...
TTTACCACACCAAAATAAATTTATTTGTTTTGTAAATAATTCAGGGAACATATATAATGTTTTATCATAATAAAAACAATTTCCTTCTAAAGGCGAATTGCTATTAGAAATTAAATTTTTCAATCCTTCTAAGTAAATTTGCATTTCTGCATTTTTACTTTCATATTCTGCTTTTATAAAATCCATTGTAACATAAATTAAGTAAAATTTTTTGTTTATATAAACGCATTAAAGTAACTATTTAGTTTATTTATTTTTTGTAAACTTTTTTTCAAGTTTTGACTCTATTCTATCTATTTTCATACTTATCTCTTTGTTTGATGGATTCATCACGTTTACTTGATATGTTAGTGCAGTTGCAGATACTACACTATTAACCACAGGTAAAACGCGTTTAAACATTCTTTTATTATATTTTGTGAAAAATAATAAAATGCCTAAAACTTATAAATAAAAAAATTTAAGGAGTGTTATAGGGAACATTGGTTCCTTACCTTTAAAAAAATTTAAGGAGTGTTATAGGGAACATTGGTTCCTTACCTTTAAAAAAATTTAAGGAGTGTTATAGGGAACCTTGGTTCCTTACCTTTAAAAAAATTTAAGGAGGGTTCTAGGGAACCTTGGTTCCTTACCTTTAAAAAAATTTAAGGAGGGTTCTAGGGAACCTTGGTTCCTTACCTTTAAAAAAATTTAAGGAGGGTTGTAGGGAACCTTGGTTCCCTACCTTTATACAATAGGAAATGATGGTTGCATGGCAACTCCACAAATACCAGGATCATCCGTGCTCTCACTTCTTTCTATTTTCACATATCCATTATCTCCCCAACTTGAACTCCACGAATTTTTAACTAACCAATACTTTATTCCATTTTCAACTCCGTATCCAACTATTAAAACGCCATGGTCCAACTTTGTTCCACAACTACTGCTAGTAATTACTCCACTCGAATAAGATTGAAAAATTTTACTATCTGCTTCAATTGCAATAGAAACCGGGCCCAAGGAAACCGCCGACGCTAGCGCAATTTGATCATTGGGCGGCACATCCTTACAATCTATCACTTTTACTACAATATCGCAATTATCAATGTTACAAGAGCCAGAAACAGCTTTATATGGATAAGCATCTTCCGCGCACATTCCAAAGTCAATCGCGTACGTAAAAGCATTATCCATTAATCCTCCTTTGCAACCAAGGTTACCATAGGTTTTAGAACAATCGACTAATTGTTGCTCGGATAAACTAACAAGTTTTCCGGTTTTAATTGCCCACGCACCTTCAATTGCACCTGTTGCCGAAAATGCCCAACATGATCCACACTGCCCTTGATCTTTTACCGCGCCAGTTTCAACCCAATCAACAGCCTTAGGTAACAAAGTAATCGTTTTTGTACTGGTAAAAGCACTACAAACAGATTTTCCTAAATTTTTATATCCACCTATATATTTTTCTTTAAACTCGCTTTCCGTTAAATCGGAAAATTGATTTATTCCCATTGTAAAATTTTGAAATCTATCAGAATTGTGCGCAATAATATTTTTAACATTCTCTTTAAATATTGAAAAGCGCTCTTCAAATTCTTTTAAATTTTCGTATTTTTTTTCAAATCTCTCAAGAAATAGAGTAAAACGTTTGAAATCATTATCAACATTCAATATATTTATAAAAAGCGACGACTCAGATTTAACTACAAATGAATATAAAAGTGTAATAAAATAAAAAAACGAGTGCATGGTTGTATATATTAACCATATTATCTTTTTTATATACTTTTAAAAATTCATTAATAATTTATAAAAAAATTAAGAAGAATTTATTTGTGATGAAGTTTCATTTTCATCCTTATTTTCATCATTATCCTTATTTTCATTGTTACTCACATTTTTTGTAGTTAAAATATTTTTTTCGGTAAATTCGCAAACTTGTATAACCAAATCATCGTTTGATTTTTTAGTATAAAACGGATTGCATTTTATAAAAAAGTCGCGTTCTTTTTTAAAATTATCAAGTATTAAAATATAATGAGACTCGTTCATATGCATATTAAATAAATTCCAGCCATGATCATCTCTATTTTCAATGATATGAATTGTATTTTTTTTTGAAAATCTAACTTTTTTTTTTACTAAAATGGGATCAACCCAAGAAAAAATATCATCATTTTCATTTTCAAATTCAAATTCATTTTCAGATAAACATTTTCTAAGCATTTACTATTACGTATGAAAATTTTTAAATAATTATATTATATAATCATATAAAAATATATTTGTATATAATATAACACATCATAATGTTATTCAATATAACATTTTTATTATTTGTAACTTTTGCAAGAATAACTACTATAAATGGAATCTCGCAAGAATTAATTTTGTACAATAACGAAACAAGGGATTTAAGGTTTAAGTCTATAAAAAGATTTGTTAACTCAAAAAATTTGGGAAAAATAATGAAGGTGGCAAAAGTTGGGATATCAATGCATCCGGCATTAAAGGGAATATCAACAGGAATAAACATTGCGCAAAAATTAATGGAAGCTAGAGCAAAATTAAAAAAACTGGATGCTTTAAAAAAATCTGCAAAGTCTTTGAAAAACATAAAAAACTTAAAGTCTAAAATAAATAAAGTTAAATCTACAATTTCAAAAGATAAAAGTTTAATAGCTAACTCTAAAAAATTAAATATAAAAAGGAGTAAGTCTTTATCAAAAAGCAAAAACAAAAACAAAAGCAAAACTTTTTCAAAGGGTAAAAGTAAGTCTAAAAAGCTATCAAGGGGCAAAAATAAAAGTAAAAATAAGACTAACTCTTTTTCAAATGGCAAAGGCAAAGGTAAAGGTAAAGGCAAAGGCAAAACTTTTTCAAAGGGTAAAAAGATACCTATATCAAAGAGCAAAAAAAAGACTTTATTTAAAAATAAAAAAGGTTTTATATCAAAAAATATTAAGAATAAGACAAAAAATATTAAATCTAAGGCAACAAGAAAAAAGAAATTTATGGATAAAAATAAAAACACAAATAATACGCCTATTTCTTCTGAATTAGCAAGTCCAACTGAATCTCCTGTAAATGAAGTATCGCCAACGCGAACTAGACGTAGTAAAACCCCGCACCCCAAGACCGACGACGCGTCAAGTCAACAAACTAGTCCAACGCCAAGACCAATAACAAAACTATCAAAAAAAACAGACGATGCAGTAAATCCTGGACCAGTAAAGAAACATCGCGAAAAAATCCCCACCAAAACATCAGATGATTCAGTTTCAAATAATAATGTTTTTCAAAAGCCAATAAAAAATTTAAGAATAAAAAAAATACCCACTAAGTCAAAATCAGATGACTCTGTTCAAACTATAAGTCCTTTTCAAACACGAACTAAACCAATAACCGACGATTCAGTCTCAACGAACATTCCCGTTAAAATTCCAAAAGAAAAAACAAAAAGGGAAAAAAAATCTGTTATGCCAATATCAGACGATTCGGCGCAAACTAAAAGTCCTTTTAAAATTATAACAAAACCTATATCAGACGATTCAGTTCCAACTAAAAGCCCTTTTAAAATTGTAACAAAACTAATATTTAAACCTAGAATAATAAAGACACGCAATCCTATTCACGTAAAAAATGAAAAAATTTTTATTAACTCAAAAATAACTATAAGTCCAACGCAAAATCCTATTGCAAAGCCAACAAGTAATCCCAGTTTAAGACCTAGTTCAAAACCAACAAAAAATCCCAGTTTAAGGCCAACACCGATTCCTAGTTTAAAACCAACGCCAGATTTTATTCCATGCAATAAAAACTGCCAAACAACGTCAAAACAATGTGGATTTTATGAAACATGTGGAAATGGTTGTTGGTGTGGAATATTTCCTCCAACTCCATCAAGTTATCCCACTCTCATTCCAACCTTTAATTTATTTATTATTAGTAGTCCTACAATGATACCATATAGTGGTTTAAATGTAGAGACGCCTTCATTAAGACCTTCAACAAGTCCTTCGCCAAGACCAACCTTTTTACAAACAAATGGCTTGCAGCCATCAATAAATCCAACAAAAGAACCGACCATAACCCCAACAATGCAACCCACTTTAAGTCCAACAAAACAACCAACAAGTCTCCCGAAAATGCTGAGCGAACCTACATTTTCTCCAACGAATAGTCAACAAAATAGTATTTCATCTATAAATAAAAATTCAAGCAACTCACAAAATCCATCAACTAGTACAATAGTTGGAATAGTTGTTGGAATTATCGCGCTTTTAGTTATAGTGGGTGTTATTTTTTGTTTAACAACTAAGAACAAAAAACTCGATGCTTTTACTAAATGGCGATTACATTATGATGTTAAAAAACCCGTTACAAGAGACACACCAGCTAGACTTGAAAATGATATTCATCACTTTTACAAAAGAAACCCATCTAGAGAATTTACCCCCTATGTGTCAACTTCACAAATAAATTCGCAAAGAAATTCATTAAAACCTCAATCATCAATGAAGTTACCAATGGTGGAATATAATGGAAAATCTAGCCGTTTATGAAATTTTAATCGACTGAAAAATACAATACATATGCAAGATATATACCAAAAAAGTTTTTAGCAAATAAATCTAAAATATTATAAAAAATGTTTTTCCAATGATAAGACATTAATGCAGCAACACCATACAACGCCCAAATAAAAGAAAAGTATTTAAACAGAACAATTCCCTTTTCAGAATATTTTGCATAATTTTCATATATTAAATAAAATAACGCAACAAAAGGAATAAACCCCAATGAAACAGCAATATATTTATTAAGGATGTTGCGTTCATTTAATAATCCAAAAGTTAACATAATTGCATTTAAAACTAATATGTATGTAATAGTTTTTGAATTATTTTTTAAAATTGTAAAAAAATCTTCATTCTTAACATTATCCGCATCATCATCATTATTTAACTCACCATGACTATTTAAAAAATCATTTGATTTATTGTTTTTAAATTCTTCTTTATTTTTCAAATATATCAAGTATACAGAAAAAGTAGTCAACATTGTAGGTGTTGTTATGTACCAATCATAATATCTGTATTGTGTAACATTTTGAACAGAATGAAATGCAAATGCTAACCAAACGTAGAAGGTTCCCTCAATAATTTGTACAATAAATTCGAGCATCAATAACTGCTTCAAAACAAGATATTTTCTTGGAACTTGTATAAATAAGACATACAAATCTACAACTGCAGTTAAAAATTGAATAAAGAGCGAAGCATTTGCAGTATATTTTATTGGATGATACACCATGATGTAATAAATATATAATAAATATTAAATAAAAAATAATAAATATTAAATAACAAATCAATCTTTGCGTGAAAATGGCTAAACATTGAATTCATAAAATTCATAAAAATTACTCACTACCAAAGTAAGCACCTTTACCAATCTTAAAGTCACTCAACTTTGTAATAATATCATGATTCTTTCTATTGACTTCTTTAATTAAATCCCTAATAGAAATCATTCCAATAAAATTTTCATTATCATCATCTACTACTAGCAAGTGACGAAGATTTTTAATCATCATTTTGCGCATACATTCGTCTAGAGTATCACTTTTCTTAGCAATAATAATATTTGGACTCATTGTACAAACATCCTTTATTTTAACATTTTCGCTATCCTTGCGAACTGACGCAACCTTATTAATAAAATCGCCTTCAGAAAAAACCCCAACAACCTTATTTTCATCATTTGTTACAGCCAAACAACCAATATTAAACGCAGAAAAACGTATCACCCCCTCTTGCGCGGATGCATTTTGATTAATTTTAAAATCAACCTTATGATAACAGCTTTTCTCAAATACATTAAATGCTGAAATAGCAGTAGCAGTAGAAAAACGTCGTCCAATGTTCGGTGCTAATCTTTGCATTATAATTTATAATGCAAAGATTTTTTTAAATTTGTTTGATATATTTTTTACGTGTAATGCAAGACAAGTTGAAGTATATCTTGCTACTTCTGAGTTAGTTAAGAATTAGTTAAAAATTATTTAATTATTTCACGATGCTTGTGTAAAATATATGTTTTTAAACTCTTCTGGAGTATAAAGAGGCACGCCCAATTTACGCGCATCATTTGCCTTTCCTGTATCTTCATCTTTATCTTTTACCAAAACAGCAAATGTGTTTTTACTAACGCTTGAACCTAATTTTGCCCCCACACTTTTCAACGCATCAGCCAAACTTTCATCGCGAAAACCAGTAATAATAATTGATTTTTTATAAAGAGTATGACTCTCATCCAGATCAACTTTGGGTTCAACATTTTTTAAATACTGATTTAGTCCGCATTCATTCATAAAGTTCAAAAACGCAGGAATGTTATTGACAAATAGTTCCGCAGTTTTTTTTGCCATTCCTTTTATACTTATTACTTTATTAATTTTTTGTTCAGGAGACTCACTAGATGTCAAAATATCAGGAAATGATTCAAGAATCGGCTCAATTTTCTTTTCACTAATACCTCGCCCAAATATATTTGATGCAGACATAATTGTCAAAAGAGATGCGCTAGCCAACTTATCGCGAATCCCTTCGTAGATTTTAGTCGCCAGCTTTTCCTTGAAACCATCTACTTTTAAAAAGTCCGCTTTTGTCATATGGACAATTTTTGGAATTGTATCATTGCCGGAGTCAATAATACGCGAAATGTTACCCGTACTTAAGCCATCGACGCCAATTCCCCGAAAGAAACCAGTAATGTTCTTTTCCTTTACAGTTAAATCCTGACTAATGTTTTCCAGCATAACATCAACATGTGTGTCATTCCATTTGTATGGAACATTGGGCATCTTTGCATGTTCGGCTGGAGTCGTTACGTCTTTGATGTACGGAATTACATCTCCACTTCGTATAAGCAGAATCATCGCGCCAACGCCAATTTTTTTTTGCTCTATAAAAGCTCCATTAAATCCCGTAGCATATTCAATTTTTACACCACCCAAGTTTATAGGTTCAATTTGAACCCGCGGTTTCAAATAACCATCCTTACTTGGAGACCACAAGACGTCAACAACTTTTGCTTCTGCAACTTGGTCTGACAAGACCATCTTAAAGGCAAATGCATGCTGAGGATTTCCCGATTTTCGCGGAACAATAACGTCGTCTGCAACAATTATTCCATCAATTTCATAGGCATAGTTTTTTCTCCAAACGATCAACAAGTCAGATAAAATTTCATTTGTAAGCGTTTTGATAAAATTATGCATGACAACGTCAACGTTTAATGTTTTCAAAAATTTCATTTGTTCCGAAGGCTTTTTCTGAGGTTTTATTACTTCATATGAAACAAAGTTGAGATCTTTTACTTTTTCATCAATTGTAAGTCGATTTACAATACCAGACACTAAATTTCTCGGATTTGCAAATTGCCCTGAATACTTACTTTCAAAAACAGATTTTGGCATTATGAACTCACCTCGAATTACAATCCCTTTAATTTTTGGAAGGCGCAAGTAAGGAATCAAGTGACTAACATCTTGTCCAACTTTTCCGTCTCCTCTTGTATATAGTTTTGCAACAGATCCTTCCGTCGTATATAAGCCGCTAACTCCATCCAATTTACAAGATATTACATAAGGCCCTTCATACTTTTGCATCCAAGCCGCAAGTGCACCTGAATCTGGTTTGATCTTATCCATAGACGCCATTTCATATGGAAGGGTGGCCTTATTTTTTTCAACAGGTGCTCCAATTTGTTTTATCGCTTGGTTTGATGGAAACTTTTCTTCTATGTAGTCTTGAATAATATCATATTCGTTATCGGTCATTACCGGCTGCATGTTTCGATATGCAACATTAGCAGTTGTTAACATTTTAGAAAGCTGATCTTCAGTTAAATTACTTAAAACGGAAATACCATTCTTTTTAAAATCGGAAATTAAATCCAGAATAGTAGAATCGTCTTCAATAATTTCTAACCTATTTTTTTTAGATTCGTTATCCAACTTTTTTAAGCCGCGCTTTTTAATCGATTTAGGTTTTTGCGCGGGAACAATAACAACATTTTCCTCTTCAATAATCAATGTTGGTTTCACTTTTGTCTTTTTTACAATTTTTGTAGCATCATCTTTCAATGCAAATGGTCCGAGTTCAACCTCTTCCATTTGAATTGGCGCAGTAATAGTTGTATCTTGGTCTGCGCCTTTTAAAACTACTGCTCTTCCATCCACCCTTTCTTCCGGTTCTTTAAATACCATATTTAAGAAATCAAATATATCTTTTTCCGACTTAAAGACCCGGTCAACTTTCTCTCCTTTTGTTTTCCCCTCCATTTTATAAATACCATGTTCATTCATAGAATATCCTAGAACCTGCGCTCTTTGTCTCATTATTGTATTAAATATCTTACTTCCTGTAAAATACAAAACGGAAAATGGGTATTCTTCTGGGCTTGTATACAAAAAGTCCACGCGTCTTGCGCGCGTTGAATTAGGAAGTTTTGTTATTACTAAACTCTTTGTCGGTCCTCTAGAAAGTACTTCTAGAATTATTTTTTTTTCAATTAAAGCATCGACAAAGTCTCGAAATACTTTTCCATTTGTCGATGTAATAATGACATCAATGTCGCCGGAGGTTTCGGCGCCACGTCTATAACTGCCTACAATTTCTAACTTTGCGTCTGCATCAGAGATTTTTTTAAATGCGTCATTAAATATCTTTTCATATTCGACTATTTCACTTCTAGGAATTCTTTGCAAAATATCTTCGTAGTATTTCAGCCCCACACGTTGAATATCGTTTAACTCGTTTTGTCTTTCTCTCAGTTGAGAAATATTAGTAATTCCTTTATCTACCAACTCTTTTGCTTTTTTAGGTCCAACGCCATAAATCTCTGCAAAAATGTTTACTGGATTTGATTTTTCTTTTTCAAAAAGAGCCAAGGTTCCCGTATTCACATATTCATTCATTTTATCTATTATTGTTGAGCCAATACCAGGTTTTCCTTGAAGTTGAGCCACATTTGTTATTGAAACCGGAAATGACATAATTGTCTCTTGGGCTTTTTGATACGCTCGAGCTCTATGAACTTCTCCCCGCGAAAGCATAATTTTAGATAACTTTTCTAACATATCAATAAATTTTTCATTTAATCGAACGCCTTTTTGCAGTTCTACATCCTTTTGTGTTTTCATGCCTTTTTCAGGTTCCATATTTACGGGTATTTTTAGTTTTTCAGAAATGTTTAAATCAATTTTTTCATTTTTTAATGATGGAGGAGTTTCCTCAATCGCAAGTGTTTCTTTTTTTAATTTTTGTGTTCTTAATGTTTTTGTTTTTTTTGACTTTAAATTAAGATGAATGGGTTTTAAAGTTTTGTTCTTTTTTGAAGAAGATGAAGACGATGATACAATAATCAACTTTGTTTTAATTTTTTTGGGAGTTTTAGTATTTTTTAGTTTGTCCATACTTATATTCAACTTTTAAAAAAAGTAGAATATATTTTTTATATATTATTTTTAAAAACTGGTTTAAACCCTTGAAGAATTTAAGTGTCCCATTTAAATTCTTCAAGGGTCAGATTCCATTAACGATTTGTAATAACGCCCTTTCAGGGCGTCCCATTTTAAATTTTCGCTTGTATAAAAAGTTGTTTTACTTTCCAACAAACTTGAATAACTTGTTCATATCATGTGTACTTCTTCTAGAAGAAATGTTAATATTACTATCTGTAAAACACAATTTCTTTGACTTTATTTGACTAATTCTCCATCGTTGTTTTTCTATTTCTATTTGTCTTTTAATGAAGATACTCATTTGTTCGTTTTTTGTTAAAGGTCTCATGTTTTCATTTTCATTATTTGAGTAATTTTTTGAAGTGTAATCTTTAAAATACTTATTATGAATGTAGCTATTTTGATAAGGATTATTTTCATAAGGAATTTGAGGATCGTAGTTTGTTTCTTTTGGAATAGATTTTATAATTTCTAATTTTCCATTTTTTACTTGCATATTCATAGACCGCAATATGTCGTCATATGAAATTTTATTTTTTTGTGGTTGCCTGGGTGGAATTTGTTGTTGCACAAATTTCTGTTGAGGTCTAGTGTAGTTGTTTTTATTAGGGTTAATAATATGGTTTTGAAAATTACCTTCTTTTACAAAAGAATTTTTAAAACTTTGAAGTTTTCCGTTATTAGTATTTATTTCATTTGTTTCGTCAAGTGTATCTTCATGAACAAAGTCTTCTATAGTAAAATCATGATTTAATTCATCACTAAACACGACGCTCATTTTATAAATTTGATTTATATTATTTTTATTTAATTATACTTTTTTAAAGGTATATTATAAATGAATAAAACTTATATAAAAAATAAAGGGACAACTACTTTTATATCTTCTATTCCAGGAAATGAATGTAATGGAAATGATAACTATAATAAAGTAGATTGGAACATAGACTATGATGGCAATAGAGCAAATATTGAGATGGATATTAACTCAAACGGAAGAATGAAACATGTTAACTATGAACTAACAAACGATGATTTAGAAGATATGTTAAATGTACCAGCTTTTAAAATGCCGATAGAAGATAGGCTTCTTTCGGATTTTCCATTAATTGAAAAAGATGCGATTATTTTGCCTTTAATGTCGGATGAATTGATTTTACCTCCTAGAAAAAATAAGTTATTTAAACCAACGAAGAATTTAATCCGCCTTTCTGATTCACATTCTTCGTGGTCAATTACAGATAAAGAGATAAATCCTAGTCCAGAAGGGGCGGATTTAAATATTCAGCGGTTTAATTCAAAAAAAAATAATTTACCAGAATATGAATATTCAGATTTAACTATGCCATTACGCATTAAAAATGTAAACTCAAATGAAAGAATAAAAACAAAAACAATCAAACGTAGAAAACCTAGAAAACGATTAGATTATTCTTTAAAAAATAAATTAAAAACTCCTAGTGTTAAAACAAAACGCGTTTTTTTAAAATCAAAAAAACCAAACTCTTCATTATTTAATTTTTAATTTAATTTTATTTTTGTCTCATTTTTCTTTTTGGTCGGTGTAACATTATAACATAATTATCATATATGGTCATTTATGTTTTATACATTTAGTTTTTTACTAACCCGTCTAAAATAATATTTTCATTATCAGAATAACTCCGTTCTCTTTTGAATTTATTATAAATAATAACTTTGTCTTTATCTATTGTTTTTAAGTAATATTGAGAAGCATAAATTAATTTGCATAATATTGTATCCTCATAAATACATTCAATGTGTATTTCATTTATATTTTTTATTGTTTTTATAAATTTGGAACAATTAAAAGTTTCATTGTCATTAAAATTTACAACTACTATACAATGATTGCGATTGAATTTAGTTTGAAATTCCACATCATAATGATAATAATAATATTCGCAATTAAATTTTAACGCAATAGATGTAATTATTTCTTTTAATTCATTTAAATTTGTATGTTTTATAATATCAAAAGATATTTCAACATTGTATCCCATTAGTATAGTTAAAGATTTTTATTGTATAAAAAATATAATTTAATTAACTATATTTTTTTAGTTTGTTATCAGTTATAAGAATTTTACTTTTATAAAAAGTAAAATATATATATAGAATGAGTAGTTTTAGAAAATATGGCGGAATAAATAATTCTGCATCAAATAACATTGTAAGAAGTAACATATCAAATACAAATAACTTGGGCGTCTCAAATGTTATCGGACTTCCAAATACTATTATAAAGGTTGCATCTAAGCTAGTCGATGTAGGAGGGGGAGGGATATATGGAACGACTGGAGCTACGGGAGCGCAGGGAAGTTCGGGTGGTGGTGGTGGTGGTGGTGGTGATACAGGATCTACAGGCGCTCAAGGCGCTCAAGGCGCTCCTGGAGGTGGTGGCGGTGGTGGTGGCGGTGATACAGGATCTACAGGTAGAGATGGTTCAACAGGAAACACTGGCGCGAGAGGTGCAACTGGATCTACAGGTAGAGATGGTTCAACAGGAAAGACTGGCGCGCAAGGTGCAACTGGATCTACTGGTAGAGATGGTTCAACAGGAAAGACTGGCGCGCAAGGTGCAACTGGATCTACTGGTAGAGATGGTTCAACAGGAAACACTGGCGCGCAAGGT
>Ga0209189_1002728_pt1 | contig 12172 bp, 16 predicted proteins | sample C_130820_EF_Meta_FD_187308 | JGI IMG/M metagenome (GOLD analysis project Ga0209189, IMG submission 187308) | Freshwater microbial communities from Lake Croche, Canada to study carbon cycling - C_130820_EF_MetaG (SPAdes) (version 3) | ecosystem: Environmental > Aquatic > Freshwater > Lake...
CCCCAGCCAAGATCAACAGAATAGAGTCCACCATCACGGGGAAAAAGGCATAGCGATAGTGGCCAATTCCTCCTAGAACCACAATTAAGGCAACTGCAGCTGCCGGGGGATGCAGGCAACGCAAGATAAACATTCCCAAAATTGATAATGATGCTGCTACCGGCATAGCGAGCAATGGCTCTCTAATCATATGAAGGCAGCTAATGCCAATCAAAGCCGATAGCGTATTTCCGGCAATCACTGCCCAAGGTTGAGCCATTGGACTTCCAGGCAAAGCAAACACCAAAAGTGCACTAGCACCCAAAGAAGCCATCAACCATTCATCAATACCATTGCGCTCTCCCAGAAACTTTGCGGTCATAAATACAAATGCAAGCCCCAAGAACGCTCCAAAAACAGAACGTAGGCGCTCTGGCCAAGCCACGGGGGGCTGATCTCCACCTAAGTAAAAGCTGTAATGTTTTATCAGATCAACCAAGGAGCGTTTCATCAAATTTCTACTTTTACTTTTTTACTTCAGCGTGAGTATGGGTTCATTAAAACAAAAAAGACTGCGAGGTAAAACCAAGCAGTCTTTTGAGTTTGCCAAATCTCTGAAGATTTGGCTAATCGTACAGAGAAGCTATTAAGCCTTCTTAGCGTAAGCAGAGCACCAGCCTTTGCCAGCCACTTGCTTACCAGCAAACAATGCGCAACCACCAGCAGCAGCGTCAGCCTTGCCTTGGAACAAAGCGCAGTTTGAGCACTGTTGACCAGCAGCATACTTAGGAAACTTGGCTTTATCTACTTTGGAAGCATCTGCTTTGTAACCCAATGCAGCAGCTTGTGGATCAGTTTCAGCAACCATTGCCTGAGCTTGAACTTTACCGTTCAAGGCCAAGGTGCAAGCACCAGCAGCGGACAAAATCATAAATTGGCGACGACTATTTTTCATGGGTTCTCCAAAAAATAAAACAGTAAATGGTGTGCGAATGATGTGCACCTTTAAAGCTGTTCTAGATCATAGTGGAGAAGAATTTGACTTGCCGCAGACACCGTAAGTATCTGATTTATATAGTTTTATAGTTGAGAATTGTTCTCAAGCAAATATTCTCAATCCAGTTGTCCAAATTCCTTGATGGAAAGCTTTATTGCCACCCCTTCAGCTTCATGCATTCAATACGCCGCTTGAGATACACACCATCCGGCGTTTCTGGATAAGACTGCGTGCAATCTTTCATATCAACTTGATGGTTGGTTGGATTATTTTTTGCGGCATCAGGATGGGTAGTCGGAAAACCACCGCAGGCAGCAAGTGAAAGAGTCATCATCACTGTAAGAAATTTACCAACAGAGATCCGCATTGAATTAGCGCTTCTCTAATAAGGACAAAAACTCTCTTCGCAAATTAGAGTCTTTTAAGAATGCGCCTCGCATGACGCTGTTTACCATTTTGGAGTCGCGATCTTTTACACCGCGCCACTGCATGCAAAAATGATCCGCATCCATCACGATCGCCACACCAATTGGCTTAATTTTTTTCTCCAGCATATCTGCCAACTCAACCACAGCCTCTTCCTGAATTTGTGGTCTGCACATAACCCACTCAGTGAGTCTGGAATACTTCGATAAGCCAATGAGAGCAGAGGCCTTGCTTGGCAAAACACCGATCCAAATACGACCCATGATGGGGCATAGGTGATGAGAACAAGCGCTTCGGACGGTAATCGGGCCAATAATCATGAGCTCGTTTAAACGGCTCACATTCGGGAACTTCGTTAAGGTGGGCTGCTCTACGTAGCGGCCATTAAATACCTCTTGCACATACATCTTGGCGACGCGGCGACTCGTATTTTTAGTGTTGTGATCGCTTTGCGTATCAATCACCAAGCTCTCTAAAACAGCCTCCATTTTTTCTGCAACTTCATCAACCAAACTTTCCAACTCTCCAGGCTGAATAAATTGGGAAATATTGTCATTGGCATGAAAGCGGGCTTTTTGCGCCTGAATGCGGCGACGAATCACAACCGATAAAGGCAAGCCACTCTCTTCTTTGCTTGCTGAGGTTTTCTTTACTGCAGTTTTCTTAACAGCGACTTTCTTTGCCGTCACCTTCTTTGCGGGAGTCTTTTTGCTTGCTACTTTTTTTGTTGGCATCGTCATGGGTTTGTCTCTGTATTAAATAGTTTTTGAAATTTAAATCTGGCAGAAGATCGCTACAACGCATGCAAGCCCAGCTAGCCAAACAATCGATCGTGTAGTTGGCCAATTGGCAATATAACAAACTAAATAGGCAATACGGGCAGCGACAAAGCCTAGTGCTAATAAATCGATTCTGACTTGGGGAGCCTGGTTAATGCTAGCAATAATCACTGCAGCAAAAAAGAATGGCAGTGATTCAAAGAGATTGGCTTGGGCGGCGTTCGCTCTTGCTCTAAATCCCGTTTGCTTGGCAAGCCATTGTCTTGGCATGCTGTTGTCGTAGTTCTCAAAACCTTTTTTTGCAATCCCAGCAGCAACATAAGGAAATAATCCCATCAAGAGTACACAAGCGTAAGCAATAGTCATGTTTTTAGGCTTTCGGATCTTTTTTGGTGCCAATGCGAGTTTCGGTGCCATTCATTAAATTACGAATATTGCTGCGGTGGCGCCAAATAAGCAGTAGGCAAACCACTGTTAGCGCAATCCCCATAGGCTGAAAGCCAAACAAGAATATAAAGTAGATAGGGTCAAATACTGCCGCTGCTAGAGCTGCTAAAGAGGAGTAGCGCATAAACGCAGCCACAATAATCCAGGTGCTGAGTGTGGCAATTCCTAAAATGATATTGACCCCAAAGAGAATCCCGCAGGCCGTAGCAACCCCTTTGCCACCTTTGAAGCTATGAAAGATCGGAAAGAGGTGGCCTAAAAATACTGCAATGACCACACCGCATAAAACCCAAGAGCTGAGCGTGGCTGTTAAAGATTGATCACCTAGAACTACTCTTGCGATCATCACCGCAAAGTAACCCTTCAGGGCATCGCCTAAAAAAGTCAGTGCTGCCGCTAATTTGTTTCCGGTGCGCAAGACATTGGTTGCCCCAGGATTACCGGAACCATAGGTATGGGGATCTGGCAAGCGCATGAATTTACTCACAACCACTGCAAAAGAAATTGAGCCAATGAGGTATGCCAGCGGAATGAGCAAGATGTTCGGATGAAAAGTCATAGCGCTATCTTAAACACTTATTGAGATCATGATTTCTGGGTCTAATTTGTGTTTTAGGAGCCACGGGGATGATGCTGCTGATGTATGGATTTAAGGCGCTCTCTTGCCACGTGGGTATAGATCTGGGTAGTGGAGATGTCGGCGTGCCCTAAAAGCAACTGAACCACTCTTAAATCAGCGCCATGGTTTAATAAATGGGTAGCAAAAGCATGGCGTAGCGTATGGGGTGATAAGGCTACAGGGATATTGGCTAGGGTGGCGTAACGCTTTATCAGCGCCCAGAATGCTTGCCTCGTTAAGCCCGTTCCCGTATGACGACCTACAAATACCGCATCGGTAGTTTTTCCTTCAAGGAGTGGTGTTCTGGCTTCTGCCAAATATCTTCGCAACCACTGCCCAGCCTCACCGCCGAATGGTACCAAGCGCTCTTTTCCACCCTTACCATTGACGATGCGCACTACGCCCTCGTTCAATCCCAACGCCACCGTTTTAAGGGAAACAATTTCAGAAACGCGTAGACCACTGGCATACATCAGCTCTAGCATGGTGCGATCACGTAATCCTAGAGAAGTTTCTATATCAGGGGCATTTAGTAACGCTGTAACCTGATCTTCACTCAAAGTTTTTGGGAAACGCAATGCTTGCTTAGCAGCACGTAGGCCAATGCAGGGATCGCTTTTGACAAGATTGATGCGCAATGCATGGCGGTAAAAACGTTTAAAGACCGTTAAGCGTCGATTAGCAGTAGTAGCTTTGTCAGCACGACGATGCGCGATGTAGGCCATAAGATCTTTTTCTGTCACGGCATACAGATCGGATTGATGATTTTTGTAGAGCCACTGCGCTAGCAACAATAGATCCCTACGGTATGCAGCCAGGCTGTTCTGCGCTAAGCCATCCTCTAGCCAGCAGGCATCACAAAAGCGCTCAATTGCCTCCTGGCTTGTGGGAGCTATTGCTAGTGTTTCTTTGGTAGCAGCACTAGTCACGGAAATTATTAAAGCCCAATGGCGCTTCGGTCACTTCTTTTTTTAGTAAGGCCATCGTTTCTTGTAAGTCATCCCGCTTGCCACTAGTGACGCGTACTGCATCACCCTGAATACTGGCTTGCACTTTGATCTTGCTATCTTTAATAATGCGCACGACTTTTTTAGACAACTCTGACGTAATACCCTTTTGAATCTTCATGGTCTGCTTACGCTTATCACCACCAATAGTTTCTGTTTTGTCATCTTTGAGATAACGAACATCCACATTGCGTTTAGCCATCTTGTTAATCAGCACATCACGTACTTGGCCTAATTTGAAATCATCATCGCCGTACAAAATCAGTGCTTCATCTTTTTGCTCTACGCGACTATCAGAACCCTTAAAGTCAAAACGATTGCTGATTTCTTTATTGGACTGCTCAATCGTATTTTTGAGCTCAACCATATCCGGTTCGCAAACTACGTCAAATGAGGGCATTTAGGACTCCTTGTTTATTTCTGTGAGTGTTCTCATCAATATTGTGGCAATTATCTGCGGATTTGGCAGACATTCGAATAAGATTGTGGCATGAACTCAGCCACACATACATCTGGACCCACCAAAGTCATGCCCCATTTGAATCTAAAGGGGCGTAATACCTTTGGCTTGGATGCAGTTGCGGAAATGGCTTATGAACTCACTTCCCCAGAGCAAATTCCGGAGGTGATGGCGCGGATTGCCGAGCAAAAACTGCCATGGAGAGTCCTTGGGGGTGGCAGCAATGTCATTTTGCCCAATGTCTTACCTGGGGCAACCTTGCTCATGAATATCACTGGGCAAGAAATTCTTTCAAGCGACCAAAATGCTAGCGTGGTCGCTGTTGGTGGCGGAGTGAACTGGCATGAATTTGTAGCTTGGACTCTAGAAAATAATCTGCCTGGTCTTGAGAATCTAGCCCTCATTCCAGGAACTGTGGGTGCTGCACCAATTCAAAACATTGGCGCCTACGGTGTTGAGATTGCCGATTACATTGAAAGTGTTGAGGCATTTGATAGTCACGCCCAAGCCTTTGTCACCCTCAAAAAAGAGCAGTGTGAGTTTGCTTATCGAGATAGCTATTTCAAGCAAAATCCCCAACACTTTATCGTTACTAAAGTTGTATTTAGCATTCCCAAGGCTTGGCACCCCAAGATTCATTATGCAGATTTAGCAAAACAATTTGAAGGCAATCCCAGCCCTACTGCAGAAGAAATATTTCTGGCAGTCTGCAAAATTCGTACACATAAACTGCCTGACCCTAAAGTCATTGGTAATGCCGGCAGCTTCTTTCAGAACCCAGTCATTCCGAATGAGCAGTACGAGACCCTAGTCAAAAAACATGCGGCTTTAGTGTCTTATCCCGATGTACCCGGTAAGCGCAAGCTAGCTGCTGGCTGGCTGATTGATCAATGCGGCTTTAAAGGGCAGCGCATGGGTGAGGTAGGCGTTTATGAGAAGCAAGCCCTGGTTTTAGTCAATCATGGCCATGGCACTGCACAAGACATTCTTGGTCTAGCTAAATGCATTCAAGCTAAGGTGCGAAAAGAGTTTGGAGTGAGCTTAGAGATCGAGCCTAATATTCTCTAACTGAAATGAGTTGGTAGTAGTCGAGATATTTATTGCTTCACTTCTGAGAACTGCACATCAGCTTGACCTTCTGCTAGCCTTACCTGATAGCCCTGTTTGGTATTGAGCTCACTGGGTTTACGCACTGCATGCAATTGCGCATCTTCTCCATTTGCTTCTTTACTTAAGATCACTGCATAACCACGCTCGAGCGTTCGTTGAGGGTTGAGTATTTCTAGTTGCGATTGGTAGTGCGCTTGATTGCGTTGCCAGTTTTGCATACGCACTATCCAAGCTTGATTCAAGCGCTGCTGCCAACTCGTAATTTGCTCACGCATACGATCAGGGTTTGGTAAGGCATGACTTAATCTGAGTGCAAGCTGATCTAAGGTTTGTGCTTCACGCTCTACTCGTTGATTTACCCTTTGTAACAGTGCTTGCTTAATAGCCTCAAGCTCTTGCAAGAGTTGATCCTTGCGTGGTGCCGCCAGCTCTGCAGCGCCTGTTGGAGTCGGCGCCCGAAGGTCTGCGACAAAATCTGCGATTGTGAAATCCGTTTCATGTCCCACGCCACTTACCACCGGAATGGGTGAGCTCGCAATCGCATAGGCGAGTTGCTCATCGTTAAATGCCCAGAGATCTTCAATGCTGCCACCACCTCGCACTAACAAAATCACATCGACTGCATTTTCTTTTTCAGCAGCTTTGAGTGCAGCAATAATTCCTGCAGGTGCTTCAGGGCCCTGTACAAGCGTTGGGTAAATCACAATTGGAATATGTGGCGCACGTCTTGCTAAGGTACTGAGAACATCTTTGAGTGCAGCAGCTTGCGGTGAAGTGATGATGCCGATTGATCGAGGATGCGTTGGAATATCTCGCTTACGGTCTTCATCAAACAAACCTTCTTTGGCTAGCTTAGCTTTGAGCTTGAGAAAGGCTTCATACAAACCCCCCATGCCAGCACGTCGCAAGGTTTGAATCGTGAGTTGGATGTCACCCCGCGGCACATACATGCCTAAACTGGCGCTGACCTCCACCAAGTCACCAGACTGGGGCATGAATCCCACCTGACCATTTCGGCCACGGAACATGACGCAACGAATCTGACCTTCCTCGTCCTTTAATGAGAAATACCAGTGCCCGCTGTCATAGGCCTTAAAGTTCGAAATCTCCCCGCTGACCCAAACAGTATCAAAACGATCCTCTAAAGATGCTGCAATAGCGCGGTTGAGATCGCCAACAGTCAGTATTTCCCTTGATATTTCGGTCATTTTTTCTCTTTATCCACAAAGGCGCCTGCTTTAGAAGCCAATAAATATCCACAGCAAATAATTCCCTCTGGGTTAAGGAACCACAAGTAAGTAATTACTGACCCAAAACGTCTCATAAATCCAACAGATAAATTATAAGCCATTGATTTATATAGGTAATTCAAGGTCACTAATGAAGGGGATACCGCCCTCCTCCTACCCCATTTACCACCAATCAAAGACTTAGCGCTCTATCTGGAAAAAGTTTTGCACAGAGTTATCCACAGCTTATCTTCTGAAACCCGCTTTTTAATTCAGCTAAAGTACTGAGCTTATGTACTCCATCTTACTATCCGCTGGTTGGCCGATTTGGCCTCTTTTAATCATTTCGATTGTGGGCCTAGCCATTGTTTTGGAACGCAGCTGGTATTTGCGGCAAATTCATATATTGCCCAAAAACTGCCTAGAAACTGCTTTTAGCCTTTGCAATCAATTACTTAAAGAAAATAAGCCGAGCGATGCTCAGATTCATGCGCTTGCGCAACTCTCTCCAGCCAGCCCTTTGCTAGCCTGCGTCCTCAAAGAGAAACTTGCGGATAGCAGCGCTGAAGCAGCCTTAGAAGAACTCCAAGCAGTGGCACAAACAACTTGGTTCAAGTTAGACCGTTATCTTGGCGCACTGGCAACGATTGCCACCATTGCTCCCCTCCTCGGTTTATTTGGCACCGTCGTTGGCATGATTGAAATCTTTGGTAGTCAAGGTGCAGTAAACGGTGCAGGTAGCCCACAACAATTAGCCCATGGCATTTCAGTAGCACTCTACAACACTGCTTTCGGATTGCTGATTGCGATTCCTGCACTTGCTGCATGGCGCGCCTTAAGAGCGATTGCCAATCAACGTCAACGCGAGTGTGAAGAATTCACCCGCCAGTTATTTAAAAAACTGTACTCACGGGATACAAAGTAGTGAGCTGGTTAAGCACGCACCCTTCATCTAGAGGTGGATTTTCACTCCGGACTCAAGTGACTTCACCAGAGCCAGAAATCAATCTCATCCCGTTTATTGATGTGTTGTTAGTGGTGCTGATCTTCTTAATGATTTCGACTACCTTTACACGCTATCAAGAATTAGCGATCACCTTACCGACTGCCAACGGTAGTGAAAGTCAGGCTGACAATAAACAAGTGCACATTGCAGTCAGTCGTGATGGTCGCTTTGCCATTAACGGCAAAGTCACCGATCGCACACAATTGAGTAGTTCTCTTACGCAACTGGCTAATCAAAGCAGCTCTACAAAAGACGGTGTCAATAACTTACAAGTGAACATTGATGCCGATGCGAGAGCGCCCCATCAGGCGGTGATGGGTGCCCTAGAGGCTGCCCGTGATGCTAATCTCACAAACATCGTATTTAGCAGTCAAACTAAAAAGTAATTCCAGAAAACAAACATCATGGCGCGCTCATTTTTCCGTAAAGCTCCTCAGTTTTGGGAAAGGCGTGGGCCTACTGCGCTACTGCTTTGGCCGCTTTCTTGGCTATATGGCCTGGTCTTACGAGTACGTAAGCTCATTTACGACTTGGGCCTTACAAACAATCAGGCCTCACCTGTACCCATCATCATCGTAGGAAATATTCGAGTGGGTGGTACGGGTAAAACACCTATCGTGATTGCATTCGCACAGCGCTTAGCGCAACTCGGCTGGAAACCGGGAATCATTAGTAGAGGTTATGGCTCTTCGCTCATTCATCCAACACAAGTGCATAGCAATTCCGACCCAATGCAAGTTGGTGACGAGCCTGTATTGATTGCTAAACGAACTGATGATCAATTTCCGATTTGGGTTTTTCCAAAACGCCAACAAAGTATCAAAGCGCTATTGAGACATTCTCCTGAGGTCAATGTCATTATTAGTGATGATGGCTTACAGCATGGTGGTTTGTTGCGTTGGGCAGCTCGAGAAGGTGGCCGTGATATTGAATTCGTCGTACGCGATAGCCGAGGCGAAGGTAACGGCTTCCTCTTGCCTGCAGGCCCGCTGCGAGAGTCAGCTCATCGCGGACGTGATGCGACCTTGATGACAGAATCGACTGGTAGCAATAAAAGTGGTTCTCTTGATGAGTACTTTGAGGGACGGCGTGCCTTTACCTTGCTTGCTACCTTAGGAACTCCTTATCAACTGGTTAATTCAAGCAATACGCAAACATTTACTCAAATTGTTGATCAATTTTTGCCAGCCAAAATTACTGCTGTTGCTGCGATTGGCAATCCCAAACGCTTTTTTAATACCCTCCAAAAACAGGGTATTGCGGGCAAGTGGATTCCACTGCCGGATCATGCAAGCTATACACCTGAGTTTTTTGCCAGCATTAAAGCTGAATGCATTCTGATTACCGAGAAAGATGCCGTGAAATGCGCTTCTATTAAAGATGAACGCATTTGGGTCGTCCCCATGACACTCAATCTGCCTGACAACCTGATGGACTGGATGCAGTCTATTTTGCATAGGCCGGATCCCCGTCGGTATAACCTATAAAGCATCACTTTCGGGCTAAACTTAATAGACGATAGTTACACCCTACTTATTGCATTCATTACTTTAGAAAATCATGGATAAACGCCTGCTTGAAATTTTAGTGTGTCCTTTGTGCAAAAGTCCTTTGCATTTAAATGCAAGTAAGCATGAGCTCATTTGCAAAGCCGATCGCTTAGCCTATCCCATTCGTGATGATGTACCAGTGATGTTAGTTGATGAAGCACGCGCCCTCAGTGCTGATGAAGTGCTTTAAGTCATTCGTCTCCAAGCTAGCGGAATGAGCACCAACCTAACTCCAAAATTCTTAGTAGTCATACCTGCACGTCTAGGCTCTACTCGCTTGCCCCGCAAACCCCTGGCTGATATTGCCGGTAAACCGATGGTAGTTTGGGTTGCTGAGCGTGCTAAGCAATCACTCGCCCAAAGCGTAGTCGTTGCAACCGATTCACCCGAGATTGAGGCTGCCTGCAAGGGACATCAAATTGATTGCTTGCCGACAAGTCCCGATCATCCTACTGGCACTGACCGTCTTGCTGAAGTAGTGCAATTACTCAATCTAGCTAGCGATACGCTCATTGTTAATGTACAAGGTGATGAGCCACTGATTCCACCAGAGCTGATTAATCAAGTGGCGCTGACTTTAGCAAGCAATCCTCAATGCGCTATCTCGACAGTTGCCGTGCCCATCACCGATCAATCAGAAATTGATAATCCGCATGTCGTCAAAGTTGTATTGAATCGTGCTGGGGAAGCTTTGTATTTTTCCAGAGCCCCGATTCCGTTTGTAAGGGACGCTGGATCTCAGCAAGCAGCCCCACATCTACGCCATTTAGGCATCTATGGCTATCGTGCCGACTTTTTACAGGCCTACGCTAAATTGGAGCCAGCGCCGCCAGAGCAAGCAGAAGCGCTTGAGCAGCTACGGGCGCTCTGGAATGGCTATCGAATTGCTGTCCATCAGGCCTCAGAGGCCCCTCCAGCAGGTGTAGATACCCCTGAAGATCTCGAGAGAATCCGGCAAATTCTGGCCAAGTAAGTTTTTCATCAATCCCGTAAGTTTCTCGGGGATAATCCTAAGCATTATCAATACAAGATCCCAACAAAATACGGGACAATGACAGCTCTTCTAAGGGGAAAACAATGCGGTTAATTCTGCTCGGTGCACCAGGTGCTGGAAAAGGCACACAAGCTCAGTTCATTTGCGAAAAGTTTGCAATTCCACAAATCTCCACTGGGGATATGTTGCGTGCAGCTGTAAAAGCAGGCACCGAACTGGGAGTAGCAGCTAAAAAAATTATGGATGCTGGCGGCTTAGTTTCTGACGACATCATTATTGGCCTTGTCAAAGATCGTCTTACTCAACCCGATTGCAGCAAGGGTTATCTGTTTGACGGTTTTCCAAGAACGATCCCGCAAGCACAAGCCATGAAAGATGCTGGGGTGCCCATCGATTACGTTTTAGAAATCGACGTTCCTTTTGATGCCATCATCGATCGCATGAGCGGTCGTCGCGTTCATCCTGCTTCAGGTCGCACTTATCACATCACATTCAACCCACCCAAAGTGGCTGGCAAGGATGATGTCACTGGTGAAGACCTCATTCAGCGTGATGATGATAAAGAGGAAACTGTGCGTAAACGCTTGCAGGTATATGACTCTCAAACCCGCCCACTCGTTGATTACTATTCAACTTGGGCCGCTCAAGCGAGTCCCAGCGATAAAGTAAAGGCGCCTGCTTATCGTAAAGTAAGCGGGACTGGTAACGTTGAAGACATCACTGCTTCTATCTTCGCAGTATTGAAGTAAAACGCTGCGCTCAATAAAAAAGGACTGTCATTGCAGTCCTTTTTTATTTCAACTCATGAGTTGAGGTCTTGTGTGAGTTTCTTATTTAAGCTCTTTGAGCGCACTCTCAAAAGACTCAATATCAGCAAAGCTTCGATAAACTGAGGCAAAGCGGATGTAAGCCACTTTATCAAGGCGCTTCAGTTCGCGCATCACTAGCTCACCAACCCGCTCACTCGGAATCTCTTTTTCACCCAGGCTGAGTAACTTTTCCTCAATACGGGCAATCGACTCATCTACTGAATCAGAAGAAACCGGGCGCTTTCTTAGAGCCAATTTGATTGAGCCCACAAGCTTGTCGTGACTGTATTCAACCCGACTGCCATTCTTTTTGACAATCGCTGGCAAGGCCAGCTCCACGCGCTCATAGGTCGTAAAGCGCTTGTCGCATTTGGCACAACGGCGACGTCTACGAATCGTATCACCCTCATCCGATACCCGCGTATCTAGCACCTGGGTATCGTCATTGTGGCAAAAAGGGCAGCGCAAGAAGTTCTCTTTTCTTTAGATTACTTAACCGTAGACCGGAAAACACTTAGTGAGATCTGCTACTTGTGCACGCACCTTAGCAATATTCTCTGGATCATTTGGATTATCCAAAACATCCGCAATGAAATTGCCCACTTGTCTTGCCTCTGCTTCTTTGAAGCCGCGGGTTGTCATAGCTGGTGAACCCAAACGAATACCACTAGTCACCATCGGTTTTTCTGGATCATTCGGAATGCCGTTCTTATTGCAAGTGATGTGCGCTTCACCCAATACTCGCTCAGCTTCTTTACCC
>Ga0209189_1002729_pt1 | contig 12172 bp, 9 predicted proteins | sample C_130820_EF_Meta_FD_187308 | JGI IMG/M metagenome (GOLD analysis project Ga0209189, IMG submission 187308) | Freshwater microbial communities from Lake Croche, Canada to study carbon cycling - C_130820_EF_MetaG (SPAdes) (version 3) | ecosystem: Environmental > Aquatic > Freshwater > Lake | place...
CACAGCCCACGAGTGGCAGCATTCATATTGCTGGCCGTGTCGCCGCTTTGTTGGAGTTAGGTATGGGCTTTCACCCAGAGTTTACTGGGCGGCAGAATGCATATATGGCTGGTCAATTACTAGGCTACAGCATGGAGGACATCAATCGGATGATGCCTCAGATTGAAGCCTTCGCCGAAATTGGTGAATATATAGATCAGCCGGTACGGATTTATTCAAGCGGTATGCAAATGCGTCTGGCATTTAGTGTGGCAACAGCACAACGCCCCGATGTATTGGTTGTTGATGAAGCCCTGTCAGTAGGCGATACTTACTTTCAACATAAAAGCTTTGATCGGATACGTGAATTCCGTAAGCAAGGTACAACATTACTAATTGTTTCACATGACAAGCAGGCGATCCAAAGTATTTGTGACTTCGCCATCCTCCTTAGCGGTGGCACGCTGGCTATGCACGGTGAACCTGAAGCGGTCATGGACTACTATAACGCCATGCTGGCAGATCATCAAAATCAAACGGTCAAACAAGTCACTACCGAGAGCGGCAAGACGCAGACTGTTTCAGGTACTGGTGAAGCGCAAGTGGTGGCAATCGCATTATTAAATAAAAATGGTACACCTATAGAAGTCGTTGATGTTGGTGAGTTTGTTCGGTTGCGCGTTGAAGTACAGGCGAACGCACCGATTAAACGACTAATTCTCGGTTATGCAATCAAGGATCGCCTGGGGCAAGTTATTTATGGAACCAATACCGATCTAAAGCGACAGCCGTTGAGCAATGTACCTGCTGGCGCACACTATCAATACGAAATTTCCTTTCCTGCCAATTTAGGGCCAGGCACTTACTCTGTTGTTACCGCACTAACCAGTACCGATACGCATCTAGAAAATAATTATGAATGGCGGGAGTTAGCACTGATTTTTAGCGTTATCAATCTTAATAAATACCACTTTGCTGGCTTGGCTTGGATTGATCCAACGATCAGTATACAAGAGGTATGAGCGATAACTTTTATCGGGATTTTGAAGATCGATATCGCGGTTCTCGCGAGTTGATAAAGCAGCGCTTGGAAGTTTATTTGCCGTTCGTCAGGCCATTATTGAGTCATTATCATCTTGCACATGCGTTGGACTTGGGCTGTGGCCGAGGAGAGTGGCTAGAGTTACTTATGGCCGCTGGTTTCAATGCACAGGGATGCGATCTTGATGAGGGAATGTTGGCGGCATCTCATATCATGCAACTAGATGTAAAAAAAGGTGATGCACTTGAAACTTTGCGGTCATTTGCCGACTCCAGCGTGGTTCTAGTTTCGGCATTTCATCTGGTCGAACACATGGCATTTGATTCATTACGAGAATTGGTACAACAAGCGCTTCGCGTATTGGTTCCGGGTGGTCTTTTGATCATGGAGACGCCAAATCCGGAGAATATCGCCGTTGCCGGTTGTAATTTTTATCTTGATCCAACCCATAATCGACCGATACCCTCAACTCTTCTAAATTTCGTGACTGAGCATGCGGGGTTTTTCAAAGTCAAGATCTTACGTTTGCAAGAGTCTCCAATCCTTCATGATTCAAGTGTTCGGCTTGATTTACTTGGTGTATTAGACGGTGTGAGTCCGGATTATGCAGTGATTGGACAAAAAGCGGCTACTGATGAAATTCTTAACAGCAATGCGCAAGCGTTCAATAAAGAATACGGTTTGAGTTTGCCCACGTTGGCGCATAAATATACACAGCAGGTCATGGACGAGGCGACCGCTATCGAAGCCAAAGCGGACCAAGCCGAAACGAACGCAGCGCACGCTGAATCCAAGGCCCAGCAGGCCGAGACGAATGTCGCGCAGGCCCTAGCCAAGGCCCAGCAGGCCGAAACGCATGCTGCGCACGCTGAATCCAAGGCCCAGCAGGCCGAAACGAATGTCGCGCAGGCTCTAGCCAAGGCCCAGCAGGCCGAAACGCTTGCTGCGCACGCTGAATCCAAGGCCCAGCAGGCCGAAACGCATGCTGCGCACGCTGAATCCAAGGCCCAGCAGGCCGAAACGCATGCTGCGCACGCTGAATCCAAGGCCCAGCAGGCCGAAACGCATGCTGCGCACGCTGAATCCAAGGCCCAGCAGGCCGAAACGAACGCTGCGCACGCTGAATCCAAGGCCCAGCAGGCCGAAACGAACGCTGCGCACGCGGAGGCCAAGGCCCAGCAGGCCGAAGCGTATGCTGCGCACGCTGAAGCCAAGGCCCAGCAGGCCGAAACGCATGCCGCGCACGCTGAGGCCAAGGCTCAGCAAGCTGAAATGAATGTCGCGCACGCCCAAGCCAAGGCTCAGCAGGCCGAAGCAAACGCTGCGCAGGCCCAGGCCAAGGCCCAGCAGGCTGAAACGAAGGCGGCGCATGCTGAAGCCCAAGCCCAGCAGGCTGAGACGAACGCCGCGCACACTGCGGCGAAGGCTCAACAGGCAGAAACGAACGCCGCGCAGGCCCAAGCCAAGGCCCGGCAGGCTGAAACGAGTGCCGCGTATGCCGAAGCGAAGGCCCAGCAGGCTGAAACGAACGCGGCGCATGCTGAAGCCAAAGCTCAGCAGGCCCAAGCTATGGCCCAACAAGCTGAAACGAACGCCGCGCAAGCCCAAGCCAAGGCTCAGCAGGCTGAAATGAGTGCTGCGCATGCCCGAGCCAAAGCCCAGCAGGCTGAAGCGAAAGCCCAGCAGGCTGAAGCGAAAGCCCAGCAGGCTGAAACGAACGCGGCGCATGCCCAAGCCAAGGCCCAGCAGGCTGAAACGAACGCCGCGTATGCCGAGGCGAAGGCCCAGCGGGCTGAGATAAACGCGGCGCACGCTGAAGCCAAAGTCCAACAGGCCCAAGCTACAGCCCAACTGGCTGAAACGAACGCCGCGCAAGCCCAGGCTAAGGCTCAGCTGGCTGAAACGAACGCCGCGCAAGCCCAAGCTAAGGCTCAGCTGGCTGAAACGAATGCTGCGCAAGCCCAAGCCAAGGCCCAGCTGGCTGAAACGAATGCCGCGCAAGCCCAAGCCAGGGCCCTACAGGCTGAAACGAACGCCGCGCATGCTGAAGCCAAAGCCCAGCAGGCTGGAATGCAGGTTCAGGCAATTTACACAAGCACTTCGTGGCGCGTCACCGCGCCCTTGCGACAACTGGGCGGTCTTGCGCGTAAGCTTTCTTCTGCACAAATTAGACTCCGAGCAAGGTCATTGGTTCAGCGGTCTGCGCCTCTTGGCGACGTTCATATGCCAGATCCATGTTCGCCCGATGTGCGTATTGGCAATCCACAAAAAGAAGGGCCGTCGGCTAGGGGCCAAGGGTCAAGGAATGCACACGATGAATAAGAAACCTGGCGTGATTGCGGTAGATCTGACCCCCGTTCTTCCAGGGGGAGAGAACGGGGGTGCGAAGATTTTTGTGTTGGAGTTGTTGCGCCAACTTGGGGTGATGCATCCCGAGGTGCGGTTTATTCTGCTCACCCGTAAGGCTGCGCATGAGGAACTGGCCAGTATGGACAGCTCTAACATCTCTCGCCGCATGGTAATAGAACCGGCGGTTACTAGGGCGTTGCGTCCAAGGCTGGAAAAACTGACGAGGCAAATGCTCCCGCATTTGCCGAGTCGAATCCGGCAGTTGGTCATGAATTTTGGATACCGGCTGAACGCCATGCTGAAGCGCGGTGGTTCCGGGGCATGGCTCAGCAATATGGGCGTTGAGTTGCTCTTTTGTCCGTTTACCGCGCCGACCTATTTCGAGCCTGGAATTCCTACCGTATGCACTATTTATGACCTACAGTACAAAACATACCCGGAATTCTTTGCAGCCGAAGATGTAGCACACCGGGGTCAGACATTTATTGATGCTTGCCGCCGCGCTAATGCCTTGGCTGCTATTTCAGACTATACGCGACAGATTGCTATACGTCATGGCAATCTCGCTCCGGACCGTATCCAGACCATTCATTTACGCATGGCCCAGCGGATTGTCTCAACGAGGGGGGAACGCACAGATTTGTTGGTGCGTTTGGGGGTGGGAGCAGGCCGCTATCTGATTTATCCGGCTAATTTTTGGAAGCACAAGAATCATGAGATGTTGTTGACGGCTTTTGGTATGGCCTGCAAGCTTGGTTTGGCTGCCGACATGAAGCTAGTCTGTACCGGTGCACCCGGTGAGCGGCAGAGATATTTGATTCAGGCGGCAGCGGCTATGGGTCTGGCGCAGCGTATGGTCTTCCCTGGATTTCTACCGAATGATGAGCTGGCAGCCTTATTGGGTAACGCCCGCGCCATGGTTTTTCCCTCGCTGTATGAGGGATTTGGATTGCCAATAATTGAGGCCATGGCTGCCGGTATTCCGGTTGCCTGCAGCAATCTGACTTCACTGCCGGAGGTAGCTGCGGACGCGGCCGTGTTGTTCGATCCACGCATGCCCACCCACATCGCCCAAGCCATTATCACCTTGGATAAAGAAGAGGACGTCCGTAATCACCTGATTGCAACTGGCTACGAGCGAGCACAGGCGTTTGCCGATTCGGAGCGTATGGCTCATGAATATTGGCATCTTTTTTTGTATGCGGTAAATCGGGGGCCGCAAACAGATCTTGTGTCTGGTGTGTATGCCGATGGTTGGTGTAGCCAAAGGGTGAGCTTGCAACTAGTGCCGACCGATACCGTGCGTACTTTAGAGCTGGAATTCACTCTTCCGGCGTTCCTGCCAGCTCCAGCAGTACAGGTGACGGTGTTGCTAACTAGAAAAGCTGCTCCCCAAGTGTTTGAACTGAAGCGAGGCAGAGTAGAAAAAATCTCTTTATTGGTAGCTGCGAACGCACACGCACTGCAACTCCAGATTGCTCCTGGCTTTATACCGAAGTTAGAAGGAATTAGCGAAGATACACGCAGGCTCACCGTACAGCTACAACAATGTATATTACTGACTGGAAATGGAGCCGCTCGTCCACTTTTTCCAGATGTTGATAATGACTCCCACTTGTGTACAGGTAAATCATGAAAGTCAGCATCATCACACCATCTTACAATCAAGGTCGCTTTATTGAGCGTACTTTGCAAAGCGTGGCCGACCAAAATGCGCTGAATGTCATTATTGAGCATGTGGTTTTTGATGGAGGCAGCAACGACGAAACAGTTGACATACTTCGGCGCCATAGCCATCAAGTGCGCTGGATTTCACAAAAAGATAATGGTCAGGCTGACGCGGTGAACAAAGGTATTCAGTCCACTGATGGGAACATCATAGGCTGGTTAAATTCGGATGATATATATTATCCAGACGCCATTATCAAGATAGTTGACTATTTCCAAGCACATCCTGATATAGATGTGGTTTATGGTATGGCAGATCATATTGATTTAGAAGATCATGCATTCGAAGCCTATCCAACTGAGCCTTGGAGTTTTGAACGTTTACAAGAAACTTGTTTTATTTGCCAGCCTTCACTATTCATGCGACGTCGCGTAGTCGATCAACATGGTTATTTGAATGATAAACTCAATTATTGCATGGATTATGAATATTGGTTGCGCCTGGGGACGGCGGGCGTACGTTTTGCATATCTAGACCAAAAAATTGCTGGTTCCCGGCTTTATGCGGACAATAAGACACTTGGTGCGCGCGTGAAAGTGCACAAAGAGATAAATAATATGTTCAAGGGGATCTTTGGTAAAGTGCCAGATCGATGGCTGTTGAATTACGCGCATGCCGTTGTAGAAGCGAAGAGAAAATATCGGGAAAGAGATAGATTTTTTATTCTGGAGCTCGTCATCGCTACACTCTTTGCAGTTTTCCGCTGGAATGGTGGATTATCAAGAAATATGAAAGATATATTAAGTCAATGGATGGGGTCTATTTTCAGAGTCAAAGCAAATGGCTAAAAATAAATTGCATGACTTTGAAAGCCAGTTGGCTGGCAAAAAAATATTCATTACTGGCCATACCGGCTTTACAGGAGGTTGGGCCTGCCTCTGGCTCAAATCTATAGGTGCCAATATTGCAGGATATGCGCTTCAACCTAACCCCACACCGGCAATGTATGAAGCGCTTCACCTGTAGTGATGATATCCAAATCTGTCTAGTCAAGGATCCATTCCATTCGATTTTCTAAAAACATAGATATGCTACCGAGTCAACTAATATAGTTTGGCGTTCAGTCTAACAGAGTGGTAAACAATTGTCGATATGAACTATTCGTAATGGGCGATTATCCTAATTCTGCCTTGCTTGTTAAGCACTGCCTTGTGCGCCAAATGGATTCTCTAGTATGCTCGACTGATCTCCTAGTCGACGCAGCAATCAAGCTGATATTTTAATATAAATTTAAATTCAGAAATTCGCAGGTATTTAAAGGAATACAATGCATATTGGTTTTGATATTTCCCAAACCGGTTCTGGTAAGGCAGGTTGTGGTTATTTCGCGCATGCCTTGATAAAAGCCTTGCTTGAGTTGGCGCCAGAGCATCGGTATGCTCTTCTTCCGAGTTTTGGTGATTTTTATTTTGATGCGTTGATGCCCGCTGTGAATCCCTATGCAAGCACAAATGCGAACTATGGGCCGCGTCACATATCGCGTGAAATGGCCCGAAAATATTGGAAGCAACTAAATGTAGAGACTTTACTGGATCATCCCGATATTATTCACGCTAATAATTTTTGGTGTCCTATTCAATTAATATCTAGCCGTCTAATTTATACCTTTTATGATATGGGTTTTGTAGTAGAACCGTCGTGGACTACAGAAGCCAATCGTGTTGGATGCTTTAATGGGGTATTTCGATCTTCGGTATCGGCTGATTGGATAGTGGCTATTTCTGAGGCGTCGAAGAATCATTATTTGAACATCTTTCCCCACTTCCCATCCAACCGTATTCGAGTTATCTATCCTTGTTCTCGATTTGCTGATGCGACAGAAAAGGGTAGGCGTCCAAAAGCACTAGAACAAGTGGCGGCAGGTAAATATTGGCTTAATGTAGGAACTATTGAACCGAGGAAAAATCAACACCGTATCGCCGAGGCTTATGCTCGGTATCTCGCTCTGGGGGGTGCTCCGATGCCTCTTGTATGTGCCGGTGGTAAGGGTTGGTTAATGGAGAATTTTCAAGACCATTTAAAAACTCTGAATATGGAGGCACAAATTGTACTGACGGGGTATGTCTCGGACGAAGAGTTGATATGGCTTTATCGGAATTGTTATGCCAACCTATACCCATCGTTGTTCGAAGGCTTTGGATTGCCCGTTTTAGAGGGTATGCAATTTGGTGCTGCGACTATAGCTTCGAATTCTACGTCAATACCGGAAGTTGCCGGAACCGCTGCAATTTTGGCTGACCCCTATGATGTTGAAGCTTGGACTCAGAACATGCTTAAACTAAGTCATGACAGAGGCTGGCGGGATAAACTAAGTGAAGCTGCATTGGCGCAAGCTGGGCTATTTGATTGGAAAGTTAGTGCTGAGAAATTACTTGAATTGTATCGAGAGGCAGTTGGTTCCGCCAAAAGAGCAGGTGTGGTTCAGTGAAGCGCGCATTGATTACAGGAGTTACGGGTCAAGATGGCTCCTATTTAGCCGAATTATTATTGAATAAGGGCTACCAAGTCTTTGGTTTGGTTCGGCGCCAAAGTTGGCGTCACTCAAATTGTGCTAGTCATCTTGCTGGAAGAATTCAAATTCTCTTTGGTAATGTTGCTGAAGGCTTGGATATTGCACGGGCAGTGAGCGATGCCAATCCTGATGAAATTTATAATCTTGCGTCTCAGTCGCGACCGGGTGAGTCCTGGTTGAGAGCGCCAGAAACATTAATGGTAAATGGCCTAGCTGCAATTAATTTATTTGAGACAGTGCGCCTAAATTGCCCTGCATGCCGGGTATATCATGCGTCATCCTCCGAAATGTTCGGGCAAACATTGGATGCACCACAAAGTGAAGAAACGCCATTCAATCCAGTTAATCCTTATGCTGCCGCCAAGGTATATGCGCATCAAATGGCGCATATTTACCGTAAAAGCTACGGTCTTTATATTGCTAGTGGTATTCTTTTTAATCATGAAAGTGAACGTCGACCTTTGCATTTTCTAACGCAAAAGGTAGCCTATGGTGCTGCTTGTGCCGCGTTAGGGATTCTGAATTCGCCGGAAATAAATGAGCGCGGGCGATGTATCGTAGAAAACGGAAAGCTCGCACTGGGTAATTTAGATATAGCCCGTGATTGGGGTTATGCGCCTGATTTTGTGCGTGCAATGTGGTTGATTCTTCAACAGGAGCAACCAGATGAATATGTTATTGGAACTGGACAGCTGCATACGCTGCGTGACTTGTGCGAGGTGGCATACGGATATATTGGATGCGATTGGCGCGATTCGGTGATTAGTGATCCGAATTTGGTTAGGCCATTGGAGCCAGGAAAGACTCTGGCAGATCCATCAAAGGCAAAGGAGATGCTTGATTGGAGGCCAACAGTTAGTTTTGAGGAAATGGTGCAACGCATGGTCGAATCGCAAATTCGGCGTTTGAAGAATGGAAGTTGGATTTTTAATTAGGAAGAAAATATGAAAAAGGCTTTAATTACAGGAATTACTGGTCAAGATGGTGCTTATCTTGCAGAGCTTCTGCTTAGCAAGGGTTACGAAGTTCATGGGATCAAGCGACGGACCTCCCTTTTCAATACGGACCGTATAGATCATCTATATCAAGATCCACATGAAAAAAATTGCCATCTATTTTTGCATCATGGTGATCTAACCGATTCGTCGAGTCTGATTCGTATAATTCAGCAGGTGCGACCCGATGAAATATATAATCTGGCGGCGCAAAGTCATGTTGCGGTTAGTTTTGAAGAACCCGAATATACTGCGAATTCTGACGCATTAGGCACATTGCGCATTCTCGAAGCAATCCGCATTCTTGGTTTGGAGAAGACCACGCGTTTTTATCAGGCATCTACTTCAGAGTTGTATGGGCTTGTACAGGAAGTCCCGCAAAAGGAAACGACGCCATTTTATCCGCGTAGCCCTTATGCAGTGGCTAAATTGTATGCATATTGGATTACGATAAATTATCGTGAGGCTTATGGTTTTTATGCATGTAATGGTATCCTATTCAATCATGAATCCCCGATCCGCGGTGAAACCTTTGTAACGCGGAAGATCACCCGAGCTTTGGCTCGCATTAAATTGGGATTGCAGGATTGTGTCTATCTTGGCAACCTTAATGCTAAACGAGACTGGGGACACGCACGAGACTATGTTGAAATGCAGTGGCTTATGTTACAGCAGGAAAAACCCGAGGATTTCGTCATCGCTACTGGTGTGCAATACACTGTGCGTGACTTTGTGAATGCCGCAGCCACTGATCTGGACATGAAGATCTACTGGAGCGGGCAGGATAGGGATGAGAAAGGTTTCAATGACGATGGAAAGTGTATCGTTGCCGTAGATCCTCGGTATTTCCGACCTGCGGAAGTGGAAACATTATTAGGTGATCCCAGCAAGGCGAAGTTAAAACTCGGTTGGACACCACGTACCTCTTTCGCTGAACTGGTCAGTGAGATGGTACGTGAAGATCTGAAAACAGCAGAGCGAGATGAGTTAGTAAAGAAGCACGGATACAAGACTATGAACTATCATGAGTAAAAGTATGAATAAATAGGCTAAGATTCCTCTGGCAGGTTATCTTGGCTTGGTGGGCGCTGCTTTACTGCGCAACTTGCATAACCGGGATCATAGTAATTTGATTACTTATTCACATGCGAAACTTGATCTTACAAAGCAATCTTTTGTGGATAGCTTCCTTACTACCGAAAAGCGGGAGCAGGTCTGTCTTGCTTTCGCCGAATTAGGTGGTATATATACGAATAGCACCTAAATCGCTTAATTTATTTGTGCCAACTTTGCCATTGAGATGAATGTTATTCATGCCACTTACAGAGCGAGTGTAAGGCGCTTGTTGTTCCTGGAGTTAAGTTACATATATTCTAAATTGGCACCTTATCTAATGACAGAAGAATGTCCGATGGAAAGCAAACTTGAGTCTACTAATCGTCCCGATGCTCTGAACAAGATCGCGGGTTTAGAGATATGCTAGGCGTGTAATTCTCGATATAAAGCACGATATCTTGCTGTGATGCCCATAAATCTACGTGGATTTGGAGACAACTGTCATTTCCAAAACTCCCACGTTATCTCTACGCTTACTCACTGTTTCTATGAGGCAAAAGTGAATAAGATGCCCAACGGGGCTATTTGGCGAAGCGTTGAACCCAGGCGGAGAGTCCTATACAGCGAAGATATGACCGATGCATGCGTATATGTATTTAATTTGCCTGGTGAGCTGCTCCTTCCTGTGCTTATTCAGGAACAACGCCACGGTTTGATATCTTTAAGTAATATCGGTTTTGGTTTCGATCTCAGCATTCGTGAGCTAGCCGCAAGGATCAAATCAGTAGGCGGTTATCCGGGAACTGTAGATTTCGATAGCAGCATGCCGGATGGCACGCCGCGTACATTGATGGATGCTACCCGATTTCATGCAATGGAGCGGCAAGCGAATGCAGTGATGGCGAGTAGCATGGTATTTGTCCACCGGGATTTTCTTGCCCTCACCAATGCTTGACGTCTATGCTTAGTGAACCTTTGGTGACAATTGCTGTGCCTTCGTATAATCAGGGACAGTTTCTCGATCAGGCGTTAAGTTCCATTTTTCAGCAGAATGTCGCGGTGGAAGTGTATCTTGTTGACGGTGGATCAACTGATAGTACGCTGGAGATAATAGAGAAATGGGCACACCGGCTTGCCGGCTGGCGCAGCTATAAAGATAGCGGGCAGGCCGCCGCTATCAACGAGGCTATTGCCCAAGGTAAGGCCCCTTATGTTAGTTGGCTGAACAGTGACGATGCACTCTTATCGTCAGGGCTTTCGTACTTATTAAATGAATTGCACCGGTACAAACACGCGCCTATGGTGTATGGCCGTGCATGGAATGTGGTGCAGAATTCAGGACGGCATTATCCGGTATGGGTGCAACCATTTTCTGAGTGGCGCTTGGCACGGCGCTGTATCATCTCCCAGCCAGCTACACTCATCCGACGAGCAGCATGGGAGCAGCTCGGCGGTGTCAATGACAAGCTCCATATGGCCATGGACTACGATCTATGGTGGCGTCTTTTCAAGCTGTTCGGCGCTCCACAATTCGTTGATAAATATATTGCAATTAATAGGATTCATGCTAATACAAAAACTAAAACACAGCGCGCACGTCACTATCATGAGGCCATCGATGTGGTACGTGATCACTACGGCTCCGTACCGCTAAAATGGTGGTTAATCCAACCTTATGCAGTGTGGTTCAAATCTATCTGGCCTTAATTGTGTATTATTTCAGTTTGCATTTGAGCAATAAGATTATAAAATGAGACGCTTGCGTGTTCTCCATGTTTATCGCACCTATTATCCAGATCCACCAGGGGGATTGCAGGAGGCAATTAGGCAGATAGCTTTTGCTACCAAAGCCCATGGCTTTGATTCGCAAATTTATACATTATCAAAAAAACCTGTACCTATAGTCTGCCGCAGATCTGAGGGAGTGGTGATCCGTTCGCGCTCCTGGATCGAGTTAGCTTCATGTGATTTAGGAGGTGTAGGCGCATTTGCCCTTTTTTCTAAATTGGCAAAACGCGCAGATATTATTCATTATCATTTTCCTTGGCCGTTCGCTGATCTGTTGCATATGCTTGTGAGGTCTACTGCGCCTGCCGTGATGACTTATCACTCAGATATTATCAGGCAGCGTTGGTTGGGCGCTCTTTATGCGCCGTTAATGCACCATACGCTGAGTAAAATGGCCGCAGTGGTCGCCACTTCTCCCGCTTATGCACAGACCAGTCCAATCTTAGTTGATAATAAACTTAAGGAGCGAGTGCATATCATACCTTTAGGTATTGATGAGCATACTTATTCCCAACAGGCCGATGAAAATATATTGAGTCGTCTTGGCCTTAAAGATAAGGAAGTATTCTTTCTGTTCATTGGTGTTCTACGCTATTACAAGGGCTTACTTACTCTGATGCATGCCGCGACCGAGGTCGGGGTAAACGTGGTGATTGCAGGGACAGGGCCGCAGGCGAACGAACTAAATAAGTGGATTGCTGACTTAAAGTTGAAAAATGTAC
>Ga0209189_1002730_pt1 | contig 12172 bp, 13 predicted proteins | sample C_130820_EF_Meta_FD_187308 | JGI IMG/M metagenome (GOLD analysis project Ga0209189, IMG submission 187308) | Freshwater microbial communities from Lake Croche, Canada to study carbon cycling - C_130820_EF_MetaG (SPAdes) (version 3) | ecosystem: Environmental > Aquatic > Freshwater > Lake...
GTGTAACGGGTTTTTGTTGTCATCACCATGAAAGCCAATCCAGCCGTGGCCAAGGAGATGGCAATCGAGCCGCCCATACTGATTTTTCCAGCGATCGTCATAGATGCGTCTGGAGAGAGATTTCCCCCAAAGAGGAGCTTTCCCAAGTCACTTTGTGACTATTATTCGGCAGTTACTGGCAAGCCTGTGAATTATGTGAGCTTCTTGTTCCGGTAGCGATTGAGGGATTCCGCCACCTCTTGGCCGGCGGCCCGGAGTTCATCCGAGAGCCAGTCTGGGGAAAAGCCGAAGGCGCCGAGGGACTCCACGGTGGTCATTTCCGCATGATCGGCGGTGACGACACCGATTTCCCCTTTAGCGGCATGGGCTTGGACAAGACGTTCGATGATGCTATCGGCAGTTTGCCCGGCCGAAGCGTATAGGATGGCCATAGAATGAGGAGGGGTTTCCTCCTTACCGCCGGCCTGTCCGTCAAAGACGAGGGTAACCCGCCAACGACCCGAGTCGTGCAGGGGGGTGAGTTGGCGGATCAGTTCTTGTCGGGCGGCCGCCGTTTTTTGGGCATGCAGAGAGCGGAGAGTCGGCCAAGCGTGAAGGACGCTATGACCATCGACGAGGAGGTATCGAGGCGCGGGATCCGTAGGGAGCCGCGCAACGGGGCTCATCCCGCGGCGGGTTTGGGGGCTTTGGCTCCGGACTTCGCCTGAGCCTTCTTGCGTTTCAGGTAGCGCAAGCGGCGGCGTTTCTTGAGGATGGCGTTGTAAGGTTTGCCCATAAGTAGAAAGGGTGGGGGAGGAACGGGCTTGGGTCAAGGTTGGACAGTCGGGTTTGCCAAAAAACTGCCGTCCGTCCATGCTCAGAGCATGTCGTGGGCTATTTTTCTTTTGCTTGGGGTGACGGTTTTTCGCTGCATTCGACCCTGGGCGGGAGGTCCGGAAAATTTCGCCCCGCTGGCCGCTTTGGCCCTTTGCGGTTCGCTCTATTTTCCGCGGCCATGGAATTGGGTTGGTCCGATCCTGGCGTTGTTTGTTTCCGATGTGTTTTTAAATCTGCACTACGGTCTTGGTCCGATTACCGAATCCACAGGGATGGCCGGAGTCGCCTATCTTTTGATCATTTCCATCGGAAACGGGTTTGCCCAGCGTCGGTCCTGGCCGATTTGGTTGATGGGTTCCTTGGGGGCTACCTTTCTTTTTTATCTGGTGACCAACACGGGAGCGTGGTGGGCCCTTCCCGGGTATGAGAAGAGTTTTGCCGGTTGGAGCCAAGCGCTTACAACAGGCTTGCCCGGGTATCCCCCTACTTGGACATTTTTACGGACTTCCCTTATTTCCGATCTTCTTTTCACCATTCTTTTTGTTGGCGGGGTGGAGTGGTCGGTCCGGCGTTTCCCTGGGAAAGTGCGCCCGATTCTGACTACTGCGACGAACCGTTAAAGTGGGAGCCGCCCTGCGGATTGCGGTTATTGCCGATACGCATGATCGGCTTGCCCCTTCTCTTTTGGAAGGAATTGCCTCGGCGGATGAGATCTGGCACTTGGGGGATGTTTGCGAGAGGGCGACTTTTCAGGAGATTCTGCGCATCGGGCCGACGGTTTATGTAGTGAGGGGAAATCAGGACAACGAGGTGGACTGGCCGATGAGTCTGGAACTGGAACGTCTGGGACATCGGTTTCACCTGATTCATATCCCTCCTCGTTCGGCTCCGGTTGGGGTGAAAAATCTCCTTCATGGGCATACCCACGTGCCGCGGGATCAGGTCGTCGAGGGGACGCGGTTTCTGAATCCCGGGTCGGCGGGATTGGCGAACAAGGGGGCTCCGCGTTCCTATGCCTGGCTGGAACTGCAGAGGGGGATTGAACCGGTTTTCCGGTTGGTCAGCGTGAGGTAAGGCAGACTTACGATTTTTTGGGCATGATGATCCAAAGGATCAGATAAACGATGGCCCCCGAGAAGGCGGTGAAGATCGTCAGGATAGTATAAAGAATCCGGACGAGGGTGGGGTCCCAGCCGAGCCATTCGGCCAGACCACCACAAACACCGCCGAGCATGCGGTTGGAGGAGAGGGTGAGAGCCATGGAGGTTTGATACCTGATGGCAAAAAAGTGTCGAGTTGAACTGGGGCACTTGGCTTTCGGAGTTAATTGAGAAAGAATAGGTAAAGCATGAACCGAAAAGGAATTATTCTGGCGGGAGGCACCGGGACGAGGCTCTGGCCGTTGACCCGAGCAGTCTCGAAGCAACTGCTCCCGTTGTACGACAAGCCGATGGTCTATTATCCATTGACTGTACTGATGCTCGCTGGGATCCGAGAAATTCTGATTATTTCCACCCCGCAGGATCTGCCACTGTTCCGGCTTTTATTGGGGGACGGACAGAATCTGGGGTTGAAGTTGGGCTATGCGGAACAGGCGAAGCCGGAGGGTTTGGCGCAAGCCTACCATATCGGTGAAAAATTTATTGGAACCGATCCTTCGTGCCTGATTTTGGGGGATAACTTTTTCTATGGTGCGGAGTTAGGAAAATTGTTGGCTTCTGCGCAGAAAAGAGAGAAAGGGGCGACGATTTTTGGATACCAGGTGGCGGATCCTTCGTCGTACGGCGTACTCGCGTTCGATGAACAAAACCGGATCACCTCGATTGAGGAAAAGCCCGCGAAACCGAAGTCGCACTGGGCTAATTGTGGGCTTTATTTTTACGATGGCCGGGCGGTGGAGTTTGCACGTGGGTTGAAGCCGTCGGCCCGGGGGGAGTTGGAAATCACCGATCTCAGTCGGTGTTATATGAAGGATAGCTCCCTCCATGGGGAGAAACTGGGGCGGGGGTCCGCTTGGCTGGATACGGGAACGGCGGATGGGCTTTTGCAGGCTGCACAGTTCGTTCGGACGCTCCAAACCAGAATCGGAATGCTGATTGGATCTCCGGAGGAGGTGGCGTTCCGCAAGGGTTGGATTGGGGCGAAGGAATTAAAGGGTTTGGCGGATGCGATGGGGAAAAACGCCTATGCGGAGACGTTGAGGCAGATCGCGGCTGAATAGAAAAAAGGGAGCCTATTTTTTAGATGTTAAACATGCCCGTAGGCTGGTCTGGAGGGAGAAAGGTTTATGCCCACCAAGGGTGAAGAGTTCAAAGGTTTGTGGGTGAGCGTCGACCGTGTGGAATATGTTCCAGGGGCTTCGGGTCCGCCGGACCGACCGCATCAATTTGTTTATTATGTGACGATTCATAACGACAGTCCGCATGCGGTCACCATTGTCGGAAGAAAATGGGTGGTGACCAACGCCCAAGGGCATCGGTTGGTCATCGAGGGAGACGGGGTGGTGGGGCAGTTTCCCAGGCTGACTCCGGGGGACCAATTTCACTACAACAGCTACCATCTGGTGGATTCGGACAGTGAGGCGGAGGGGGCGTATTTGGGAAAAGATGAGCAGGGGAAAGGTCTGGTCGTGCGTATTCCCTCCTTTCGGTTAGACATACCCATAGCATGAAATTGTCGATTCTCGGCGCGGGGCGGATGGGGGCGACGATCCTCCGTATGCTCCGGAAAGACACCCGTTCCGGTTGGCAGGTGGAAGTGTGCGAACCGGATGCCAAGAGTCGGGAAGTTTTAGCCAAAGAAATGGGACCGACTACGAAGTTTTTCGGCCATGTAGGCGAACTGGGAGAGGCAGAGGTGATTTTATTGGCGGTGAAGCCGGCGATGCTCAAGGAGGTTTCCGGATGGCTTCAGGCGAGGAAAAGTCCTTACCTTCTGATTTCGATTTTGGCCGGCGTCACGACGGAGAAATTGGCAAAGGATGCGGGAAGTAAGTCGAGGGTGGTGCGGGCGATGCCCAATCAGGCTCTACGATCGGGGGAGGGCGTAACGGCACTTTGTGCAGGGCCGGCAGCCCAAAAAGCAGACATGGAGACAGCCCGAAAAATTTTCGCGTTGGGAGGTCATGTTTTAGAGGTTGAAGAAAAACAGATGGATGTGGTGACGGCTTTGAGCGGTTCGGGACCGGCATTTATGGCCAAATGGGCGGAGGAGTTGGCGGATGCGGCGATCCGAGCCGGACTTCTGCCAGCGGCTGCGGAGGAATTGGCAGCCCGGACGATGTTGGGTACGGGAACTCTTCTGGTGAAGGAGGGGATCAAACCCGGGGAACTTTGTGCAGCGGTTGCAAGTCCCGGAGGGACAACCGAAGCGGGGTTGAGATCTCTGCAGGCCGGGGGTTTGGGCGGTTTGGCAGAGCAGGCTATGGAGGCTGCAATTCGGCGGGCGAAAGATCTGGCAACGGGGGGATAGGCGAATCGGTTTGGGCGATTGATTGTCGGAGGAGGTGGAGGTAGGTTTGTCGTTTCGGGCCGTAGCACAGCTTGGTAGTGCGCTTGTTTCGGGTACAAGAGGTCCAGGGTTCAAATCCCTGCGGCCCGATGAATCGAGTGTCACATAAATGTTGCCAGATCGGTTTGGCTTTTAGATTTATGGCTCTAGAAAGAGCGGATGAAACGCTGCTTTGTTCTTTTTGGGTCTTTCATTCTCTCCGGCTTGCTGCAGGCGGAGGAGCTTCCAAGCACCTTGCTTCTCACCTGGGAAGGAAATCCCTGCACGACCATGACAGCGCAGTGGTTGCGGGGGCCGGGCTTAGGAAATCGACCCAAAAAGAGTAAAGGAGAACCAGTTCGTTGGAAAGCGACGGGGGACGGGTCGTGGGAGGTGATGGACACTTCCACGACGGATTTTCCCGATCCTGAAAAAATGGGGATGGCTCGCTGGCAATTGGTCCGTGCCCGCTGGAAGGACTTAAAGCCGGGCATGGATTACCTTTTTCAAATCGGGGATGCACCGGTCCGAAAATTCCGAACTGCACCCGACCATCTGTCGGAAACCGTGGTCTTTGTCGAGGGAGGGGATGTGGATGTGATGGAGTCTTCGGCTCAAATGATGAGGTTGGGGGCACAACAGGATCCTCTTTTTATGAGTGTGGGGGGGGATCTGGCCTATGGGGACGGTCATGATGTGACTCGTGAGATCGCCTTTTGGCAGCAGTGGAGCCAAGCGGCCCGGGCTCCGGATGGGAGAGTGATTCCTTTTGTCGCCGGGATTGGAAATCACGAGGTCAAGGGTGGGTATGTGCAGGAAGGTGCAACTTTTGCCCAAATGAGGGAAAGGGCACCGTTTTTTTACTCCCTCTTTGGAGGTCTGTACCGCAAAGCGGAACCCGTGGCGCTGGATTTCGGCGATTATCTCTCCCTTCTTCTTTTGGATTCAGGCCATGTCCTGCCGATTCCTAGCCAGACGGAATGGTTAAAAAACAATTTGGGAATGCGGAAATCAGTTCCGTGGGTGTTTGCCTCGTGGCATGTGCCGGCTTTTCCTTCGTTTCGGACTTGGAAGCATCAAAAGGAGATTGTCGAGGTCCGGGACTATTGGGTCCCCGTTCTCGAGGCTTCCAAGGTGACAGCGGTTTTCAATCATCATGACCACAACCTGCAAAGGGTGGAGACGGAGGGTAAAGGGGGCAGGAAGATTCCCTTTTTCGGGAACGGAGCTTTGGGGGTGGAAGCACGGCCTCAACAATGTCCGGAATCAAAACAGCTGATGAAGGCTTTTGCGCAGTCGGATTATGTGAATGTGGTCCAGCTCCGGATGGACGGAACGACCGTGCGTTCTTTGGGGCCGGCGGGACAGGAGTTGGATCGGGTCGAATTTTCGGTCCCGGGTCGTTAATCGTTCATTCTCCGCATCGACAGGCTTCCGCGTTTCTGGTCTGCTGAAAGTATGATCGTACCCGCCAGCTGGCTTGAGCCCTACCAAGACATGCGTTGGCAGGGGGCGCTGGAGGTTCTCCTCCTTACGGCAGTTTTTTATTACGGGTACAAGCTGCTCCGGCGAACCCAGGGGGCGAAAGTTTTGAGCGGCTTTTTATTGGTCTTTTTTGTCGCCTTGGTGGCATCCAAATTTCTGGAACTGCGGGTGTTGAGTTTTCTTTTGCAGGCCTTTGTTTCGGTTTTGGTTCTGGCGTTTTTGATTTTGTTTCAGCCCGAGATTCGTCGGGCTTTGGCAGAAATCGGCCGGGCCGGGGGCTTGACCCTACATGCGGAACGTCAGTCCTTTGTCATCGAGGAAGTGATCAAGGCGGTGGAGGCTTTGCGAGAGAGAAAATACGGGGCCCTGATTGTCTTTGAACAGTCGGGCCTGACCCAGGGGGTCATTGACTCAGGGGTATCGGTCCAGGGAAATGTTTCGGAAGAATTACTCACGACCGTTTTTTTTAACCAGACCCCGTTGCATGATGGAGCTGTGATTATTCGGGGGGATCAGGTGGTGGCGGCGGGATGCGTGTTGCCGGTGAGCCAACAAGGGATGAGCCGGGTTCTGGGACTTCGCCACCGGGCGGCGCTGGGTTTGACCGAGGAGAGCGATGCGGTGGTCTTGGTGCTATCGGAAGAGTCGGGGGAATTGACCCTTTGTCTTCGAGGGGTGATGGAAAGACCCCTGGAAATCGATGCCGTCCGTCAAAAATTGACCGAAAGGCTGGTGGGATCAGGGGAAGGCGTCTCCTGGTTGAGTGGGATGATCCGAGGGTTTCTGCGGCCTTCGGGAGGGCCGAGAGCTCTTTTCCGAAGAATGATCCGAATTGCTCTTTGCCTCGTCACGGCGCTGATTCTTTGGGGGACGCTGGGAGTGATCGTTGCCGGAATGAGGGCGGGAGTCCGTTAATGGCAGGAAGCGCGGGTCGACGTTGGTTTGGAACAGATGGAATCCGGGGCAGAGTGGGCAAAGAGCCCATGACTCCCGAGTTTGTAGCTGCATTAGGGCAAGCTGCCGGGAGGTTTTTTTTTAAAAAAAATCCAAAAGGAAAAATCCTTGTTGCCCGGGATACCCGCGAGTCAGGCCCCGTGCTGGAAGCGGCCCTGATTTCGGGAATCCGATCCGCCGGGTTGGAGGTGGAATCGGCCGGGGTGATGCCCAGCGGGGCGGCGGCGATGGTGGGGAAGGAGAAGGGGGCCTGTGCCGTGGCCGTTCTGAGTGCTTCGCATAATCCAGCGACGGACAACGGAGTAAAATATTTCGGGGCAGATGGGGGCAAGCTGGCGGATTCTGAAGAGGAAGCCATCGAGGCGTTATTGGATGAACGGCATCCTCCGGCCATCAAGCATGGGCAAACGGCGGAGAAAGGGTTCTCCTGCTCGCCCGAAGCGTTGGATTTGTATCGAAACCGCATCAAAGGTGTCTTTGGGGGGACGTTGTCCCTACGGGGGTTGAAGATTGTGGTGGATGCGGCGAATGGAGCTGCATGGTTTACGACGCCGGAAATCCTGCGGGAACTGGGGGCCGAGGTGGTGGTCATCGCGGCCGAACCCAATGGCAAAAACATCAATGAGGGATGCGGGTCGGAGCATCCGGAGAAGTTGATGGAGGAGGTGAAAAAGAGATCGGGTTGGATCGGAGTGGCCCATGACGGGGACGCCGACCGACTGGTTTTGATCGACGAAGAGGGGAGTAAAGTGGACGGGGACGAGGTGATCGCCATGGCGGCTCTGGATGCCCTCGAGAGGGGAAAACTTGCCGGCAACGCTGTGGTGGTAACGGTGATGAGCAACCTTGGGCTGGATGAAGCAGTGACGGCGCGTGGGGGCAGGGTGGTCCGGACGCCTGTGGGAGACCGCTATGTATCGGAAGCAATGAAAAAAGGTGGGTTTGTTCTTGGGGGGGAGCAGTCCGGGCATCTGCTGTTTTTCGACGCTTCCCCTGCGGGGGATGGTTTGCTTTCAGCCCTCAAGATTTTGGATCTGGTCATGAGAAAAAAAACACGACTGGGTGAGCTGCGAAAAGAGATGAAGAGGTATCCCCAGCAACTGACCAATCTGCGGGTTCGGCATAAGCCCGCTTGGGAAACTCTGGAGCCTGTGGTCCAAGCGGTGCGTGAAATGGAGGCTTTTTTGGGGAAAAAGGGCAGGATCCTGTTGCGTTATTCCGGGACAGAAAATCTGGTGCGACTGCTTGTCGAAGCCGACGAAAAGGATAAGATTCAGAAGGTCCAGGAGAAGCTGCTGCCGATCCTGGAGAAACATTTAGGAGAAAGTAAGCGATGAGCGCAAATGCCTTGGATCAGCTGAAGAAGTTCACCACCGTCGTGGCGGACACGGGGGATTTTGCCTCCATGAAGGAGTATGCCCCGCAGGATGCGACCACGAACCCCACGTTAATTGAAAAAGCGACCGACATGCCGGCCTATCAAGCCCTTTTGGAGAAGGCTGTGGCGGACGGGAAGGCAGCGCCTGGATCAGCCGAGGAGAGGGCCCGGGCTATCATTGATCGTTTGTTGATCCTCTTCGGATGTGAAATTTTAAAAATCGTGCCTGGGCGGGTTTCGACGGAAGTGGATGCCCGACTTTCCTTTGATGTAGAGGCCACGGTTGCCAAGGCCCGACATCTGATCGCCATGTACAAGACGGCTGGCATCGAACGGGAGCGGATCTTGATCAAGATTGCGGCGACTTGGGAAGGGGCCCAGGCGGCCAAGATTGTCCAAAAAGAAGGAATTCAATGCAACCTGACCCTGATGTTCTCTCTTCCGCAGGCGGTCGCCTGTGCGGAAGCCGGAGCCAAGCTGATTTCGCCCTTCGTTGGACGGATCTACGACTGGTACAAGAAGAGCACAGGGAAAGAGTACAAGGGAGCGGAAGATCCGGGGGTGCAATCGGTTCAGAAAATCTATGCCTATTATAAAAAATTCGGATATCCGACCCAAGTCATGGGAGCGAGTTTCCGGAACATGGGACAGATTCTGGAACTGGCGGGTTGTGATCTTCTGACCATCAGTCCGAATCTGCTGGCCGAGTTAAAGGCCTCTACCTCGCCCGTAACCAAAAAACTGGATGCGGAGGCAGCGAAAAAGGATCCGATCTCCAAGCTTCCCTTGGATGAAAAAAGTTTCCGCTTCCTGCTGAATGAAGATGCCATGGCGACGGAAAAACTCGCCGAGGGCATCCGCCTGTTTTCCGCGGATATCGTCAAGCTCGAGAAAAAGATTCTCTCGAAAATTTAGCGTTTAGCGGGCGAGTAGCTGGCGAAGCACGTAAGGGAGAATCCCCCCGTGCAGGTAGTATTCCACCTCTACCGGGGTATCAAGCCGACTGACGATAGGAGTTTTTTCAGTCGTCCCATTTTCCCTTTGGATGACCAAGGTGAGTTTTTCCTGAGGTTTGGGGGGTTGGCTCATGCCTTCGATTGAAAAAACTTCAGTCCCATTGAGTTTGAGAGTTTGGGCGGTGACCCCGTTCGGGAAGGTGCAGGGAAGGACTCCCATGCCGACCAGGTTGGAACGATGAATTCGCTCGAAGCTTTCCGCGACGACGGCGCGGACTCCCAGAAGCCGGGTGCCTTTGGCCGCCCAATCGCGGGAACTTCCGGTTCCGTACTCCTTGCCTGCAAGGATAACCAATGGCACTGGGGCTTTTCGATAAGCCATCGCGGCATCATAGATGGAGATCTGGGGCCGTTGGGGATCGAGCAGATTCAGTGTCATGCCTCCCTCCACGCCTGGGAGCATGAGATTTTTGATCCGTACGTTGGCAAAGGTCCCGCGGGTCATGACGCGATCATTTCCCCGGCGTGCGCCGTAACTGTTGAAGTCCTCCGCTGAAACACCGTTTTCGATCAGGTAGGTTCCGGCGGGAGAGGTCTTTTTGATATTCCCGGCGGGGGAGATGTGGTCTGTCGTGACGGAATCTCCGAAAATTCCAAGGCACCGGGCGCCGGTGATGCCAGCGACATCCGAGGGTTGCATGGAGAAATTCTCGAAGAACGGGGGTTCTTGGATGTAGGTGCTTTTTCTGTCCCACGCGTAGGTTTGTCCCGGTTTGCTGGGAATCTCATTCCAAGCGGGGTTTTGTTCGGAGAAATCGCGGTAGAGGCGGCGAAAGACCTCGGGTTTCAGGGCTGATTTCATGGCTTGGCCGATTTCCTCCCGGGTGGGCCAAAGATCGCGGAGGTAAACCGCCTTGCCGTCTTTGCCAAGCCCGAGGGGATCCTGGGAAAGATCGAGATCGATCCGGCCGGCCAATGCGAAGGCGACAACCAAAGGAGGGGACATGAGAAAGTTGGCTTTGACGGAAGAGTGGACGCGGGCCTCGAAGTTTCGGTTCCCCGAGAGAACACTGGCGGCAATCAGATCGTGTTCGACGACTGCTTTCTCCACAGGGGCAGGGAGTGGGCCCGAATTTCCGATGCAGGTAGTGCATCCATAACCCACCAGATTGAATCCGAGTTGATCCAGATAGTGCTGAAGGCCGGTGGCATTCAAATAATCGGAGACGACGCGGGATCCAGGGGCGAGGGATGCCTTGACGGTGGAATTCACCGTCAGGCCGCGTTCAACGGCTTTTTTGGCAAGAAGTCCCGCGGCGAGCATGACCGAGGGATTCGATGTGTTCGTGCAGGAGGTGATGGCGGCAATGACCACGGATCCGTTCCGAAGGGTACCGGGGTGGTTGAGATCGGCTTTCCCGGGCACGGAATCCGGAGTTGGCCGGTCGGAAACCATCTCCTGTTCATCGGCGGTCATGCTGACCTTGGCCGTCTGGGTAAGTTGGTGGGAATTTTTCCCATAGCCACCGTCGGCGATGGATTTCGAAAGAAGAGATCCAAAAGTGGATTTGAGGCGAGTTAGTTCGATGCGATCTTGAGGGCGCTTGGGCCCTGCGACGCTGGGCTGGATGGTGGCAAGGTCGAGTTCCACAACAGAAGAGAAAGAGAGGGCATCTTTTTTCGTGGAGATGCCAAAAAGATTTTGGGCGCGATAGTAGTCTTCAACCAGTTTCACGAGATCATCCGGCCGGCCGGTGCCTCGGAGGTAGGCGAGGGTTTCCTCGTCGACTGGAAAGTAGCCCATGGTGGCGCCGTATTCGGGGGCCATGTTGGCGATGGTGGCGCGGTCGGGCAGGGGGAGTTTGGCAGCGCCGGGTCCATAGAACTCAACGAATTTACCGACAACCTTGTGTTGGCGAAGAATTTGGGTGACGGTGAGTGCAAGGTCGGTTGCCGTGGCGGCTGGGGGAAGTTCGCCGGTCAGATAAAAGCCGACGACTTCGGGGGTAAGAAAGGTCAGGGGCTGACCCAGCATGCCGGCTTCCGCCTCGATTCCGCCCACTCCCCAGCCCACGATTCCAAGGCCGTTGATCATGGTTGTGTGGGAATCGGTGCCGACGAGGGAATCAGGGTAGGCGAGGAGGGATCCATCGGCCTGTTTCTGGGTAAAGACACCTCGGGCGAGGTATTCGAGGTTCACCTGATGGACAATCCCGATTCCAGGGGGGACAACGCCAAAGGTTTGAAAGGCCTGCTGGCCCCATTTGAGGAACTCATAGCGCTCGCGGTTTCGTTTGAATTCGTACTCCATGTTGAGCATGAAAGCCTGTTTTGTGCCGTTGACGTCGACCTGCACGGAGTGATCGACCACGAGATCGACGGGGACGAGGGGCTCGATGATTTTGGGGTCTTTTTTGAGGCGGGCGACGGCATCGCGCATGGCAGCGAGGTCGACAAGGAGGGGAACGCCGGTGAAGTCCTGCAGGACAATCCGGGCGACGGTGAAGGGAATTTCTTCTGCCGCGGGCTTTTGGGCGTTCCAGCGGGCGAGGTTTTCGACATCGCGGGGACGGGCCTTAAAGCCGTCGCAGTGCCGAAGGACGGATTCGAGGACGATGCGGAGGGAGACGGGGAGCCGGGAGAGGTCAATCTTCAGCTGTTGGCCTAGCTTGGGGAGGCTTTGGAACTGGTAGGACTTTCCGGAAGACTGGAACGAATCGAGGCTTTGGGTGCGGAGGTCGGACATCGGCGATTTATAACAAACATCGATTCGAAGTTGAAGTTGAAGTTGTGCATGGAGCCCCAGTCCGGTTTTCAAAAAAAAGGATAAATCTCCCAACTTCTATCCTGACCGCCGACCCGCTAGGGTCTGGGAATGGCATTATTGGTGCAAAAATACGGGGGAACGTCGGTGGCCAATCTGGAGAGAATCCAGAAAGTGGCGGACCGGGTGGCGGAGTCCCGTCGCAAGGGAAACCGCTTGGTCGTGGTGGTTTCCGCAATGAGCGGGGTGACGGATGGTTTGTTGAAAATGGCGAAAGCGGTGTATGCAGAACCGAGTGAGAGGGAGATGGATCTTTTGTTGGCGACGGGG
>Ga0209189_1002731_pt1 | contig 12170 bp, 14 predicted proteins | sample C_130820_EF_Meta_FD_187308 | JGI IMG/M metagenome (GOLD analysis project Ga0209189, IMG submission 187308) | Freshwater microbial communities from Lake Croche, Canada to study carbon cycling - C_130820_EF_MetaG (SPAdes) (version 3) | ecosystem: Environmental > Aquatic > Freshwater > Lake...
CCAACGCCCTGAGCCGACGCCTCTGGATGCAAGCTGCCGGATGGTGCAGCTGCAGGGGCAACTGAGCCGATTCCCGCCCCGAACTCCACCTAGGCTCGGCGTCCCTGAACGCCTTGCACCCATGGGCCTTGCGATCGGCGACGCCGCCCCCGACTTCACCCTGCCCGACCAGGACGGCAACCCGGTGACCCTCTCGGCGCTGCGGGGCCAGCGCGTGGTGATCTACTTCTATCCAAAGGACGACACCCCAGGCTGCACCAAGGAGGCCTGCAACTTCCGCGACCGCTGGGCTGAGATCGAAAGCCAGGGCATTCGGGTGCTGGGCATCAGCAAGGACGACGCCGCCAGCCATGGCAAGTTCATCGCGAAGTATTCCCTTCCCTTCACCCTGCTCAGCGACGCCGCACCCTGCCCGGTGGCCACGGCTTACCACAGCTACGGCCTGAAGAAGTTCATGGGCAACGAGACCATGGGCATGCTCCGCCAGACCTTCGTGATCGACGCCGAAGGCAAGATCGAGCTGGTCTACGAGAAGGTGAAGGCCGAAACCATGGCTGATCAGATCCTCTCCGACCTCGGTCTGGGCTGATCGCCCGCTGGCCGCAGGGCCGCCAGAGCCTCCAGGCAGAGGTGGGGCCGGTGCTCCACCGCCAGCGCCGGATCCAGCAGGGAGCCCAGGGCACCGCCATCGCCACCGGTGAGCAACAGGCGGCAGTTGGGCTCCTCGCGCCGCGCCTCCAGCACCGCCGCGGCGATGGCGGCCGCGAGGCCCCGCAGCACTCCGGAGTGCATCGCGCTTGATGTGTCGAGGGGCCATGGGGGAGCTGGTTCCGTCGGCAAGGCAGGTGCCTCGAAGGCCGGTAGGTGGGCCGTTCCGCCGGCCATGGCCCGCAGCTGCAGGGCGACGCCGGCCAGCAGGCGGCCCCCGGCGAACCGGCCCGCCCGGTCCACCCGGGTGAAGCTCAGCACCGTGCCCGCATCGGCCACCAGCACAGGCCCGGCCGCCAACCGCCAGCCCCACCAGCCCGCCAGGGCCCGATCAATCCCCAGCCAGGGCGGAGCCCCCTCCAGCGGCACCTCCGCCAGCTGGAGCCTGGCCTCGGCCGGCAGGCGAGCGCTCTCGGGCACCGCTCCCACCGCCGCCCAGCCCAGCAGGAGGCCGCAGGCCCGGGCCCGCGGGTCTGCCCCCGTGGCACCCGAGCCGGAAACGAAGGGTGGGCCGGCCGGCTCGGCGCCCCCCCCGGCCCACGGCGATCGCTCGCCGCCCACGGGTTGGTCATGCCACATCCGCAGGGATCCTCCGGGAGAGACCGGCGGAGCGGCCCAATGCCAGCGGCTGTTGCCAATCAGCAGCCAGCGCGCCTCCCCGACCGCTGCCGGCGGGTCCCCTGGAGCCTCAGATGCCCTCACCCATCAATCCGGGCATGTGGATGCCGCACTCCTGCTTGAGCCCACCGAAGCGGGTGGCCCGGCCGCTGGTGGTGCCATCGTCGGGGGCGCTGGTGTGCCAGTCGCCCACGGTGGAATAGCCCTGCTCGAACAGCGGATGCTGGGGGAGATCGTGGTGTTCCATGTAATAGAACACCTCCTTGCGGCTCCAGCTGAGCAGCGGCCGCAGCGACCACAGCCCCCGCACCGCCTGCAGGGGGGCCATGGCCCGGCGGTGGTCGGTCTGGCTGCCGCGCACCCCGCTGGCCCAGCAGCTCACCCCCAGCTCGCGGAACGCGCCATCCAGGGGCTCCACTTTGCGAAGGCGGTTGTAAAGCTCCAGGTCCTCGAGGGTGCCGCTCTCCCACAGCCGCCCGTGCAGCGCCTCCATGCGGGCCGGGCTCATGGCGGCCTGGGCCACCCTCAGGTCGAAGCCGAGCAGGGCGCGGAGCTGCTCGGCATAGCGGTAGGTCTCCGGCGGAAGGTAGCCCGTGTCCACCCAGATCACCGGAACCCGAACCCCGCTGCGCTGGGCGAGCTCGCTCACCATGTGCAACAGCACGGCCGACTGGATGCCGAAGCTGGTGGTGAGGGCCAGGCCCGGTCCAAACGTCTGGAGGGCCCAGTCCAGCCGGGCGGGAGCATCGAGAGGTTCCAGCCGTGCACAGCTGGCTTCCGGATCGACCACCGCGCCGCCGACAGCGAGGGGCAAGGGAGCGGCTGAAGGCAGGCCGATGGTCTCGGGGCTGACAGCCAGGGGCGTTCCCGTGGACAGGGGCATTGGCATGGCTGCCATCATCACCCTTGAGGGCAGACCCTGGGTAGGGTTTGGTCCATGGATCGCCCAGGCTCCTCTTCCATCGACCCCTCCCCGGCCGGCCCCAACGGATCCGCCACCGGCCCCGACCCGGACCAGCTGACCGCGAACCAAGCGGGGGTGGCCGGTGCGGTGGTGGTCGTGGGCGGAGGCTTCGGGGGCCTCTACACAGCCCTGGCCCTGGCGGCGGAACGCCACCACCCGCCGGTGCTGCTGGTGGAGCCGCAGGAGCGTTTTCTTTTCCTGCCACTCCTCTACGAACTGCTCAGCGGCGAACTGCAGAGCTGGGAAATCGCCCCCCGCTACGACAGCCTTCTGGCCGGCCGAGGGGTGGCCTGGCTGCAGGACCGGGTGCTGCAGGTCGACCTGGCGGCCCATTGCCTCCATACCGAGGCCGGCCGACGCATCCCCTGGCAGCGCCTTGTGCTGGCCACCGGCGCAAGCACCGACACCTTCGGCGTGCCTGGTGCGGACGCACACAGCCTCAGCTTCCGCAGCCTGGCGGATGTGCAGCGGCTGCAACAGCTGGTGCACCACCTGAGCCACTCGGGCCGTCCCCTGCAGCGCCTGGCGGTGGTGGGCGGCGGCCCGAGCGGCGTGGAACTGGCCTGCAAGCTCGCCGACCTGATCGGCGGCAAAGCGGTGCTGGAACTGATCGAGCAGGGGGAGTGCCTGTTGCCTGGCTCCCGCGCCTTCAACCGTGAGCAGGCGCAGCTCAGCCTGCAACGGCGCGATGTGCGGGTCCGCACCCGCACCCAGGTGATGGAGGTGGGCAGCGACCAACTGGTCCTGCGGCGGTTGCCGGAGGGGGATCAGGAGGTGCTGGCGGTGCAGGGTGTGGTCTGGACCGCCGGCCAGCGCTGCCGCCCCCCCCGGATCAGTCCGGAGGTGATGGCCGATGGCCGCGGCCGGCTGCTCTGTGAGCCCGACCTGCGCCTGCGAGGCCGCGACGACGTGTTCGTGGTCGGTGACCTGGCCGCCGTGCCCCAGATCGAACCGGCCGAGCCGGGATTCCTGCCCACCAGCGCCCAGGTGGCCTTCCAGCAGGCGCCGGTGGTGGCGGCCAACCTGCTCCGCTCGCTGGGGGACGAGTCCCTGCGGGAGTTCCGCTGGAACGACCTTGGCGAGATGCTGAGCCTGGGCCTTGGGGAAGCCACCGTCACCGGCTCCGGCCTCACCCTGGCAGGGCCGGCAGCCTTCCAGGTGCGGCGCCTGGCCTATCTGGCCCGCCTGCCCAGGCTCTCCCTTCAGCTGAAGGCGGCCGCCGGCTGGCTCACGGCCCTGCGCCCATGACCCCCGCTTCGGCTGGTCCTCGATGAAACAATCCGTGGTGGCCGGCAGAACGGCGGGTCTGCGGCCGGCCGAGCGGCGCCGGCTCGACCAGATCTGCCACCGCCGCCATCCCGCCGATGCGGTGGCCGACCTGCTCACGCTCCAGCGCCTCGGCAGCGAAGCGGAGCGGCTGGAGGAACCGCTCACGTTGGTGGTGGACGGACGGGGGCTCTGCCGATTGCTCTGGATCGGGGATCTGGAGGCCTCAGGGCGCCTGCTGGAGAAACTTCCCGGATCCAGCCGGCGCCAGGGCAGTGACCTGCGGCTGTTCACCTGTTGCGGCTCCGCCCGCCAGCCACCGCTCAGGCCCGGGGCCCGCGAGGCGCTGGTGGGCCTGGATCTGGCGCCCCGGCTCTGGCTGCGCTTTCCACCCCAGGCCGGCATGGGGGGCCGCTGGCCCGCGGCCCTGCTCACGCCGCAGCCCAGCGGCGAGGAGGCCTGGCAGCAAGAGCAGCAGGGTGATCTCAGGGACCTCTGCGACCGGGACCCCAACGCCCTAGGCGAACCGGCGGTGGCTCCGGCCGCCAGCGGCGCCAGCAGCGGATCCCCCGTCGGGGCGCCCGCCCGCCCGGCGGCGGGGGCCGAGCGGGTGCTGCTTCTGGTGCTGACCAGCGGCGTGGCGAGCCGGGATGGTCGTCGGCTCGCCGAACTGGAAGGCCTGGTGCGCAGCGCCGGGGCCGAGCCGGTGGGGGTGGTGGGCCAGCGCCGCTCCAGTGGTGCGACACCGGTCCTCTGGGGGGAGGGCAAACTGCGGGAGGCGGCCCTGGAAGCCCGGCGCCTCGGGGCCTCCCTTGTGGTCACCGACAGGGAGCTCACGCCGGTGCAGGCCCGCAACATGGAGCGGACCGTGGACCTGCCGGTGAGCGACCGCAGTGAACTGATCCTCGACATCTTTGCCCAGCGGGCAGCCAGTGCCGCCGGCCGGCTGCAGGTGGAACTGGCCCAGCTTCGCTACCGCCTGCCCCGGCTGAGCGGCCGGGGTCTGAGCCTCTCGCGCCAGGGCGGGGGAATCGGCACCCGCGGGCCTGGTGAAACCCAGCTTGAGAAGGATCGGCGGGCCATCGCCCGGCGCATCGAGCGGCTGCAGCGCGACGTTCGCGAACTCGGGGAGCACCGGGCCCGGCTGCGCCAGGGCCGCCGCGGCCAACGGCGCCTGGCCCTGGTGGGGTACACCAACGCCGGCAAGAGCTCCCTGCTCAATGCCCTCAGTGGCGCCAGGGAAGGCGAGGGGGTGCTGGCGGAAAACCGGCTGTTCGCCACCCTGGATCCCACCACTCGGAGAGTGCGGCTGAGCGGCTCTGGCGAGGGTCGAGGGGGCACCAGCGCGGAGGCCGCCGGCGGCGAGGCACCCCTCGGCCTGGATCCCCCAGGAGAGGGATGGGCGGAGGCGCCGATGGCTCCAGGCAGCGAACGGGAGCAGCCGCTGCTCCTCACCGACACCGTCGGCTTCCTCGACGACCTGCCTCCCCCGTTGGTGGAAGCCTTCCGATCCACCCTGGAAGAGGCCCTGGAGGCCGACGGCCTGCTGCTGGTGGTGGACCTCAGCGATCCCGCCTGGCCCGAGCAGCTGCAGAGCGTGAACGTCCTGCTCGACCAGCTCGGAGCGACCCTGCCACGCCAGGTGATCGGCAACCAGATCGACCGCTGCCCCGCCAGCGAGCTGGATCGGGCCGAGGCGCTGGTGCCGGGGATCCTCTTCATCTCCGCCACCGCCGATCTGGGACTGCAGAACCTGCGCCGCCATCTGCGCCGCTGGCCGGCGGCCAGCGGCGCAGATGGCCCTGTGCCAACATCAAAGCGTTGATCTACCTCCGCCATGGCGCTGCAACTCGGCGACACCGTTCCCGATTTCACCCAGGACTCCCAGCTCGGCCCCATCAATCTCTACGACTTCGCGGGTGACAGCTGGGTGGTGCTCTTCTCCCACCCCGCCGACTACACCCCGGTCTGCACCACCGAACTCGGTGAAGTGGCCCGCCTGCGCCCCGAGTGGGAGAAGCGCAACGTCAAAACCATCGCCCTGAGCGTGGATTCCGCCGAGAGCCACAAGGGCTGGATCGGCGACATCAACGACACCCAGAACACCACCGTCGACTACCCGATCCTCGCCGACGCCGACAAGCGGGTGAGCGATCTCTACGGCATGATCCACCCCAACGCCCTCAACAACCTCACGGTGCGTTCGGTGTTCATCATTGATCCGGCCAAGAAACTGCGCCTCCAGATCACCTATCCCGCCAGCACCGGCCGCAACTTCGATGAGATCCTGCGCGTGATCGATTCGCTGCAGCTCACCGACCACCACTCCGTGGCCACCCCGGTGAACTGGAAGGACGGCCAGGATTGCGTGGTGGTGCCCTCGATCTCCACCGAAGACGCCCGCGCCAAGTTCCCCAAAGGCGTGACCGAGATCCGCCCCTACCTGCGCACCACGCCCCAGCCGAATCGCTGATCCCGGCCCTGTTTCGTCTTCTGCCAGATCGCCATGGGCATCCGTGCCTCGAACGTGAGCAAGTCCTTCGGCGGACCGCCGGCGGTCGATGACCTCAGCCTTGATGTGGCCACCGGCTTCCTGATGGCCCTGCTGGGCCCCGTTCCAGCACTTCGCTCTGTTCAAGCACCGCACCGTGCGCCAGAACATCGCCTTCGGCCTGGAGCTGCGCCAGTGGACGCCGGCCAAGGTTCGCAACCGGGTGGAGGAGCTGCTCTCGCTGGTGCAGCTGCAGGGTTACGGCAACCGCTACCCCTCCCAGCTCTCCGGCGGCCAGCGGCAGCGGGTGTCGCTGGCCCGTGCCCTGGCGGTGCAGCCCCGCGTGCTCCTGCTCGATGAGCCCTTCAGCGCTCTCGATGCAAAGGTGCGCAAGGAACTGCGGGCCTGGCTGCGGAACCTGCACGGGGAAATGCAGGTGACCACGGTGATCGTGAGCCACGAACAGGAGGAGGCCATGGAGGTGGCCGATCGGATCGTGGTGATAAACCAAGCGCCTGGCCAATGCGCGCGTCTTTATGGCCGAAGGAGAGGCCCGGGCCCAGCAGCTGCTCCAGAGCGGCCTCACACCGGAGGTGCTCGAGCATGAGGCCATCAAGAAATGGAATGGCCACCTGCCGCTGGTGATGGGCCATGAGGGTCTGGCCCTGGATGTGAAATCCCTTCTCAAGGCCGAAAAACGCCAGAGCAAAGAGGAGCGGCGGCGCTGATTCAGGCCCTGCGGAGCCAAAAGAGCAATTTGCGGTGCCATGGTGACCAAGGCATCCCGCCTAACCTGACGCCATGAAAGGAAGCGACATCCGCTGGCTGCAGCGCTTCGACAACTTCCAGCGGGCGCTGTTGGTGCTGGAGCGTGGCGTGCGGCTGGCCCAGTCGCGGGAGCTCAGCGAACTGGAGCAGCAGGGGTTGATTCAAGGCTTTGAATTCACCCATGAACTCGCCTGGAATCTGCTCAAGGATTACCTCACCCATCAGGGAATCACGACAGTGGTTGGATCGCGCGATGCCACCCGGCTGGCATTTCAGAATGGTCTGATCAGCGAGGGTGAGAGCTGGATGGAGATGATCCGCTCACGCAATCAGTCATCCCACACCTACAATCTGGAACAGGCCCAGGCGATTGCCCGTGATGTGATCACTCGCTTCTATCCGGCCTTCTCTGACCTGAATGAGCGGTTCACGGGCCTGGCCGCAGCCTCGCGATGACCACCGCAGTCCAACCGCAGACGCCCCATCGCTTCGGCCTGCCCGAACACGCGATCCAGGCCATCCAGCAGGTGCTGGCCGCCCATCCGGAAGTGGAGCAGGCGATCGTCTATGGCTCCCGCGCCCTAGGCCGCCAGCGCCTCGCCTCCGACATCGACCTCACCCTGATCGGTCCGGCGATCGGCTTGAGCACGCTTGCCCGGATTGAGGTCGAGCTCGATGATCTGCTGCTGCCCTGGATGATCGACCTCTCGCGCTTGGCGGATCTGAGCCATCCGCCGCTGTTGGCCCACATCGAGAGGGTGGGGCAGATTCTTTATTCCCTCACGGATCGGCCTGGCTGATCGGATGCGTGGGGTTTTCCGCCCATTCATCTATTCCTACCTCAAGGAAAGCGCCCAGGATGGCCCAGTGGCCAGCTCACCCCTCCGCGTCCGAACCCGGGGCCTCCTTGTCGCGCTCCATCAGCCGCTCCACGGCGAACTTGAGCAGCAGCGACACGATCGCCACGCTGGCGAGCACCAGGGAGGCGCCGAAGGCCAGTTCGGTGTGGTACTGCTTGTAGGCATCCTCCACAAACAGCGGCAGGGTCTGGGTTTCGCCGCGGATGTTGCCGCTCACCACCGACACCGCGCCGAACTCGCCGAGGGCCCGAGCGGTGGTGAGGATCAGGCCATAGAGCGCCGCCCAGCGCACCGAGGGCAGGGTGACCTTCCAGAACACCTGCCAGTCGTTGGCACCGAGGGTGCGGGCTGCCTCCTCCTGATCCCAGCCCTCCTCCTCCAGCAGGGGGATCACCTCCCGGGCCATGAACGGGAAGGTCACGATGATCGTGGCCATCACGATGCCCGGGATCGAGAAGATGATCTTCCAGCCGGTGCTTTCGAGCACCGGGGCGAACAGGCCATGGGTGGGGCTGTAGAGCAGCACCAGCATCAGGCCCACCACCACCGGCGAGATTGAGAAGGGCAGGTCGATGAGGCTCAGCAGCAATGCCTTGCCGGGGAAGCGGTGGCGGGCGATGGCGGTGGCCGCCGCCAGGCCGAAGATCGCGTTGCAGGGCACCGCGATGGCGCTGGCGATCAGGGTGAGCCGCAGGGCGGCCAGCAATTCGGGCGACTTGAAGTTGTCGAGAAACACCCCGAAGCCCTTGGCGAAGGCCTGCACCACCACGGCCAGGGCCGGCACCAGGATCACCACGCCCACGTAGAGGCAGGCCAGCAGGGGGATCAGGGCCGGCAGCAGGCTGCGGCCGTTGAGAGAGGGTTTCACCCAGCGGGGCGGCCGGATGTCCTGGAGGGGAGGGATGGTGAAGGCCATGGGGTGGAAAAATCGAAGGGACGCGGCCCGGAAGCGGATGGGCGGTGCATGAGGGGTTGAAAGCAGGACCTTGAGGGTCCGGATTCAGGCCTCCTCAACCGCTGGCGTCGCCCCCCTGATAACGCTGCCCCCACACCTGCAGGGCATTGATCACCACCAGGCTCACCAGGGCGAAGATCAGCATCACCGTGCCGATCACGGTGGCGGCGTCGATGTCGTATTCCTCGAGGTGCTGCACGATCAGCGTGGGGGTGATCAGGTCCTTGAAGGGCACGTTGCTGGAGATCATCACCACCGAGCCGTATTCGCCCACCGCCCGGCTGAAGCCCTGGGCAATGCCGGCCAGGATGGCGGGCATCAACTGGGGCAGCACCACCCGGAAGAAGGTCTGGGCCGAACTGGCGCCCAGGCACCAGGAGGCCTCCTCCTGCTCCCGCTCCAGGGAGCGCAGCACGGGCTCCACGGTGCGCACCACAAAGGGGAGCGAGATGAAGATCATCGCCACCCCCACCCCGAGGGGCGTGAACGACACCTTCAGGCCGGTGAACCGCTGGATCGGGGCTCCCAGCCAGCCCTCGGGCCCATAAACATAGGAGAGGGCCAGACCCGCCACCGCCGTGGGAAGGGCGAAGGGCAGATCGATCAGGGCATCGAGCAGCCGCTGACCCGGGAAGCGGGCGCGGATCAGGGCCCAGGCGATCAGCAGGCCGAACACTCCGTTGATCAGGCTGGCGGCCGCCGCCATGCCGAAACTCAAACCGTAGGTGCTGAGCGCCAGGGGACTGGTGGCCGCCTCCCAGAAGCCTGCCGGACCGACGCCCGCGGCCTTGAGGAGCATGCCCCCGAGGGGCAGGAACAGCACCAGAGCGAGATAGGCCCAGGTGATGGTCCACGGCACGTTCGGCCGGAGCCAGCGCGGCAGGGCGAAGCCGCGACGCGGCAGGGCAACGGTCATAACAGCCAGGCTTGGCAGGAGATCGCCGTTCGACCGTACACCCGCCGCAGCGGCATTGGGCGGTTCTTCACTGTGGTTACGGGTTATAGTGGGCAACCTGGCGCCCGGCGGGACGTTTTGCCCGATCCAGCCGCCCCCTCCCACCCCGGACAGAACCCGGGCCAACCGGTCAGGCCGGGTGATCAGAATGGGCCGATTGATCCTCTCCGCTGCCATCCCGCATGGGCATCCGCGTTGCCAACGTGACCAAGCGCTTCGGGGCCTTCCGCGCCGTGGACGACGTGAGCGTGGATGTGGACAGCGGCTCCCTGGTGGCCCTGCTGGGCCCCTCGGGTTCGGGCAAGAGCACGTTGCTGCGCCTGATCGCCGGCCTGGAGCAGGCCGATGCCGGCCGCATCTGGATCACCGGTGAAGAGGCCACCGACCGCACCGTGCAGGACCGGCAGGTGGGCTTTGTGTTCCAGCACTTCGCCCTGTTCAAGCACCGCACCGTGCGCCAGAACGTGGCCTTCGGCCTGGAACTGCGCAAGTGGAAGAAAGAGGCGATCAAGCGCCGCGTCGATGAACTGCTGGATCTGGTGCAGCTCAGGGGCTACGGCTCCCGCTTCCCCTCCCAGCTCTCCGGCGGCCAGCGGCAGCGGGTGGCCCTGGCCCGCGCCCTGGCGGTGCAGCCCCGCGTGCTGCTGCTCGATGAACCCTTCAGCGCCCTCGACGCCAAGGTGCGCAAGGAGCTGCGGGCCTGGCTGCGCAACCTCCACGACGAGATGCACGTGACCACCGTGATCGTGACCCACGACCAGGAGGAGGCCATGGAGGTGGCCGACCGGATCGTGGTGATGAATGAAGGGCGAATCGAGCAGATCGGCACCCCGGCGGAGATCTACGACCACCCGGCCACGCCCTTTGTGATGGGCTTCGTGGGGGCGGTGAACGTGCTGCCGGGCGGCACCCTGCCCCGGCCGGCCGCCTCGTTCGACGGTGGGGGCAGCACCGACGCCCCCCTGTTCATCCGGCCCCACGACATGGAACTGTTCCATGAAGCCCAGCGCGACTCGGTGCCGGCCCAGCTGCGGCGCCTCAGCCATCTCGGCCGTGACGTTCAGGCCGAACTGGTGCTCGCCGATGGCCAGGTGATCACCGCCCAGATCCCGCGGGAGCGGATGAACCTGGCGGCCTTCCAGGTGGGGGATCAGCTCCACGTGCGCAGCCGTGAGGCCCGCACCTTCGTGCCCGACTACAGCATCTGACCCTCACCGATTAACTCGGATGTAACTCGGGACACAACGGCGCGCCCACCACGTTTCGCTACTCCCTGATCAGCCTGGTGGAACTGGCCCGCGAGGCCCGCATCCTGCAGACCCGCCAGATCGCCGCCCGTTTCGAGCTCTCCCCCCACTACCTCTCGGTGGTGCTGCGGGAATTGCGCCGCCTCGGCCTGGTGGAAAGTGTGAAGGGAAACCGGGGCGGTTATCGGCTGCTGAGGCCTGCAGCGCAGATCAATCTGCTGGAGCTGTATCGCTCTCTGGCCGGCAGCGATGGCAACGGCCTTCATGGACTGGCCACCCCAGCCCGTTCACCGGCAGACGCCTGGCTGCAGAACCTGGCCGAGCGCTGGGACCAGGACCTGGCCAACGTTTCCCTGCTCGACCTCTGCCGTGAACCGGGCTAGAAGTAACCGCCATAAAAAAGCCCCCAGCGCTAAAGACTGGGGGCTCTGGGAACGGAACCAGCAGAGCATCAAGCCGCCGCCGAAACCCCGGAGGCCTCGGGACGCACCGCCGCTAGGCGGGCATCGGAGCGGTATTGAACCAGGCTGAATTCATCCTGATGACGCAGCAACTGGCCATCGCGGAAGACGAGGGTGTAGCGCTGGGGCTGGGGCCTGGAGGAATGGGCGTGGAGGAACTGAGCGGTCATGGTGGTTAACGGGAACGATCGGGACGGCAAAAGGAAGAGAAGAACGTCGGAATTGGAAGCGGCGTTGTTGCGCTTTCCTCCTCCGTGTTGAGAGCGACGAAGGGACCCTGACGCCAGCTCAGAGGGCGGCGGCCAGGCCATCGCTAGGGATGAAGAGATCGGCCTCGCTCACCTTCTGGAGCAGCCCGAGGGTCTTGTAGCGGTTGAGGTTCTTGGTCACCGTCACCCGGGTGAGGCCGCACACTTCAGCCAGGGCCCGGTGGGTGAGATTCATGTCCTTGAGGGAGAAGCGGTAGCCGCGGCTGCTCACCTGACCGAAGCGCAGACCGATCCAGCGGAGCAGCATCAGCAGGCGGCGCTCGGCGCTGCGGATGCGGTTGATCTCGAAGATCTCCTCGGTGTTGCGGATCTGCTGGAGGAGAAAGGCGAGGGTTTCGGCGTCGGAGGGGTTGTGCTGCTCCACCACCACGGTGGTGAGGCACTGGACCTCCACGGGATCAAGGCCGGAGTGGGCATTGGTGACCAGATCACCGGGGCCCCAGATGCCCAGGGTGATCGATTCACCCTCAGCGTCCCAGGTGGTGGTGCGGATATAGCCGTCGTGAATCCGCCAGGTGAGCCCTTCGGGCAACACGTCGTTGGGAAGCAGGGTTAGGCGGAGGGGTTTGGGGTGAGCCTTGGGAAGGGCCCCTGGAAGGGCATGAATC
>Ga0209189_1002733_pt1 | contig 12167 bp, 10 predicted proteins | sample C_130820_EF_Meta_FD_187308 | JGI IMG/M metagenome (GOLD analysis project Ga0209189, IMG submission 187308) | Freshwater microbial communities from Lake Croche, Canada to study carbon cycling - C_130820_EF_MetaG (SPAdes) (version 3) | ecosystem: Environmental > Aquatic > Freshwater > Lake...
CGCCACCGCTTCGCTTGCCGCCACCGCTTCGCGATGCCGACCCGCTTCGCTTGCCACCGCCGCCATTAAGTCATTTTCACCCCTGCCCGTGCCGAGTCCACCACCGATAAGAACCAGCGCACACCACCTACACGCTGTTTATCGGCGTACCGGAGGAGAAATTCCATATAAGGACACACCTGTTTGAGACTCAGATCCGCCGTATGTTGAAACGGATCGCGCGCCCCCATTGTAAACCGTCGGTCCTCAACTGCAAATTGAATATCAACATTGTCTTCACGTGTTTTGGTCTGTTTAGCAGTCGGCTTCTCTGCAGGATTGTCGTTAAGAAGCATCGGTGCAATAGGTGACCCACTTTTGCGAAGAATATCATGAATCGCACGAATACGCTTTTCGTGATTCGTCAAGTTGCTAGTATTTGCACACTCGGCACCGTTAATGCTTCCCTTTTCCTTATCCACAGTCTTGAATACAACTGTTTTTTGTTTGGAGACTAGGAAACCAAAATACGGTGCAGTATCCGCTTTGCGGTCTACGGGCTTTCCAAGAATCGCTTTTACATCTGCATCAAATACTGATGGGCATTGCGACACGGCGCCGCTAATAAGACAGTAATTTTCTACTTTGTTTACATCAAAATTATAGATAACACAGCCATTGATACGACCTTGGAAAAGTTCGCAGCGGCGATTGGCGGCGCTAAACATATCCGCACAAATCTTTTCGTACCCTTCAAGCCTATCAAGTCCGTGGATAAGCCAATAACTTAGGACCGCCCGTTGCTGTTTATAATTCCAATAATTTTCCATAAACCAGTGATACGCAATTGCTTTTGTATCAGGTAGATTACGGAAATAACGTAATACCCAGCGCCAGCCACTGAGATTTTTATTTAAATTTTCAATAGGTCCAGTAAGTTTTTTCTCAACAATATTATTGACTATTACTACCCAAACCCTGAGAGATTTGAGTGCCGAATCTACAAGTGTTTCGTCGTCCTCTGCGCCTGTGTCCGCAGTAGCAGCAGCAGGCTCCATATCAGCGGCAACATCAGCAGCGGCAGCATCAACAACGGCGAGTGCAGCGGATGCAGCGGATGCAGCGGGTGCAGCCGGCGCTGCGGTCTCCAATAGGCTGGAGCGCATAAGATCAAACTCTTCAGGCATACGACCGTACGCTCTACCGTAACGGAGTGCAATAGGTATCTGTGCATCAGTAACTTTTTCAGGTTGGAAGACAATATATTCGTTTACAAGTTTAAGGGTGCCGTAAATACCATCGTTACGGCGAATTTTTACTTTATCAATAATATCACGGAGCCCAATTTTCGCAAAGGAATCAGGGATTTTGCTGTAAAAACGTTTTTGAACTTCGGCAATAGGCAGGGCAGTTTCTTCCTTGAATTCATCAATAAGACGCTGTTGGCACTCCAGGAATATACGACGAAAATCGTAGGGTTCTTGAGTACTAATATTTGAGCCAAGCGTAGCGTTACCAAGCCCTTTTTCTGCTGAACATTGATAGGTACAAACTTCTGAGAAATCGCAGAAACTAGTGTACGGCTCATCCTGTAGAGTCACAACCGATTCACGGTTATGAGCATCAATAATAGCACGTGAGCCCATATTTTTGAGTAAAATAGCGTCAATATTAAGCATACAGTCCCAGGCGTTGATTTTCATAAGTCGTGATACACGACCGATAGGCTGGGCTTTGCGGACCGCCAATCTATAGGCGTATAAGTCGGCAGTTTCGTATTTTCCTACATTGCCGGCATGTAAGTAAATTAGACAGTTACGCTTATCTAACGGAAGATTTACATGAGAGCAATAGCGAACACCACGACCCTCAATCTGCTCAATACGGTTCAAATGGTACCAACCGTCAAGTAGATGAATTTGGCGGATACATTTGAGATCCAGACCCTCGGATGCGACTTGAGAGCCAATAATTGCCTTTACTTTGGAACCGTTTGCCTCAGCCTCGGTCTTAATTGTTGTTGCGTAACGCAAAAGCGCAGGAAAATTGGGCGAAAGACCTGGGTCGCTAGTCAATAATACATAGAATTTAGTGGGTTTGGGCATTCCACTGTTTAGGAGTAGGGGCGCAGGGGTTCCATCGGCAAGAACACGCACCCATCCAAGCAATTCTAGGGCAATGGCAATAGGTAAAGCACCCGCCTTCACGTAACGAGAATAGACAAAAGAGATACCTTCTCCTTCAGTAATACTTTTTACAATAGAGGCAATCTTAGGAGCCCATGTTATAAGTTCATCGCGGAAAACGTCTGTTACAGATAAAGGCATATTTTCGGCTTCTTCTGGTGCCTGCACCCACCGATACTGTTTTACCTTTACACCGTTGATATTGGTCGTAATCTCTTTCATGTAGGAAGACCAGCCGTTACCGCCAAAGGTCCCATTAGGATAGTAAATATTGCCAAGTTGCATAGTTTGTTCAAGCATAAAATCGGTCACCTCGGTACCACGATTACTTGCGGCATCATTATCGGCAACCGGTTCTTTATTGCGCGATAAATATTTACGCAACGCTTTGCCATTTTCTGTGTCAGCAACTTCATGAACAATTAACGGCAGAGTTTTCATAATCTTTTTATCATCTTCGGTAAGGTGTACCATACCGTCCTTACCCTCTTTTCTGGAAATACTGATTGTAGGATAGCGTTCCATAAAATTCATACCGGCGTGCTCAGGCGGCGTTAAGCGTAGAGGAAATGTATTAGGATTTTCTCCACGCATATAACTTACGTAGCGTTTGATAAGACGAACAAGTTTCTCATCGCCACCTGGTTTGAACTGACCATCAATCTTAAATACCTGACCGACGTCTAGACGCATAGAATCGTCCTTTGTATCGTTAAGGGAAAGTAAGTTGAGTAGGAATACTATTTCGGGTGCAATATTGTACATAGGAGTTGCTGTCATAAGCATAAGACGTAGTCCCTCAGCGACTCTTAGGATATCTTGTAGGATTGGTGTAAGTTTCTTACCTTCGGCTTGTTCGGTAAGTTTGACTACATCGGGTTCATCAGCAACTTCTTCTCCTGATGCCGCTGCAACTACAGTATCCGTTTCAGCATCACGTAGATTATGAGCCTCGTCAATAATAATTAAATGATCCGCAAACAGTTCACTTAATTTCGCAATTTTACGTTTTGTGAGTTCTTCGCCACTAATCACGTCAGGTATTTCTTTGAACCGATTCTCTACCCAGTTTGCGAACGCCAGATATCCCATAATCTTATAACGCTGTTTTACAAGTTTATCTACCTCTTTAGCGATTTCCTCTTTATTGGGATTTTGAGTCGTATTTGTAAGTTGTAGATATGTCATACCGGTACATTGGGGCGATTTCCATAGGGATTTTGTTAGAGCGTATTCTTCTTTGCTGCTAGATACAAGGCGATTCACGTCAAAAATAGTACGCCGAAATCCTTCAGCAATTGCTTTGGGAGAAATGATAAAGACTTTGTTGTAAGGCATTGCGGCTAAATAGGTTTCAGCAACGGTAATGGCGGAGCAGGTCTTACCGACACCCACGCCGTGATACAGCAACACACCATTGTAAGGAGTGTCAGGATGTAAAAAACGCGCAACAAGTCGTTGGATAGACGTTGTGTCAAAGGTACCGTCGGCTTGTTTACAGCTATCTTCGCTTACAGGTTTGGAGGCAAGATCGTAGAATTCGGTTTTTCTGGCAAGACGAGCTGCGAAATTAGGATCAGATATATCGGGATATAATCCATATTGTGTTTCACGGCGTTCAAGCTCATCAGGGCGAAATCCACGCTGCTTCATAACTTCCACAACGCTGTCACGAAGACCATAATCGGTCCATTCATTATTCCATAGCCGTTCAAGCTCTGGATTTTCCATATGTTGAACTACATCTTGTACAACATGTGGATTAGCACCGCGATGGTCCGCAGAGATTACATTACGGACGTCCATCCTCTCTGCTTTTAGTGCTTGTTTATTAAACTATTACCAAGAACGCTTTCGGGCAGCCGCCGCTGGCTTATTATTCTTCTTAGTATTGTTCTTCTTAGCATTGTTCTTCTTAGCATTATTTGTCTTGGTATTGTTCTTCTTAGCATTGTTTGTCTTGGTATTGTTCTTCTTGGCATTGTTTGTCTTGGTATTGTTCTTCTTAGCATTGTTTGTCTTGGTATTGTTCTTCTTGGCATTGTTTGTCTTGGTATTGTTCTTCTTGGTATTGTTCTTCTTAGCATTGTTTGTCTTGGCGTTGTTTGTCTTGGTATTGTTTGTCTTGGTGTTGCCCCGCTTCTTATTTTCTGTTACCCACTTCTTTGTTATATTTACGTACTTCTTAATGGTATTGCTAACCTTACTCATATTAGCACAGTCAAGCTCAAGTTCATTCGCCGCCATTTTAAAACGGTTCTTATCCGGGCTACTATTCATCTTCTGCTTGAGATAGTTGATAGTCTCCTTGCAATTGCCGGAATTCTTCTTGTTTGCCGTGTTGTTCTTCTTGGTATTATTCTTCTTGTTTGCAGTGTTGTTCTTCTTGTTTGCCGTGTTGTTCTTCTTGTTTGCGGTGTTGTTCTTCTTGTTTGCAGACGCCGCCGCATTGTTCTTCTTGTTTACAGACGCCGCCGCATTGTTCTTCTTGTTTGCAGCCGCCGCATTGTTTTTCTTGGTATTATTCTTCTTGTTTCCTGTGTTATTCTTCTTAGTAGCATTCTTAACGTTATTTGCCATTCCTAAAAAGAACGCAGATATTTATTTATTGAACGATCACAACAATGACGACTATGAAACTTCCCATTCAAGAGCGGTATTAATTTTTTTAAGCAGTTCCCCCTCCGTTATTCGCCGATGAAGTTCCGTCATGACCGTCCGTTTCTGTACATTTGACACACGAATGTGTGCCATTGCATCTTCAAATGTAAACCAACCAATTGCGCCAATTTCACGTTTCATGATATGATTACGAGGCTGTAATGCAGCAATAACATTTGATTTACAGCATCCTACAAAATAGGTTTGTTTGTAAGGGATATTGTTTGTACCAAGATACTCTTCAATAAGCGGAGGTTCGTCAAGAATATGTACTCGTTTTTCTAAAATACCCGTTTCCTCCTTGAATTCACGTAAAGCACACTGTGTTTCCTTTTCTCCAACTGCGCGGCGTCCCTTTGGAAATCCCCATTCGGCTTCGGTAAATGTGCCGATTGCATGAGTAATATAATGTTCAAGTGTCTTGCCTTCCTTATCACCGCTTGCTTTGAGATTTTCAAAGTTACGACGCGCATTTTCAAATTCGGTACGAAATTGTCGGGTATTTTGCCCATTCCATAATTCGGACCATAGTTTCTCAAACGGTTTTGTAAGAAGCCGTCCGCGCTCCTCAATCGTCATTCCATTGATCAATAAATGAATATAATCCATTTTATCCATCTTGTATTTTCCTCGCAAGAATTCCACATATGAAAGGGAATCCCTACGTCGTACAAGAAGATAATATGGAACACTGTCAACATATTTTACAGCACATATACCAAACGACATTACCGGCGCGGGACAATCCCGGAATGTATGACCAAATTTACCACAATTTACACACTCCATTACCTAAGCGGATTAAGTTTTTTCGGTTAACCAACCTCGCTAAAATATCTAATTACAAGAGAATGTCATTGCCAGAGAGTATGAAGCAGCCTCCGCCACCGCAGGAGGAGAAGTTTCCGCCGATTGGCATGGGTCCCAGTGTATGGGGTCCAATTTTCTGGACAACAATGCATATTGTAAGTCTTGGATATTCCAACTTCCCTGCCGAGGAGGAGAAAATAGCGGCAATCAACTTCTTTGAATCTCTCCAATACATGATTCCCTGCCCCATTTGCAAGGAGCATTATAAGATAAATTTAGACAAAATGCCAGTAAAAGACGCCGTACACTCCAAACAGGCGCTTATTCGCTGGATGTTTAATATGCACAACGAGGTGAATAAACAACTTAACAAGCCAGAATTTGCGTGGAAAGATTTCATTCATGCCATGGGACGCCTATCCCAGATGGGCGAGTTTTCATTTTCACAGGCGGCAGCAGCGGATGGGCGTTCATTGTTGGACACTCAGTCGCTGTTATATCTTGCTGCGGGTATTGGTATCGGTGCCGTGGCATTTGCCGCTTATAAGCACTATGTTAAGTAAATCAAGCTTTTGCACAGCCATCTAAGAGTTCCATATCGGCATCCGGTTTGAAACTGAGCCAACTGAAAAGCGCAGCCGTTGTAGGATTATCTAGATGCATACCAATAATGGGGAAAAGAGCGTAGAAACGGGGTCGTTTCTTCTGGTATAGCCAACGCCATAGTAGTACATAGGGGATGACTACAAAAAAGAACACAAAGCCGTAAATCAAATATAAAATACGATACGGAAAGGGTTTGTAAACATTTATGTTTGTTGCGAGTGAAGCGCCAAAGATACCCAATGCAACTATTAAAAATGTTGTGAGCACAGAATTTGTGACTGTTAACGCACGCTTTAACATGCGTTTTACGCTAAATGTATTCCGCTCGGCATCCTCCCTTGCCTTCTTCTCTGCTGCCGCTTCTTTTGCCGCCTTTTGTGCAGCAGCCTCTTTTGCTTTCTTTTTCTTAATTGCTTTTTCCACTGCTGCCTGATCAAGTTCCGCTTTTTTCTCTTTATCTAATTCTTCCTTTTCTGCCGCATACGCTTCTGCCTCGGGATTATACGTAGCAGCATTAAGATTATAAGCTATACTATTCTGAAGCTGGCGTAAAAGCTTGCTCATCCCTATTGTTTATGAGTAATGTTATTTCGCATCCACGGACGCAAACTAAGGCGTTAACAGTCCAGAGACCAAGGGTGTTTGTTTTGTTCCGTTATTCGGCATAACAACACCGGCAGGCATATGATTCGCCGATTGTAGCTCACAGTCTTGTTCTGTGTTAAAGACGCGATCGCGGTCACATGCGTCAGCAGACGGCACCTTTACACAATAGCGACCGGTGAGGTCCTCTCCAATAAAACACCAGGCGGGTTGTTTCACTGGTAAAGGTTCTACCTGCGCCGGTGGCGCCGGTGGTGCTTCAGGGACTTCAAGTACCGGACTGGGTATATCTTTCGTTGAGCCAAAGAAATCATGCGATGTTATATCTTTCAAAGAGTCCATCCAATCCCATAGGTGGCTGCTTGCTTTAGCCCGATCGGACCACCATGGGCTTTCATGCCATTTGTAATATTGGGAAAGCACTGCCACCCCGACACATGCCGCAATAACAACAACTAGTATAATAATTGTTTGAAGCGAAGCGAATTGAGAAAGACTTGCCGACGGCGACGAGTTTACACTATTCATTACAGCAGCAGAAACAGCATTACTTGCCATGATGTGTGTAAACCTTCTAACTTAGTGTGCGTCTTTTACTCTTTAGGAATTATCCTTACCCGATTAGATATGCCGGGCGGCTTACTAGCATTAGTTTGCTACGGAAACGAGAATATTATTCTCAATGGAAATCCTCAAACAACTTACTTTTATAAGTCGTTTGAGCGCTATACGCATTTTTCGCAGGAGCCGATCCAAATTCCTTTGGATGGACCAAATCTTCTTTTGACGGATGCGCCTATCTTACTCAAAACCAAAATCCCCCGTCAAGGAGATCTCTTGAGCGATTTAGTATTACGATTGACGTTGCCCGATATTTTCAGTAAGGCGTACCTGAGACCTAGCGGATCTACTTTTAGTGTAGATCGCGCCTATGAGTTTGCGTGGGTCCGTCAAATTGGTGTTCGTATGATTGAAACAATTACATTTACGATTGGTGGACAGATAATACAGCAGTTTAACAGTGACTGGATTAGTGCCCGTGCAATGATGGATTACGATACTGATACATACAATAAATGGCGTATTATGGTGGGTGATATTCCTGAGTGTTTTGATCCGGCAAACAGTATTTATGCAGATCCAAGTGTACCGGCGGGAGAGGGATATCCTCATGTAATTGCGTGGCGTGGAAATCCCAACAATACCATACCGACGCAAAACAATCTACCTTCCATTCCTGGACGTATTCTTCGTATTCCGCTAGGTTTATGGTTTTCGGATTTCTTTGCAAATGCGCTGCCGCTTGTAGGGCTTCAGTACCACGACTGCGAAGTGACAATCCAACTGCGCCCTATCCGCGACTTATACACAACTATTGATTTGTCAGGAGCCAGGGTACGACCAGGAGTCCAGACGCTTGCGCCGTCTTATTTACCAAACGGAACTTCTATTGATAGATATACCCAGATTTGGAACCAAAAGTATTATGGCAATATTCCGTTATCTATGACAAATTTGTATGGGGGCAGCAGCGATTTAAGTGGTTCTATGAAGTTCTTTTTGACAGATATTTCGGGTGCAGTACCGCTTTTGGATGGTTGGCCACTTAACGCTACTTTAGAGGCAACCTATACATTTTTACAGGATGATGTACGATTGATGTTTACAAATAGGACACTACGATACAATGTACGACAAGTACAATGGTTTACATTTTACGGAATTACATCAAGAAGTACATATAGGTTAGATGTACATAATGTGGCAACACGATTAGTATTTTTTGCCAGACGTAGCGACGCAATCACCTATCGTAATCAAAGTACAAATTTAACAAATTGGATGTATACGCTGGGACCAAATCGTCCAATTGTTATTCCAAAATACAATAATTCTTTTGCGGCGGTATATCCCAATGTTACAAGCAGTGGTTCACTGGGTCGTACAAGTATCAATTTACAAGGTGTACAGCGTGATATCTTACTCAATACATTTCTTACGGCAAATGGTAATCAATTGTTTGATAGCGAGGATGCCAATTACTTCAATCAATATGTGCCGTTCCGTTATATGGCAGGAGATGCCGCGCCGGTTGATAATTTGACGGCTGGAACCCAGTATGAGATGTGGCCAATTAGTGCGTATAGTTTCTCGCTCAACGGATCCTCTATTGAGCAGCCTACGGGTACGCTGAATACAAGCCGTATTGATCGTTTGGAGATGGATGTGGATGTTTGTCCGATTCCTTATCTGGCGGGCTATACATACAATCTTTACACATTTGTGGAGACACTGAACTTTTTGGAAATTAGCAGTGGCTTGGGCGGTCTCAAGTTTGCACGCTAAAGTCCAACATACAATTTGTTTTCTAATTTTTTATACGAGTTCGTTTTACGAATTCATATAAGTATAACCAAATCGGTAATTTAGTACTTGTTGACCCACCAGTCGTCCCAGAGGTAGGGAGGCTGTTCGCCATTCACATCCGTGGACGGCTGGACAATGCTTGTTGTGTTTGCGCGCTCGCGGTACAGAGAGTCGATGTGCGCGTAGTTGAGCGCGTACGAGAAGTACTTGAGACGGGACACCATGCCCTTCATCGGTCCAGAAATGTTGTAATCCGCAAAAAGGTGCTTATCGGAGCCAGCCCTGTCAGGGAAGTAGACGTTCTTCATGACATACAGGGGACCCGTGTTGAGTTTGGGTACCGTTGACATCTTCATACGGACCGCAATATTGCCGTTGACGTAAACGTCAAGGTTGTTGCCCTTGAGTAGGATTACTAGGTGAAACCACTTGGCAACCGGAATGTTCGGTACAGTTACATAGTTATTCCACGAGTCAATAGTGTTCATGTAGATGCGGAGTGTGTTGGTATTGCTTTCAACAAACACGGCGGGACCAAGATTCGGGAAACCGCTATCGCTTCCCTTGTGGAAGATATGCTTGAGTTTGACTGGTGCACTACCCAAATTCTTACCACGCTTATTTGTTCCACAGCTATCGTTATTTCCTATCTGCTCAAAGGTATCGGGGTGGATAAAGACAAACATAGAGTAAGAGAACGAGGCACCGAACTGCTCGTCGCGACTGTTATACAGAATGGGGAAGCCAGTATCAGCTCCCTGAGGGATCTCAACGTACGTTGCCGTTGTATTATCAAAAAGCACGACCGCCTGACGATCTAGCTTATTCAGGAATTCGTTGATCTTTTCAATTATACCCATCAGAAACTGTAGTGTCATCATCGTAACAATGACAATAAATAGCTGGGATGCTAGCCCAGGACCTAAAGCGAATCCCATTACACCTGATGTGGCAGATTCCATTTCCTCTATTTATAATCGGTTTTATAAATGGAGAATCATTCGTTTATTTGAGTTTACAGGAAGTTCGCCCAGTGAGAGCCGCCTCTGTAACTCATATTAATGCCGAGCTTTGAGAACAGAGCACGCACAATGCTGGTCGTACCCTGGGGACCCGCCTGGTAAAGACCATAGATGCGGTCCGGGGTGAGCGCTCTACCAGCAAAGAATGCGCCGTTCAGGTAGCCGTTAAACCCACCTACGAGTGATGTATTTGCAAACTGGAGACCCTTAGCTGAGCCAACAACTGGACCCGGAAGTACGCAGGAGCGGTTGAGCTTGCCGTCGTAGTACACATCCACTACGCGACCGGAGACAACAACCGTAAAGTTGAGCCAGCGCTGCATATCAATATCGTTGATATCGCAGACGGGCGACGAGCCAGAGTTGGAGAACGCCTGCTGCGCCGCCGCGGGATCCTTTGCGCACGATGTGAAGTTCTGCATCCAGGTGACCTCATTTGACGCAGTAGGGCGTGTGTGGAAACGGATACCGAGCTTGTTGGTGTTGGGGTATAAGAAGGAAACCATGATGTACGCGGAATCTACGCCGGAACCGGGATCGGAGACTGTGGGGTCCGTGATACAGATGACCGGCTTGATCACGCCCATGCGGTTGCTGTTCCACGCGCTAACGTACATCCACCAGCTGAATGTGAAGTCGCTGCCCTCCTTGATGCGGAGCATCGCGCGGGGAGCACGATCAGACGTCGCCTTACCGAGCGCCTCGGTATTATCCATGTTGATACAGTAGCTTGTCTGGGCTGTACCGGAATCGCCAGTTGATGCGCTAGGGTTAGGAAGCGCAGCAGTGGATGCATTGCCCTGTAATCCGTATGGTGTCAGCGACCCACTGCTCATATCCAGCTGAATCACGTAGCGCTCCTCGCTTGAGCCCGCCGTTAGGTAGCTGTAAATAAGGTAGCACACAACTACAACCGTTAAGATGTAGAGGACATTTTGAACCAAGCCGGAATTGTTGGCATAGAACTGTCTGGCGGCGTTCATAATTCTTCTAACCTATCATGTTAAAATCTTCAGGCGTATTCGTAATCCACATACTCCAATCCGTTCGGATGACCTTTACGTTTTCCCTTCTTTCCCATATTCGGGCAGAATCCAGCGTGACATACAAGGTCTACAAACTGTTTCCAAATACCTCCATATGTAGGTCCTATATCCGGGATATTTGGCTTACCATATATATCAGTTACACGTTTGTAGTTTTCCCAAATTTCTCTCTCGTTAAGCCGTCGCGGCCATGCTTGTATCATACCTGCTTGACCCCAAAAATCCGGAGAAGTTTCAAGAAGAACGCCTGTAGGATTTGTCCATGTAACATTATCTAAGATAAGCGAGGTCACATGCTTGCCATTGACATATATATCAATAGAACGACCCTCAACTGCAACTAAGACTTGATTCCATCGGGCGTTCCAAATGCGGTCAATTTTAGCATTTGGTGCTCCACCAGTATGCGTCATCATTGGTGCAACAAGAGGGGCAAGCCGAAGGAGTCCCTTTTGGTGTACGGGGTCCAAGACAAATTCACCAACACCAAGTATTTTTAGAAGCGGTTTGAAGCGGAAATCGCCTTCTGGACCGGCAAAAGGTATACGCTCCGCATTCACCTTGTCCATATAGATAAAGAAACCCAACGTAAAATTGCTCTTAATTGATTGATTCAGTTGTGCCTGTGTTAGAACCGGCCGGAGCGATGAAGATCCCGCAGGCTCATGCTCGGATGGCGTTCCTTTCAATACAAAGGGACCAAGAACCCGCGATTCATCCGATTTCGGTGTAAAGTACCATGTATATATAGCACCCGCCACAATAATGACGAGAATCGTTATAAGAAATATAAATAGGGGATTCATCCTTCTTATAAAGTGACTATGTTTTTACAACCTTAGTTAGTTTTGGTGGCGTTCTGTACCCGAGACATTACGCTTTCTTTT
>Ga0209189_1002738_pt1 | contig 12158 bp, 22 predicted proteins | sample C_130820_EF_Meta_FD_187308 | JGI IMG/M metagenome (GOLD analysis project Ga0209189, IMG submission 187308) | Freshwater microbial communities from Lake Croche, Canada to study carbon cycling - C_130820_EF_MetaG (SPAdes) (version 3) | ecosystem: Environmental > Aquatic > Freshwater > Lake...
AACTTCGGTCTTACCTACACCCGTTGGCCCAACAAATAGAAAACTACCAATGGGTTTGTTAAACGCTTTGAGCCCTGCTTGAGCAATAAAGATTTTGTCCAACATGGTTTCGATGGCAATATCTTGCCCAAACACCTTACTACGCATATTCTTTTCAAGTCCTGCAAGATTTGCGCCTTCTTTTGCACTAATTTGCTCCAGTGGCAAGTTAGCAATCTTTGCTACTTCAAACAAGATTTCATCATGATCAACAACACCATTTTCTTCATCTTTAACTTTAAATCGAGCACATGCACAGTCAATAAGATCAATAGCCTTGTCGGGTAGTTTCTTATCAGTCATATACTTTACAGAATACGTTACAGCATCTGTAATTGCTTGGTTAGTGATCTTAACACTGTGATGTTTTTCGTAGTATTTTTTAAGACCTTTAAGGATCTTAATAGCAGTTGCTTCGTTTGGCTCGTCAACCGTAACACGCTGAAAGCGGCGCATTAGGGCACGATCTTTTTCAAAGTGCTTACGGAATTCTTCCCATGTTGTACTAGCAACTACTTTAATAGTGCCTTTACTTAAAGCTGGTTTAAGCATATTAGCCATGTCATTGCTGCTGCCACTATTTGCACCTGCACCGCTCATCATATGAGCTTCATCAATGAATAGGATACAGTTCTTTTTCTTTTCAAGTGCGCCAATGACCATCTTCAACCGTTCTTCAAAGTCTCCACGATATTTGCTACCTGCAAGCATAGCACTGATATCAAGACTGTACACAGTATTATCTTGAATAAATTTAGGAACAGTACCTTCTACAATTTTACGTGCTAGTCCTTCTGCAATTGCAGTTTTGCCTACACCCGGATCGCCGATTAACATTACGTTGGCTTTATTTCTTCGAGCCAAAACTAACTGCACTTCTTCAATTTCTTTTTCACGTCCGATAACAGGATCAATCTTTTTAGATTTTGCTCGAGCAGTTAAGTTTACGCAGTATTGGTTAATCATTCGTTCAAGTTGGGGATTAGTCTGATTCTCAGTGACCTCTTCTGCGTCTTCAACTTGTTCTTTCTGTATATAACTGATAAATTTGTCTTTATCAATGTTAGCCTTACGTACAAAGTAATTTGCATGGCTTTTCTTTTCTGCAAAAATACTAATAAAACAATCCACAGTATCAAAAATTTGACGACCTGAAAACAATGCTGTAGAGAATGCACGATTCAACACTCGTTCGACTGCTGTGGTTTTTTTAGGTCTATCAATATCTGTATTAACAATCTCTTCAAGATTTTCCGTAATATATTTTTCAAGGTCAAAAATTAATGGTGCTAGATCTGCGCCGAAATTTGTTAGTAGTTTAGCAAATGGTTCATTTTTAACCATGCTGTACAAGAAGTGTTCTAATGTAATATATTCATGATTATGTTCATTAGCCAGCATAACTGCTGATTCGAAAATTTCTTCTAGATCTTTATTGGGTCGTAGCATTATTTGTGTTTTCTCTTTTGGTTGATTTTCTTAACTGCCATGCCCCATTTTAGGGCGCTTACTCTATCCTGGAATGTAATTCCCTCTAGATGATCATATTCATGTAAGAAACACTTACAATTATATCCATCAAATTCACCTTCTTCAAATTCTCCCCGACTATTTTGCCAACGAGCCTTAATTGCTTTAGGTCTCTTAATGTTAACATACATTCCGGGAAAACTCAAACATCCTTCTTCCATATCAGCAATCTCTTGAGTATTTTCTACAATAACTGGATTAAAAAATGCCTGCGCTGCATCTGGATTATCTCGATGTCCCATGACAAACACACGAGTTTCAACTCCTGCTTGGTTGGCAGCGAGCCCAATACCGTCATGTTGAAACATTAATTCTAACATATGTTTTTCTAGTTCTATCGGATCCATAATAGGATTAGAAAAATCAAACTCCGGCATACGTTGCCTTAATTTGGGATCTGGAAATTTTACAATTTTTAACATAGTGATATTTACGAGATTATTTGCTTGATAAGATTTTTTTGATTATCTGTTAAATTAGTAGGTATTGTAATATTAACGTTTAATAGTAATCGACCTTTCATATATGAGTTTGACATGTTAGGCATTCCGTAACCGTGTACTGCAAGAGTTTGGCCATGCTGAGTTCCCGGAGCAATAGTTACTTCCAATGTTTTACCATTTAGTGTATCAAATTGTATAGTCTTACCTATTATTGCATCGAGACAATTGATAGATAATGATTTAATCAGATCGTCCCCCTGTCTTTGATAAACTGGGTGCGGTAGTATCTGTACTGACAGATGTATATCGCCCCTTGGCATATTTCCAATACTATCATCTCCCATGCCAGCTAATCGTAAGGTAACTCCATCATTAACACCAGGTGGAATTTTTACTTCTAATACTTGATCCCTTCCTGAAGGTAGTTGGATAGTTGCAATGAGATCCTTGCCATGGAATGCTTCTTCCAATGTTATCTGTGTTTGTAAATTTAGATTTCTGTTTCGAACAGGCTGTGCTCTGCGTTGACCGAATATATCTCCAAACGGATGACCGCCACCGCCAAACATTTGTCCAAAAATATCTTCAAATCCCGGTGGCATACCGCCGCCGCCATGAAACTGTGGTTGTGGATTATCGTATTGAGAACGTTTATCAGGATTGCTCAAAGTATCATATGCGGCCTGTATCTCTTGAAATTTAGCAGTATCACCTCCGCGATCAGGATGGTGTTGGCTAGCTAATTTACGATAAGCCCGTTTGATATCGTCAGGTCCGGCATTTCGGTCAACGCCTAATGTATTGTAATAATCCATAATTGAAAAAAGGTATAGTAAATTATACTATACCCTTTGAAAAAAGTCAATGTCTGTTATTTCTTTTTCTTATCTTCCGGAACTGCTGTTCCTTCTAATTTTTTATGTACTTTAATTTTTTTACAATCTTGTACTGCCTTGCCTGCTTTCATAACTGTGTTACCAGCTTTGTCTATTTTATCCTTGCATACTTCTTTAACTTCTGCCTCTGCGTGTGCAGGATTGTGTGGAAGCATTGCTAAACACAATCCCATAAACACCACTGCTATTGTATTTCCAATTACGTTTTGCATTTTAAATTTCCTTTTACCAGACTACTGGTTCATTTGTGATTTTACGTAGTCCCATGTTAATGAAACTTAGTGCTAGCATTTGGTATTCTACAGGGAATATAAACCCGTAACTGGCTTGTACAATCACTGCTGCGCCGGCTACAACATTTGTCCAGAATGTTTTACTGTAATACCATTTCTTTCCAAGAAGTTCTCCCTCGATCGCTTCAGCTACTGCTTTGTGCATATTTTCATTAGTTGCCATTTCTTTTTCCTTATAATAATGGATCTTGTTGAGGAGCCGGGGCAGGTTTGCCACCGAATCCTGTTACCACTGCTGGCCCTGTAAACGTTGGCGCACCAAATCCTGCGCTGCTACCGAAGCCAGCTGATACTGTTGGTGCTGGTGAATTAAAACCGCCGGTGTTTCCGAAGCCTCCTGATTGAGTTTGGCCATATGTTGTTGACCCGCTCGAAAATCCTGCTGTTGGTGTTTGTGCTCCGCCATTGTTTGCTCCGTTTAGTTTTTCTTGTGTGCGACCAAATGCCGCAATACCTAAAACCGCACCCATTGCAATGTGGAATAATCCAGCACCTTGCAGTGTCAACGGATTCCATTGTGTTATTTGTGTATGGGTAAATGTCTGTAGTAGACTCCATAATATTGGGAATATAACCATGTCCATGGTACAAACGACCATATACATCCAACCCATCATTGGACGCCATTTTGAATTCATCCAATCTTCTTTCTTTTGTTCGCTTGCGCTTTTAACTTCTTCAGTTGCCATAATATTCTCCTGTTAAAACCAAAGCCAATAGCCTTGAGCCATTAACGCTAATCCCACTGATCCAACGGCTATACTAGCCCAATACATTTTGTTATTGACGGCTAAGATACTGGCTGATAGCAATACAATAGCTAGTTGGAATAACATACCAGAAAATGTTAGCCAAGGGCCGTGTAATCTTGCTTCTTCGCGAGCAGCTTCCTGAGCTTGTGCTTTTGCTAGTAATTCTTTCTTACCTTCACCTTTTTCAGGATCACTTTCGTATCGGGCAATTTTTGTTTCTAATTTAGCAATACGTTCTTTATCTTTATCTTTTTTAGCATCTTCTAATTGACCTTCGGCAATCATTTGTTTAATACTTTTAGATTGATAGAAACCATATGTATTACTTGCCTTAAGTAAATTAGTTTGTGCGGTGCTACTAAAATTATTAGCAATATATGTGTTGCCTGCTAAGAATAACGCCATAAAAACAATGACTAGTCCTGCTTTGTCTTTGATTTTTGCTTCACGTTCTGAACGTGATAAAACTGGTTTTTGTTCAGCCATTTCTTACTCCTTGTTGCCCATTGGCCCAATTTTTTTCACGCTCATTCTATCTTCCAAGACAGCAATGTGCTGACGGTTTTCCATGATAGCATCACGGTTCTTTTGAATTTCTTTTTCAAGATCTTGACGCAGTTTTTCACGGGCTAGTTCGGCACCACTGTTGCTGGCCTGTTTGTTGTCCGTGGTCACTACTAGACTTACCTTCTGGTTGAGAATAGTTACATCGTGCTGTATTGAGCCTAATGCTTGAATTAAATATCCTGTTGAACCAATCAGTAGTGGTAATAGAGCGAACAACAGTTTTTCTATAAATGCGCCTTTTGCGCTTTCTTTGTTTTCATCAGCCATCTTATGCTCCTAAAATATGTAGTGCATGTTCGTAGTGTTTGACTCGGTCTTCCAACCCAATATACCCGCCGTTAATTTTACGTGTCATTGTTTTAATGTCGCCAGCGTCAGCTTCGTTGTTTAAACCAGTATTTTCCCAAAACCAGCAGGCACTTTGCACCGCACCTTCAAATGTTGCTAGAAATTCCGGAATATCTTCAACTGGTGTTTCAATGCTTTCAGCAAATCGTGTGTAATTATCTTTACCAGTTAACTGAATAAGGCCGCGCCCGCAATAGCGATATCCGTCACCACTATGTTCGTCACCGTTGCCCATGCGTCCACCGTAGACACGGTTAGCAATCATTTCTGGTTTTTGTGCATATGCATTGGCAATTTCGTCGTTGGGGAAATATTTAGGAAATACCTTGCGCAGTGTTACAGCACGGTAGTTTAAGTTTTCTTTAATAGCACGATAGCCGCCGCTTTCATGGGCAGTTTGTGCTAGGAATGCAGCAACACGTTTTGGAGTGTTGATATCATAATCAGGTAATGCCTGAGCAAGTGCATCATACCAATGATCTAAATATGGATTACCCGGAATAATCTGTGCTAGTTGCTCTCTACTTAGAATAAATTCATCCGCCATTTAAATCTCCTGTTTAATAACAGTATTTAATGACAGGGTTTTGAAAATTAACCTAGCAGTTTATTTGCTTACATTATCAAAAATAATCTTTTGTGTTTGGTACCATTCTATCCACGAATCGTTTTTTACCGCGCATTCGTAGTAAGTTGTATAGTTGATAGTGACTGTTTTAGTATAGTCAATAATACTGACGTTTTCGCCATCAATTGTCTTTAATTGGGGGCATTTTTCTAGTAAAACGTCTGGAACTGACGGAAATTTAACAGTTACTGGAACCGTAGTAGAACAAGCAGACAACAGCATTATACTGACTAATAATAAGTATCTCATTTCTTTGACTCAATTGGTTGATTCAATGCAGCGGCATTGTGCGTTTTAATTATAATGTCAGGGATTGGACAATTTTCTACAAACTTAATCACTTCGTTATTTTTAACAACTTCGCGATCTATGTAGCTAATAATTTCATCGCCTTTATCATGAATGCGTTTTGTTTTCTTAACAATCTTAGTTACAATTTGTACATTAGCTTCGGAAGACTTTGCTTCAGCGTCTGCTACTTTTGCTTCCATTTCTTTTACACGAGCCTCCCATGCTGCTTGATTACTAATTGCACCTTCAAACCAAACACCTGCTACTAAAAGCAATATAGAACCAACTTGTATTGGTAATGTATATGTGCTAATGAATGGGATAAATTTTAATATTAGGCTAGCAACTAATCCTATTACACCCGCTAATAAAATAACATGAAATATCCAATTAGGTAAAAAATTCATTAACCACATATTACCACCTATCTTTTTCTATAACTATGGCTCGACTGCCATTTCTAATTAAAAACTTGTTACCAATTTTATTGATATCGTAGTTGCCCATGTACTTGGCCAAAAAGAACATTTGACTCTGGCTACTTTCATCTAATGATAATGGACCCGGTACTGTATGTTTAACATCTTCATAATCACCTATAGCAATAAACTTTGCTGCAATATCACCAGCATATGGTCTGCTGAATACCAATTGGTTATCTTCTGCAAGATTGACATCAACGCTACCTTGGTCGAAGAATTCTTTAATATCGTTGCCTTTGATTTCGTTAATTTTACGTTCGTAATCTTCTTTAGTTAAGGGAATTGCTTCTGTAATATTCTTTTCGTTAAACTCTAAACTATTCGGAGCCTTCTGATAACGGAATCTCCATTCGTAGCAATTACAAAGTTGCCCTACCCCACTTAATAATTCTTTTAATTGAGATTTTAATTCTGGTGTTCTTTGGATCTCAACAAACACTTGATATTGGCCGTCGTGTTCTTCCCCCGCGCTCATATCAGCATCAAGAATAAAGTCATATCCTCTTTCGATGAATTCCATCATATCAACTGCCGGATTCTTTTCGCGTACTCGAAAACCTAAAACAATTACATCACTATCTTCACCCATTTTACTACGGTATTGATCTACAGTGAATACTTCTGATACGTAGTCTTTTAGATCGCCGGATCTTAGACCTTCATTTAAATTATGCTGTGGCATCTTGTGGAGCCTCCGATGGTTCTTCTTGTGCAACATTTTCAGTTTCTGCAGAATTATTACTATATTTCATAAGTTCTGCCATTTTATTGTTCTCTTGATTTTCCTTGCCTACATAAACATCTTGCATCAATTTCTTAGGCATAGTAATAGTCACAGTCCAAATAGGATGTGCATCAATTTTACCTTTCTTTGTACCTGGACGAAAATCTCCAGGTTCTTTAATCTTGCGAGGAAGCATGACTACTTCTTTAGCATATACTACCTTACATCCATAATCTACCAAACGTTTGCCACCATTGGGATCGGGCATGTTTTCTCGTGTCCACATGAATTTGCAAGTTACATCGTAACGATTTACATCAGGGCCAGCAATGAGTTCCCCTTCTTCCCAATTTTTAAATACATAGATATCAAGTTCGTCAATTACACGTTCGAAGTCTTTGAGTACTTTGAACGCACTATTGTTTTCACTTAGTGTCTGTAGATTCTTTATAACGTCAATTATGTCGTGGGCCATAGTGTTCTCTTTATAGAATATTTATCCATTCCTAACTGAACTAGGATTGTAATTTGTTTAAGATTCAAATTTGGCTTCTTTGAGCGGGTATTTTAAGATAAGTTTTAAATATTAGTGCAGGTCGATCTTCACCAAGGAGGTAAAATTGCCTAGAGCCAAACAAAAATCACGGGACTCAAACGAACAGCGCGATCCTAGATTTCAAAAAGAAACAGGTGGGAATTTAATTCAAATTAAACCTTACCTAAAACGCAGTCAGCAAGTCAACATAGTTCCACGAAACCTAAGCCAAGAGAATTATCTTGAATTGCTAAAAAACCCCAAGAAGTACATTATTTTAGCCATCGGTCCAGCCGGCACGGGTAAAACAATGTTAGCCGTACAGATGGCAATCAAATTGTATAAGGAAGGAACAATTAGTAAAATAATTGTAACCCGTCCCGCTGTATCGGTAGATGAAGAACATGGGTTTTTACCAGGAGATTTAAATGCCAAAATGGCACCCTGGACAAGACCTATATTTGATGTGTTTGAAGAATACTATCACCCTAAGGAGATAGCAGGTATGTTAGAAGATGGATCCATTGAGATTTCACCTTTAGCATATATGAGAGGTAGAACATTTAAAAATGCATTCATTATCGCAGATGAAATGCAAAATGCTACCCCAAGTCAAATGAAAATGTTATTAACTAGAATTGGCAACAATTCTCGTATGGTAGTTACTGGAGATTTAAACCAAGCCGACCGTCCTAGTGAAAACGGTCTCCTAGAGTTTTGCAGTTTGTTCGGAGGAGGAGGTGATTCGCGAATGATTGCAATGGCAAGATTTGAAACTCGAGATATCGAAAGACATCCTGTTGTTAAGGAAGTATTAAAAATCTATAAGGAAGATACTAACGACTAATACCTAAGCTAACCAATAGATAAACCGCACATTATTCGACCTGCATCGAATGTGCGGTTTTTCATTATTGTAAACGAGCCAATTTTACAAGTGTAGCAGCAAGATTGATTTCCGGATCAGCAATCAGCGTATGATCAACTAGTCCTTGCTTGATAATCAACAATGCTTGATCTTTTTGTTCTTCAGTTGTGCCAAACAGATCCAAGTTGTTATACATCCAAGTATAAATTTCTTCCATTTCTTCTGGACGAGCACGACCACATAGCAATGTTCTTGCTTCTTTAATCTTGCCCCGCTTAAATAACTCAACCATGTCAATTTTGTAATCAGCAACACCTGCCTCAACAGCAGTGGGTGTTAGCAACTTGCCTTCGTTAACGTTTTGTTGGACCATATTGATACACTTACGCAAATCTGGATATGTCAATTTAACATAGGTATCTAACGTGTCAAGATCAAAGTCTACGTTTTCTTCAACTAGAATTGTAGCAACACGAGCAGTGAATTCTGTTTGATCAGTCTTGTCAACATGAAAGCCTTGGCAACGACTATGCAATGCCGGAATGATGCGATTGGGATAATTGCAAGTAAGAATGAACCTACTGTGGTTACTATATGTTTCCATAACACCACGCAAAATAGCCTGTGCATTAGGTGTCAAGTAGTCAGCCTCGTCGAGTAGTACAACTTTAAAAGGACCAAACGGAATCATTTGTACAAAGTTTGTGATTTTATCACGTACAGTATCTACATTGTTTTCACGCGACGCATTAATTTCTAATATATCAAAATCTTCAACACCCAGTTCATTACACAAGACTTTGGCCAATGTGGTCTTACCAATACCAGCAGCACCGCTCAACAACAGATGGGGAATGCTACCTTCCTTGATCCAGGCACTAACTTGCCTACGCTGTGCGTCATCTTTGAACACATACTCGCCAACAGTCTTTGGCCTATATGCCTCAACCCATAATTTCTTCATACTAGTTCCTCTAAAATGCCTAAAAATTCTGCTATGATCAATAAGAATCCGCCTATATCAATATGTCCCAAGATAAGAGCAGAACCTGCTCCAATACGTAATACGCTTTTTACAAGGCTAACATAAAAATGTCCTCGGCTTGTATCTTTGGGTTGTATTTCAAAATTATCCACGAAGACTCTCCATAGTGATAATCTTTGCTAGACAACGTCCCAAGTCTTCATCATGACTAACAATATGCAGTTGGTTCTGACTGCGATCCTTTTGACGATCATACACACGAGTCTCGACAACGGTTCCACCGTTGGCACGATAGATACTTAGACGCATGGGTTCTGAACTAAGCGTTTCACTATCTGTTGCTATAGCAAGCCCTCGTTGTTTGCCGACCATTATGTTAGCTTCACTATCATTACTATTAATCCAGTTTCGAAGACGTCTTTTTAACCATTTCATTTCTTTTTTCCTTCTGCTTCTGCCACACGTTTGCGTAGGCTGCTACTACTAAAGGAATGATCTCGTCCATTATAGACAATTTCAATTCCACGCTTGAGACAAATTTCACGCCCTGTAAACTCTTTGTCTTTATACTCTACACCTAATATTCTAACATCAACAGGCAAAATAAGCAAGAGGTCTTCCAGGTCTTTTTCTGTTTGATACACTACAACTTCGTCCACGTTGCGATTCGTACTGACCTGTATTTGTCGTTCTACAATAGTTTGTATTGGAGAATTTTTTGTATCCGGGCGATCTATAGTTGGATCTGTTTGCAATGCTGCTATCAAATAGTCACAATGATTTTTAGCCTCTGCTAACATAGCAATATGGCCAGCATGAAAAAGGTCCCATGCACTAAAAACAATACCAATTTTTTTATTTTGAGATTTAAGATCTTTGAGTTTGTTAAATATCATTTCCAGTCGTCGTCCTCTCTATAGGTCATGTATGGTAAAATATCGTTGTCAAATATTTGTGCCATTTGATTCCATAGTGCTTTGCGTTCGGAGTCAGTCATTCCTGCTGTAAATGAAAAATCAGTTGTAAGTCTAGTCAACCCGTAATCGTGCCTATAAGTCATGCACATACTTGTGATAATTTGTTCGCGTGTTTTCATAATTTATTATAGTCGTAAAAAAAGGGCCTGTCAAGACCCTTTTATCAAGATGGCAAATTAAATACCAGGGATGTTAAAGTTAACATTTGATCCTGCACCAATTGCTGCATTTCTCATTGCACCTTCTGGTTTTTCATCTGCACTCATTAATACAGATTTAAGTTCTACCATGCGTAATTCAAGAATAGACTCATCTTCTGTTTCGAGTTCGATAGTTCGTGTCCACCGGCCATGCTCAACTAGTATCCATTCTCCTACCTTAATATCTTTTTGGTCTGGTCCAATTGCCCATACCTTACCCCACCGAGGATGGATACCTTCTGATTTACCGTTTGCACTGGTTAATAGAATACCGCCTTTGCTGGTTTCCATTCCAAATTCCATATCTGAAACTAGCACGTTATCTCGTATGGGGACAATTTTACCTTTAACTTTCATATGTAACCTTATTTTTTCTTAGGTGTTACTGGTTCAATAACGGATTCAACAACTGGATTTGTTTTTGTTTGTACTGGTCTAGGAGCATCGGGGATTGCTTTGGGATTATTTTCATAATATTCGGCCATGATATCCTCGCGTTTCTTAATAATTTTTCCACCTGGACCTAATTCATCTCCACGTGCATTTACCTTTACATTACCAATTGCGGGCATTAGTTCGTTTTGCCCGATTAGTTTATCCATGTCAACTATTTTACCTTGCATTGATCTGTGAACATTTTTCATATTTAATTTCCTTATTTTAAGAATTCTTTGATATCTAAATTATATTTTAAACTGTCTATTTTGTGAATTCCAATCAAATATAAACAGTAACTGGACACTGAGCTACCTCGTCCTACACCCCAAACAATCTTGTTGTCTCTCATGACGTCTACTAAGTATTTAAGATAACACAATAGCTCATACATGCCAAGCTGGACAAATAATTCTAATTCTTCAGCAACTCTATTTGATTGTTCTTCAGTTTGACATTTACCTAACAAGAATTCAACCATGTTAAAATCTTTATATTCTTTAGGCATAAACCAATTACGTTGATTAATTTTATCAAATTCATCTACACTTTGTGTTGGTTTTTGATAAACTGGTATACTGTCAACCGTATCTTTGTTTATATTTTTAGATGTATTGAATTGCAATGCTGCTGCATCTTCTATGTACAAATTTTGAAAGTCTTTTATTTTTCCGCTGTAGATTGAATCAAACAATTCATTTGCGGTTAAAAATACAGCACCATATTCATCAATTCTCATAGTGCTAGTTTAACATGATTATTAAACTAATGTCAATGATCTATTTTTATATATTCGCCTAAATCTTGATTTTGATTTTGCATTAATTTCTTAGTGGCCAATTCATGACGTCTGGCTTGCTCTGATCGGTATGCTGCCAATATAACTGATATTTGTTGCATCACTCCGCTCTGTCCAAATTTTGAAGCAATGAAATATTTGTTCATTAACTCAGTTATCTTATTATCAACATCTTCATTTTTAAGAGTTGCAAGATCAGGCAATAATGGATTAAACATATTATGGAAGGGTTACGCTAGTTCCAGTCATAGTGTACCATATACCGCCGCTGCTATATACTGGTTTATTGTACTCACTGGTTAAAAACACCACGGTACCATCGTCTAATGATCCCAAATTAAACAATTCGCTTTTGGTATAATTATT
>Ga0209189_1002740_pt1 | contig 12157 bp, 25 predicted proteins | sample C_130820_EF_Meta_FD_187308 | JGI IMG/M metagenome (GOLD analysis project Ga0209189, IMG submission 187308) | Freshwater microbial communities from Lake Croche, Canada to study carbon cycling - C_130820_EF_MetaG (SPAdes) (version 3) | ecosystem: Environmental > Aquatic > Freshwater > Lake...
TTAGATTGGTACGAAATACAAAACGTATCAAACTGGGTTATTTATAGCCACAAGCCAGAAAACATAAAATATATAGGTTCAGAAGATCCGCAAGAATCTTTAGAAAAATTAACGTATGCTTTAAACGATATTAAAACTAGTCCAGCTGCTGAAAATACTTATATACTCCGCTGCGATCCAAAAAATCCTAAAATAAAAGAAAAACCAATTTTATCTTTTTGTTTAAATACAAATGTTTCAAGTAGTAATATAATTTCTGGATTTAATCCTGGATATGCTACTAAAAATGATATTGATGAAATTAAGCGAATGATTGAAGCACAAGAAATAGAAGATGAAATAGATGATCTTCAACCAGAACCAAAAAAAGATTTTATAGCTGGTTTATTAGACAATGAGCATATACAAACTATGATTGTTAGTGCTATTACTGGTTTAATAAGTAATCACGTTGTAAAAAAACCAATGGTAACTAGTTTAGCTGGTATAGATGATCTTGATTCTATTTTGCAAACTTTATTTTCTAAAGGTGTGAAGCTTGAACATTTAAAAAAATTAGCTGAATTGCCAGAAGATAAAATTTATATGTTAATTCAAATGTTGTAAGATGCCACAAGTAAGCGTTAATCAATTAATAGGAAAAACATTTTTTCCGAGATATACAGTTAGATTTTATGATGTTTATGATATAAATAATGAAGGTGATAATGCAAAAAAATCTGGAGTATTACAAAAAAATGAATCATTTGTAATGGACAGTTATTTAATGCCTAAAGAAGCTTATATTAATAATTATGGTATTAAATACGCAAAAAGATCTAATTTATATTTAACATTTAAACGAGGAAATAAATATTATGGTATAAAATACGATCCAAATTTATATTCTTTAAAAAAATTACAAGAACAAGGAACAAAAACAATACAACAACAAGAACAAGAACAAATAGAATCTGAAAAAACTCCAGTAGATAAAATAACAGATATTTTTCAAGGTGGTGCTGGAATGGTTAAAAATTTATTATACATAGGTGTAGCAATATTTGCAATAGGATATTTAATACCAAAATTCCAAAAAAAATAAAATGAAAAAAAATAATTTACTACCATTATTACTTGTAGCCGGTGCTGGTGTTGCTGCTTATATGTATTTTAAAAATAAAGGTGCTGCAAAAGAAATTGCTGAAGGTGTAGACGTTGAACCAATTGATAATAAAAAATCAATGGAAGATCAAAACACAACATCAAGCGAACAACCAGAAGAAACAAATGCTGGAAGATTAATTAAAACAGCAAGTTCAATATATAAAGGTGCAAGGCAAATTATAAGAGGTAGAAAAAAAAGAAAATCAAGCGTTATAATTCAACCAACAGAAAGTAGTTCAACACCATTTGCTGAAACATCAACAACAAGAAAAAATAGACGTTTAGCCAAAAGAACAGCAAGAAAAACAGCTAGAACAGAAAGAAGAACAACAAGAAAACAAAGACGTACTGTAAAAGGTTTTGATGATCAAAATGTTTTGTATTAATACTATTTCTTTTCACCTATAATAATAATAAAATGAAAAACGATAATACATTATTAATACTTTTAGCTGGTGTAGCTATTTATTATTTTTGGAAGAAAAAACAAATTCCAATGAATAAAATTGAATCAGCCGGATTATATACAAAACAAGCAATACAAAACAGCGAAGTATTTATTCCAGATGATAGCTTTTCAAAACAATATAAAAAAGATCAAGCAAAATGTGTGTAGATAAGTGTAAAAAATACATAACCGAAACAAAAATATATAGCACATCAGGTCAAACTGAATCTATGTGTAATAGTATTTTATTTATCAATACTGGAACCAATAATGTAACTATTGATGGTTTGACGTTGCAGCCATCCCAAAGCTGGAGTGTAGAAGGAAATCGTGATGAATTAAATATACATACTTATCCGTTTGCGTTTTCATCAACAACAGGATCTAATTTAACAATAATCTTTAAAAGATACGTAGGATAATGTTTGAAGTTGATTTTCACATATTGAACCAAAAATCTACACCGGCTATTTATGCTGATGATTTAGCCAATCGTCCAGCATTTGGTTTTGCTGGTAGAATTTTTATAAATACTGTTACTCCTTATGGTGTTTATAGAGATACTGGTACATCGTGGGTGCAAATTGCTAGTAATGGTGGCGGTGGTGGTGGATCTACTGGTATAAATGGTTTAAATGGTACTACAAATATTGGTTTGGGTGGTACATTAGAAAATAACACTTCAATAGATGCTGATAGTTTTAAATTTCAGATGTATGATGTTGATGAATTTGATATTCAAACATCTGGTTCTACTAATACAACAATTTTAAATAATTCTTTAGGAATTAATTTACAAGTTACTGAACCTTCATCTAGTTTAGTTTCAACATTTTTTATTCAAAAAAATAAAATTACTACTGGTGTAGGCGTTAGTTTATATGGTTTAAATTGTGATTTTGTAAATCAAATTTTTGGTTTAGGTGATTATACAAATACTAGTGGTAAAAAAAATTCAATAATAGTTGATGATACAAACAGCAAAATTTATTTTACTACTTCTAATAGTTTAGCAAAAACAGATCCTGATTTATTATTAGCTTCAATTACATCTGCAACTGATAGATATATAAAATTAGGTGCAGTAGCTAGTTATGATAGTGCTATTTGTTTAGAAATAAATCCGGGAGTTAATAATAATTATGTTAAAACTTCATTAGGATCTAATATTTACTATGGTTTAAGTTTGAAATTAGATACAATTAATACTGAATACATTTGTGATTTAGGTGATTTTGATGGTGAAAATACCTATGTAAATTTTAAAGTAAATGCTACTGGACAAAATATTTCAACACAATTTCAAGATTCAATAACATTAGGTGCGGTTACTTCTGGTTTATTATTAGATTGGAATAATAATAAAACTTTTAAATTTGGTTATTTTAATGATTCATCTGGTATTGAAAATTATTTGTTATGTACAAATTCAGATTTAGCTTTAAATTGTGGTAGTGATAAATTAAGTATTAACGGAAATATAATAACTTCACCTGAAGCTATACCAATTAGTGCAATGATTGTTTATGTAAATGGTACACGATATAAAATAAATCTTTATTAAAATGACAAAAGAACAACAAGCAATTAAAATTATTAAACAATTAATTGATCAAGCTATTGAAGCTGGAGTTTTAAAAAACATTGAAACAGCTAATTTAGTTTATCAATCATTTCAAATATTAAACGATTGTGTGAATGGATCAAGTGTTGATAACGCAAGTAATTAGTTTTTTAATTAGCGTTGGGTTTATTTGGGGATCGTTTAATAATAGAATTAAAAATCTTGAACGTAAAAATCAAGACGATAAAGATATAAAAGAAAGATTAACCAGAATAGAAGAACAAACAAAAATACTTTTAGATCATTTTATAAAAAAATAATTATGAAACACATTTTTAAAAACATTAAAACTACAATTTGTGGTGCATTTGCTGGATTGCCAGTAATAGTAGAAGGAATAGCATCTAGAAATTATATTCAAGTAATAGCTGGATTTTCAATTTTTTTAACTGGTTTATTTGCTGCTGATGCAAAAAAAGATAATTAATTATATTTTAATTGGATCAATAATTTTACTACTTGTTATGCCAACAAAAAGTATTGCTGAAAATTTAATTAAAAATTTTGAAGGTAAAAAATTAAAAGCATATCAAGATAGTGTAGGTATATGGACAATTGGTTATGGTTCAATATTTAATATTGATGAAAACAGGGCTGTTAAAAAAGGTGATGTAATAAACGAAGAAACAGCTTTAAGATGGTTAAGATTTGAAATTGCACAAAAGCAAGTTGATATAAAAAAACTTATCAAAATACCATTAACACAAAATCAAATTGATGCCATTACATCACTGGTATTTAATATTGGAACAAATGCTTTTAAAAAATCTACTTTACTAAAATTGCTTAATTCAAATACTGATAAAAAATTAGTAGCTGATCAATTTTTAAGATGGAATAAAGGCACCATTGATGGTAAACTACAAATAATCCCCGGTTTAACTAATAGAAGAATTTTAGAAAGAAATTTATTTTTAAAATAATTTTTTTTTTAAAATAATTATATATATTTGTTGCGACAATAAACTAATAAACAATGCAACAACTAAATTTCTTTAATGATTTATCCTATGTATTTGCTCAGATACAAAAAAAGGAAGAACAAATTATCCAGCTAAAAAACTTATTGCACACAACAAAAAACAGCAATAAATTTGCTATCTCCATTGATGGTATATGTATTAAAGATCACACAATACCATATAATTTAAAATTGGAAATTCAATTAATTTTACAAGATTCTATAATTTTACTTGAACGTGAAATTCAATCTTTAAAAATTCAATTTGTATGATGCAAGATTTTTTAATTACAATTTTAATATACTTTTTTTTATTTGGTATATTTTTATTCATAACTCTATTATTATTTTTATTCACTTTAAAACAAGACAAAAAAAAAGATGCAACAACAAAACGAAAACAAGAACCAACCAGCATTTCCACCCCAAGTAGCTCAAGACAATTTCGGACGTTTGGTAGTCGCCGTTCCCGGAATGACAAAACGGGAATTTTTTAGTATTCTAATGCTGCCAAAAGCAATAGATATTATTGTTACACGTCCTATTATGAAAGATGGTGAAAAATTAAATGCAAGTCAAGCTGCAATTTATTGGGCTGATGAATTATTAAATCAATTAGATAAACTAAACGAAAATGAAACAACTTCAAGTATTATTAAGTAACGAAAAAATTCAACTATTAATTTTTACTATTGCAGCATTAATAATAGGTGGATTATTACAAAACAATTAAAATATAGATCCAGTTCTACTGGATCTTTTTTATAGACAATGGAAAAACAACAAATTAATTTTTACGATCTTTTACAAATACGTAAATATGATCGTAACAAAAAAACGTATGCTTCACATATTGCTTTCACTATACAACAAAAAAATATAGCAACATTAGGTAGTTATTGTGTTTTAACAGGCTTACCAAAAACAGGAAAATCTACTTTTTTATCAGCTTTAATTGGATCAGCTTATTTGCCTTCACATCAGGAAATTTTTACTTTAAAATTACATCTAACTACAAGACGTAAAAGAATTTGTTATTTTGACACAGAATCAGCCGAACACGATTTTTATCAACAAATTAGCCGTATAAAAAATTTTAGTTTATCAAGTGAATTACCTGAATTTATTGATGCGTTTTGCACTCGTGAAGATGAACCAAGCACAATTAAAAATCTTATAATTGAGTATTTAAATAATCATCCAGATTGCTGTATTTTAATAATTGATGGTTTTTTAGATCTTTGTTTCAATTACAATGATGAGGTAGAAACAAGAGTTTTGACTAATTGGTTTAAAAAAATAACAAAGGAATATAATATAATGCTTTTGGGTGTATTGCACACTGGCAAAGGACATAATCAAGACACATTAGGGCATCTAGGATCTAATACTGATAGATGGGCAAATTCAACACTAATAGTTGAAAAGGATAAAAACAAAAATCAACACATTTTAAAACCTAAATTTTTAAGATCAGCGCCAGATTTTGATCCTATTGCTATTGAGTTTTTTAATAATCAATGGACACAAGTTCCTTACTATGCTACTGATGAAATTATTAAACCAAAAACCAAAAAATAATGAGAGTATTAAATTTATATGCTTGTTTGGGTGGTAATAGGTTATTATGGGATGATTGCCAAGTAGTAGCTGTTGAATTGGATAAAGAATTAGCAAAACTATATAAAGATCGTTTTGTAAATGATACAGTTATAGTAGCTGATGCTCACGAATATTTATTAGAAAATTATAAATATTTCGATTTTATTTGGAGTTCGCCACCATGTCCAAGTCATTCTAGAGCAAGATGGGCAAATAGTTCTAATTATAACAGCACTTGTAAACCTATTTATCCAGATTTAAAATTGTATGAGGAAATTTTATTTTTGCAAAATTATTATAAAGGAAAATTTTGTGTTGAAAATGTAATACCATATTACGAACCATTAATACCAGCAAAAAAAGTAGGTAGGCATTTATATTGGACAAATTTTAAATTACCTAATAATTTAAATGAAAGGAATTCTAGCAATATGGAATATATGAAACTAGATCAATGGTGCGAATTTCACAATTACAATTTTAAGAATTATAAAGGAAAACAAAGTGTAATGAAAATTGCTCGAAATTTAGTTGATTATGAAGCTGGAAAAACAATATTTGATTTAGCAAGAAACATTATTAATAATAAAACAAATCAAACAACTTTATTTTAAAATAAGAAAGCCAAACACGAAGTTTGGCTTTTGACAATGGGAAATGCAACAAACAAATCCTATTTCTTTTCACATCAAAAATATATAAAAAAATGGAAAAACAATTATTATCAGCAACAATTTTTTTTACACCGGGAACATTACGTCCAAGAAAATATAGAAACATATCAAGACAAGATAATTTTGTTATGTTTGCAAAAAAATGTAATGGTATTTACATTAATTTTTATGATCAAAAAACAAAGGAATATAAGTATAGAATTTATTTAAAATAGTTTTATAGGGATGTAGGGTTATATTTCCGGCTGGTGTTTTTACACCGGCTTTTTTTGTGCCTAAAATGTACATTTTTATTTATTATAGGTGAAAAGAAATAGTATAATGTGGATAAAAATTTTTTTAAATACCTATATTTTTATAAAAAAATGTGTATCTTCGTTTGACTGTGGTCACAAACACACAGGCAAACGAAAACACTATTTTAAAAAAAAAGTTATTGTTTGCTTGTTTTTTGTAATTTTTTATTATCTTCACGTTAGTTTTAATCCGTACTACTTTTTAGAATGAAAAAAAATTTTATCTGGATTGCAGCAGCAGCAGCAGCAATTTATTTTATTATAAGAAAATCTAGTTTTGCAAAAAATTTGATTTTTTCCTTCAATAATATTAAGCCAGTCGGACAATGGTATAAACCGGAATTAATAATAACCTTATCAGTACAAAACCCAACTAATCAAGTAGCTAAAATAACAGCCATTAGTGGAACATTATATTTAAGTGATAAAGCCATTAGTAATATTTCATCATTTAATCAACAAATTATTCAACCACAAATGGAATCTTTAATTTCATTTAGTGCTAAACCCGGTATTGTTGGAATAGCAAATGTTATAAAAGAAATTTGGACTGGAACAAAAAGCAAACAATACATTTTTAAATTTATAGGTTCAGCTAATGTTGATGGTGTTTTATTGCCAATAGATCAAGATTTTATTTTATGATAAGTAGAGCATTTTTGTTGCATCAAATATCAGGTTTTGAAAATAAAAAAGATGTAATAGTAGAAGATCAAAGTACTGGAGATATAATAAAAGCAATTTTAGATCTTCATCCAAAATACAAAGATGATTATAAAAAATTGTCTATTTATTTTAGAGGTACAAATGAAATAAAATCTTGCAATAAAATTTGGAATTTTTTAAAAAAAAATATCAAATATGTTATTGAAAGTGAAAACAAACAATACGTAAGAAGTCCAGCAGCCATATTAAGGCAAGGTGTTAGTGATTGTAAATGTTATTCATTGTTTGCTGGTGGTATTTGTGATGCTTTAGGCATGAAATTTTGTTATAGGTTTGCATCTTATAATGATTATAATAAGCAACCGGGACACGTATTTGTAGTAGTAAATCCCGGTACAAATAACGAAATTTGGATAGATCCTGTATTAAGTTATTTTAACTACAAAAAACCATATTATTTTAAAATAGATAAAAAACCGAAAATGGCTATTTATTCAATATCAGGAATAGGAAGAACAAAAGCACAAAGAAAGGCAAGACGTACAGCAAGACGTGCTGCAGGAAAAGGTTTTGGGCAAAGATTAAAAAAAGGATTAAGGGGTGTATTAAAAGTAGCAGCAGCTCCAGCAAGAAATTCTTTTTTAGGTTTAGTTCAAATTAATTTTCATAATCTAGCTAAAAAATTGGCTGTTGCTTATGAAAAAAACCCTTCAAAATTAAAAAATTTTTGGGAAAAATTCGGTGGACGTATAGATAAATTGGTGGGTGCTATTAATCGTGGTAAAAAGAAAAGACGTATTTTAGGAACAGATCCACAACCATTTGCAATAGGATTTGCTCCGGCAGCTTTGGCTGCATCGGCAGCGCCAATATTAGCTGCTATCGCAAAATTTTTAAAGTCTGTTGGAATAGAGCCACAAGATCTTGTAGACGTTGCAAAATCAGCTATTAATGCAAAAGCAAAAGAATTGCTACAAGATCAATTAGTACCAGAATCCGAAACAGAAGAAAGCTATCAAGAATCAGCAAACGAAACATTTGATAATTAATATGTCAGCAGCACAATTAAAAGCACAAGCTAATTTTAAAAAAGCTATTGCGTATAGAAAAAAAACAGGGTGTACTTTAAAACAAGCATTTGCTTACGTAAAAGGATCAAAAGTAAATGTTTTAGATAAAGTAATTAAAAAAGGAAATAAAACAAGCGTACTTTATACAAAAAAAGCAAAAAAGAAAGCAGCACCAAAAAAGAAAATTAGTCAAGGTGTTTTATTTGGTATTAAGGAATACAATATAAAAGATGAAAATGATAATTATTTTTATTTAAGTTTAAAAACTGGAAAACCAGCATTTTCAAATAGTCCAGATAGAGCAAATATTTTTACTGCTGATGAAGCAATAAAAGTAAAAGCTAGATTAAAAAAAGAAGGTTATACAGGTTTATCTGTTGTAAAATATAATAAAGATTGGTATAAAATGGGATCAACAAAAAAAGTTAATAAAAAACCAATAAAAAGCACACATAAAGACACAAAAAGCCACAATGTAAATATTAGGGTAATAAGTGGGACACAAAAAACAAAATTTTATTTATAATGGAAAATATTGTAATAAGCGAAAAAATATTTGTAGGTTATTTAGTAAGATATCCTTATGGATCACACATCAATTTTATTGCTACAAGTTATATAGCATTAAAAGACGGATTAAGAAAAAATAAATGGAATTATAAACCAGAAATATTTGCTTTAGATACTTGGAATAAAAGTCCAAAATTTAGAAAATTAACTGGTGTACAATTAAAAACTGTTTTAGGGGAATTATAAAATAATAATGTAGTTTAAATTCAAATAAAAAAAAATGGCAAAAAGAAGAAAAAAAGCACACACAAAAAGACGTAGAAGTCGTGTAGGTGCTGTTCCGAAAGGATCTATTATGGCAAGTGTTGGCTTAATTGCTGGTGCTGTTGCCGGACGTTTGGTAGCTAAAAAAGTATTACCAAATGTAGATGAGAAAATTAAAAATGTAGGTGTAGTAGCCGTTGGTTTCTTACTACCTAAATTTATGAAATCAGAAATTGGAAAATCTATTGGTGCTGGAATGATAGCAGCCGGTGGTTTAGGTTTGGCTGGTTCATTTTTACCAGCAATAGCTGGTGTTGATGATATGATAGAATTTCCTGTTCAAGTATCTGGCATTGATGATAATCTTTCAGTTATTGCTGGAGATGATGTTATGGCTGGAGATGATGGTTTATCAGTTTTGGCTGGTATTGGTGATGATTACGATTATTAATCAACACTATTTCTTTTCACCTATATTTTAACAATTAAAAACTTAAAAAAAATGGATACTTTAGGATCTCGTTTAGCCTACGACAAGGCAAAAGCAGCGATTGAAAACGCTGGATTTTCGGCTGGTCAAGCCGTTTTAAGTCAATCTTATTTAAGATTGGAAGTTGCTTTGAGTACATCAAAAACAACATACCAATTTCCAATTTTGACAAATGACAATACAAATGGTGCTGCTTTCAATACTGAAAACAGATTAGCATTACAAGATGCTTTTTACTGCTCTAGCATTGGTTTTTTCTTTTGTAAACCATCAAGTGGAACAGACACTTCATTTCAATTAGTTTCTTATCCAAATGCAGCTATTTTTAGCACAACATCACCAACAGCAACAGCTCCAAGCTTGTTTAATTGGTATAATTCATCTATGCAATTGATTGTAAATAATAGACAAATTGTACCGTCTTATGATCTTTACAGACATTATTCTGTGCCACAAACACAAACAGCTACTGCTGTTGGTTATTCAGGTTCAACAAATGTTACAAAGGATCAACAATCAGGAGCTGATTCGGCATTTTATCCAATTGAGCCGGGATGGGTTATTGTAGGATCAAAAAATAATACATTAACTGTTAATTTACCATCAGCAATGGCAGCCGTTGAAACAAATTCAAGAGCTGTTATAATTATGCGTGGTCATTTAGGACAAAATATTACACCAGTGCGTTAATCGTTGGTAAAATAGTATAGCAATGGCAATGGCTCAGTAAATCCAGACTGCCTATTTTTTTTAAAATTTAAAAATATTTAAAATGGCTTTTAAGTCGCAAAAATACGAATTAGTAGAATTAGTAGTTCCCGGTGTAACAGCACCCGGTCAAACGCAAACAAGATGGAATTTTCCAGATTTACCAAAATTGCGTTATACAGCACTACAAGCTATTTCTTTGTTTACAGCAAATTCAGTTTCATTGAGTCCATTACAAAATGTTTTGTTAGATCTTACAGTAATCAAAAAAAGTTATTTGGTATTGTATGCTAACGATAGAACAGATTTATACAGGATTCCATTAGTAGAATTGAACAGGGTTCAAAATGCTTCAACAGATCCTTTTGTTAGGGGTTTATTTGAATTTAACAATCAAAAAGTAACTTGGGAAAAAAGCTATATTGAAATAGCATCGGCTCCCGGTAACACAGCAAATTCATCGTTTTTATTAGGTGTTTATTACGCATAAAATATTATGAGATTTAGTATAGAAAAAAATTCCGTTAATGGTGTATTAGATTGGTACGAAATACAAAATGTACCTAATTGGGTTATTTATAGCCATAAGCCAGAAAATGTAAAATATATTGGTTCTGAAGATTCGCAAGAATCATTAGAAAAATTAACCTATGCTTTAAACGATATTAAAACAAGTCCTGCTGCTGAAAATACATATATCCTTCGTTGTGATCCAAAGAATAGTAAAATAAAGGAAAAACCTATTTTATCATTTTGTTTAAATACAAATGTTTCAAGTAGCAATATTATTGCTGGAATAAATCCCGGTTATGCTACAAAAAACGATATTGATGAAATAAAAAGAATGATTGAGGCAAAAGAAATTGAAGATGAAATAGATCAATTAGAACCAGAACCAAAAAATAATTTTTTAGCCGGTTTATTAGAAAACGAACAAATACAAGCAATGGCTGTAAGTGCTATTACTGGTTTAATTGGATCGTTTATGGTAAAAAAACCAATGGTTACAAGTTTAGCTGGTATAGATGATCTTGATTCTATTTTGCAAACTTTATTTTCTAAAGGTGTAAAGCTGGAACATTTAAAAAAGTTAGCTGAAATGCCAGAAGATAAAATTTCTATGTTAATTCAAATGTTGTAAGATGGCACAAGTAAGCGTTAATCAATTAATAGGAAAAACATTTTTTCCGAGATATACAGTTAGATTTTATGATGTTTATGATATAAATAATGAAGGTGATAATGCAAAAAAATCTGGAGTATTACAAAAAAATGAATCATTTGTAATGGACAGTTATTTAATGCCTAAAGAAGCTTATATTAATAATTATGGTATTAAATACGCAAAAAGATCTAATTTATATTTAACATTTAAACGAGGAAATAAATATTATGGTATAAAATACGATCCAAATTTATATTCTTTAAAAAAATTACAAGAACAAGGAACAAAAACAATACAACAACAAGAACAAGAACAAATAGAATCTGAAAAAACTCCAGTAGATAAAATAACAGATATTTTTCAAGGTGGTGCTGGAATGGTTAAAAATTTATTATACATAGGCGTAGCAATATTTGCAATAGGATATTTAATACCAAAATTCCAAAAAAATTAAAATGAAAAAAAATAATTTACTTCCGATATTACTTGTAGCTGGTGCTGGTGTTGCAGCATATATGTATTTTAAAAAGAAA
>Ga0209189_1002741_pt1 | contig 12153 bp, 10 predicted proteins | sample C_130820_EF_Meta_FD_187308 | JGI IMG/M metagenome (GOLD analysis project Ga0209189, IMG submission 187308) | Freshwater microbial communities from Lake Croche, Canada to study carbon cycling - C_130820_EF_MetaG (SPAdes) (version 3) | ecosystem: Environmental > Aquatic > Freshwater > Lake...
TTTGCCAGCATTGAGTAAAGGCCAAACATTTTCAAAAAGCTGCTTCGTAATTTGCTTCTTGAATGACACTGGACGTGGACGCAATGTTGAACCAGTAATAGTTAAGCGGCGACGAAGAATTTGATTGGTGCTAACCTCTGCTTTTGATCCACCCTGAATTGCAATAATCACGATGCGACCATCATCAGCTAAACAATCGATTTCTTTTTGTACATAAGCACCAGTAACCATGTCAAGAATGACATTAACACCCTTACCATCAGTTGCTTTCTTGACCTCTTCCACAAAATCTTGTGTATTGTAGTTAATTGCGAGATCAGCGCCGAGCGCCACACATGCAGCACATTTTTTATCCGTACCAGCAGTCACAAAAACCGTATGACCTAAGGCTTTCGCAATCAAGATCGCAGTAACGCCGATGCCACTTGAGCCACCTTGAACCAATAATGTTTCACCTTCGGCTAGTTGACCTCGCATGAAGACGTTGCTCCATACGGTGTAAAACGTTTCAGGCAAGGCTGCAGCTTCTTGATCAGTAAACCCTTTAGGGTAAGGCAGGCATTGCGCAACAGGAGCGGTGCATAAGTCAGCATAACCACCGCCCTGAACCAATGCGCACACTTTATCGCCTACCTTGAGACCGAATACATTATCTGCGTGCGCCAAATCACCACCGATGATTTCACCTGCAACCTCGAGGCCAGGAATATCCGATGCACCTGCCGGAACTGGGTAATGCCCTTTGCGCTGTAAAACGTCAGGGCGATTAATTCCAGCAGCTAATACTTTGATCAAAATTTCGCCAGTACCAGCAGCGGGAGCCACTGGATCTGGACGACTGGCCGGCACCAACATCTCTGGTGCGCCAAATTCTTTGATTTCAACTACGCGCATGAATGCTCCTGCCTGCTAAAGTCATTAAGCGGATTCGCCGGTCGCTGGAGCAACCTCTGCAACCACTTCGGCGCCTGCATCAGATGCGCCAGCTAAAGGAGCAATCGTGCCGCCCTCATCAGCCATCGCAGCTTTCAGTGACAAACGTAAACGACCACGCTCATCAGCCGCTAACAACTTCACGCGAACTACTTGGCCTTCTGCCAAATAGTCTTTTACTTCTTTTACGCGCTCGTTAGAGATCTCAGAAATATGCAAGAGGCCATCTTTACCAGGAAGAATATTTACTAAAGCGCCAAACTCAAGCAACTTCACTACTGGACCTTCGTAGATCTTGCCTACTTCAGCTTCAGCCGTAATGCCTTCAATACGTGCTTTTGCTTCTGCCATGCCTTCTGCAGAAGTTGATGCAATAGTTACAGTACCGTCATCTTTAATGTCGATGCTGCAACCTGTTTCTTTGGTCAAGGCTTGAATAGTGGCACCACCCTTACCGATGACTTCACGAATCTTGTCTGGATGAATCTTAAAAGAAACCATACGTGGAGCATGTGCAGATAATTCTGTACGAACTGAACCCATTGCTTCTTGCATTTTGCTCAAAATGTGCAAACGACCTTCTTTGGCTTGCGCTAAAGCAACTTGCATAATTTCTTTAGTGATGCCTTGAACTTTAATATCCATCTGCAAAGCAGTAATACCATTTGCTGTTCCAGCAACTTTAAAGTCCATATCGCCTAAGTGATCTTCGTCACCCAAGATATCGGTCAATACAGCAAAACGATTGCCGTCGAGGATTAGTCCCATTGCTACACCGGCAACGTGCGCCTTCACAGGTACACCAGCATCCATCATTGCCAAACAGCCGCCGCAAACAGAAGCCATTGAAGATGAACCATTGGATTCAGTAATTTCTGAAACCACACGAATGCTATATGCAAAGTCTTCTGCACTTGGCAATACTGGAATCAAGGCACGCTTAGCCAGGCGACCATGACCAATTTCACGACGCTTTGGGCTACCTACACGACCAGTTTCACCAGTAGCAAACGGAGGCATGTTGTAGTGGAACATGAAACGATCACGATACTCACCTTCGAGTGCATCAATGATTTGCTCGTCACGTGCTGTACCTAGGGTAGCAACTACGAGAGCCTGTGTTTCACCACGAGTAAACAATGCAGAACCGTGCGTACGCGGCAATACGCCGTTACGAATCTCAATCGGACGCACAGTACGTGTATCACGGCCATCAATACGTGGCTCACCGTTCAAAATTTGGCTACGAACAATCTTCGCTTCGATTTCAAACAAGATATCGTTCACTGCAACTGCGTCAACATCACCTTCTTCTTGTAATTTAGCAACTACTTCTTTGGTGATTTCTTTTAGCTTGTCTGAACGAGCGCCTTTTTGACGAATCTGATAAGCCTCACGCAATGGCGCTTCAGCCAAAGCAGTTACCTTAGCAATAAACGGCTCATCTTTAGGAGCTGCAGCCCAATCCCATTCTGGCTTACCAGCTTCACGCACCAAATCATTGATTGCGTTAATTGCTGTTTGCATTTGGTCATGACCATATACCACCGCACCAAGCATAACTTCTTCAGACAATTGATTGGCTTCAGACTCCACCATCAATACAGCAGCTTGTGTACCAGCAACGATTAAATCGAGTTCGCTAGTAGCTTGCTCTGTGCGTGTTGGATTCAAGAGATATTGACCGCTAGCATAACCAACACGTGCTGCACCTACTGGGCCAGCAAATGGGATGCCTGAAATAGCCAAAGCTGCAGATGCAGCGATCAAAGCAGGAATATCAGCAGGAACATCTGGGTTGATAGACAACACATGAACCACAACCTGAACTTCATTCAAGAAGCCTTCTGGAAACAAAGGACGTAATGGGCGGTCGATCAAACGGGAGATCAATGTCTCGCCTTCTGATGGACGGCCTTCGCGACGGAAGAATCCACCAGGGATCTTGCCGGCGGCATAAGTCTTCTCTAAATAATCAACTGTTAATGGGAAAAAGGATTGGCCTGGTTTTGCAGACTTAGAGGCCACAACTGTACCCATGACAACTGTGTCATCCACGTTAACGATCACGGCACCACCAGATTGGCGAGCAATCTCACCGGTTTCCATGGTTACTTGATGATTGCCCCATTGAAAACTTTTTACTGCTTTTTTAAACATAGTCATTCTGATCTTCTCCAAATTGTTCACGCAAAACTCACATGAGAATTGCGCTTGTCGTGGGATAAAGCAGTGTCACGACAACACTGGAGCGATTTAAGATCACAAGGGATGCCATTCCAGGGAGACTCTGAATCAACTTTCAGAAACTCATTGGAATGACACAATCCCCTACACAAATAATCTTGAAGCGCCCAAAAAACATGCCATCTGCTTAAGACTGATTCCGTTAAGAAACAACCCTAAGATAGATGGCATTGCATACCGATAAGAATTACTTACGGAGACCTAATTTCTCAATCAATGCGCGATAACGATCCAAATCTTTGCCTTTGAGGTAATCCAAGAGGCGACGGCGACGTGAAACCATCTTCAACAAACCACGACGGCTGTGATGATCTTTAGCGTTAGCCTTGAAATGGGGGGTTAATTCATTGATGCGGGCTGTAAGTAATGAAACTTGAACTTCTGGACTGCCCGTATCGTTTGCACTACGCGCGTTGTCTTTGACGATTTCCGCCGTTTTAATATCAGCAACTGCCATTTTTAATACTCCTTACTTGCGAACACCCGAGCTTTCACCCAATTGGTGCCGTGCATTTATTAATCAAAAAAACAAAAAAGCTTTACAAATCAAAGCCCTCGAATTGTAGCAGAGAGTGTCAAAGAAAAAGTTCCAAATGCCTTCTAATGTTGATATGCTCTAGCAAAGCTAGCACTCTAATATAGAAAATTATCAATAAAATCAACAATTTAACAATATGAGCCCATCTATTCGCACCCTAGCAATTACTTTTTTGGGCTTTTTTTGCCTCAACTGCACCGCTTTCGCCCAATTTTCCAACCCTTTTGCCTCAGACAAAACCGTTGCTCAGCAGCGTCAAGAAATTCTTAAAAAGAGTGAGGAAACCCTCAAGCAACTGTATCAAGTAGAGCCCAAAGCAAGAGAACTGATCGAAAAGTCTGCTGGGTATGCCACCTTTAGCAACTTTGGCATGAAAATCTTGATTGCAGGTGGCGGCACTGGAAGCGGAGTAGTAATCGATAAAGCCACCAGAAAGCCTGTATTTATGAATATGGCTGAAGTTCAGGCAGGCCTTGGGCTCGGAATTAAATCATTTCAGAATATTTTTGTTTTTGAAAATACAGCGGCTATGAATGATTTTATTAATTCAGGCTGGACCTTTGGTGGTCAAGCTACTGCTGCTGCCAAGCACGAAAAAGATGGCGGCGCTTATCAAAGTGCCACTATAGTTTCTCCCGGTGTATTGATGTACCAGCTCACAGACTCCGGTCTTGCCGCTGAAATTACCGGCAAAGGCACAAAGTATTACAAGAGCACTGAATTAAATAAGTAAAGCCCAAACGCTTTGAGCAAGACCCCGATATTTAAGGGGTCATTTGCGCATTGAGCTTAACCAGGCTTGGGTCATGTAATTTATTTAGCGCAGACAAATATGCTTTGGCAGAAGCAGCGATGATATCTGGATCAGTGCCAACGCCATTCACAATTCTGCCGCCTTTAGCCAAACGGACCGTGACCTCACCTTGAGATTGCGTACCGGAAGTAATTGCATTTACTGAGTAGAGCAACTGCTCAGCACCACTCTTGGCAATTTCTTCAATAGCATTCAAGCTTGCGTCTACAGGACCATTACCTTCTGCTTCAGAGCTCATCTCTTTATCGCCCATACGGAAAGTCACACGTGATTTGGGGCGCTCGCCCGTTTCCGAATGCTGACTCAAGGCAATAAATTGATAGTGCTCACCCGCTTCTGCTGCTGCGGAGTCTGACATGATGGCAATAATGTCTTCATCAAAGATTTCTGACTTTTGATCGGCCAAAGTCTTGAAGCGGGTAAATGCTTCATTCAAATCTGCTTCGGCTTCAACAGTGATACCTAATTCCTGCAAGCGTTGTTTGAAGGCATTACGGCCAGATAACTTACCCAACACAATCTTATTAGCAGACCAGCCTACATCTTCTGCGCGCATGATTTCATAGGTATCGCGGTTTTTCAAGATGCCATCTTGATGAATACCTGAGGTATGTGCAAAAGCATTTGCACCGACCACAGCTTTATTGGGCTGAACTACAAAGCCCGTGATCTGAGAAACCAATTTAGATGCAGGCACGATTTGAGTGGCATCAATGCCGCACACCATATCAAAATAGTCTTTGCGTGTGCGCAATGACATTACGATCTCTTCTAATGCAGTATTACCAGCACGCTCCCCTAAACCGTTAATCGTGCACTCAATTTGGCGCGCTCCGCCAATCTTTACACCAGCCAAAGAGTTTGCAACAGCCATACCTAAATCATTATGGCAATGCACTGACCATACCGCCTTATCTGAGTTAGGAACACGGGTACGTAAGGTTTTGATGAACTCACCGTATAACTCTGGGGTTGCATAGCCTACGGTATCGGGAATATTAATGGTTGTGGCACCCTCATGAATTACTGCCTCAACCACTCTGCACAAGAAATCCATCTCTGAGCGATAGCCATCTTCTGCAGAAAATTCAATATCTTCAGCTAAGTTTCTAGCGAAGCGAATGGAGCGTTTTGCCTGCTCTAATACTTCTTCCGGAGACATGCGCAACTTCACTGCCATATGTAAGGGGCTAGTTGCCAAGAATGCATGAATTCGTTTTGCATTGGCCGCTTGTAAGGCATCAGCGGCACGGGTGATGTCCTTATCGTTAGCTCTTGCTAAAGAACACACAATAGAATCTTTTACAGCAGCGGCTACAGCAGAGATCGCCTGAAAATCCCCTTCCGAGCTAGCAGCGAAGCCTGCCTCAATCACATCAACTTTAAGGCGCTCTAATTGACGTGCAATGCGTACTTTTTCATCTTTAGTCATAGAGGCGCCAGGTGACTGTTCGCCATCGCGTAAGGTGGTATCAAAAATGATGACTGTGTCGCTCATTACTACTCTCCAGTGTTAAATGCTTTGTTACGTATTTATGAATTCAATCTGATAAAACAAAAACCCCAGCAATGAGCTGGGGCTGGTATGTGGTGGCTAATGAAGTCTTTTTATCTCATTAACTCAGGCCTTACCCGCCCCAAGCTTTAGGCTTAGTGCTAGCAGAAGGAGGCCGGTTAAAGGCGAGAAATTTATCAACATGGAACAAATATACTCCAAAAATAGCGAATTAGCTAAAACGCTTGCCGCTCAGTCTTTCCCAAGCCCAAATGACGTAGCCGGAGATGGAATACACGACAAATAATCCAAAGAGGGTTAATGGCGGATTGGATGAGATCAAAACAAAAGTCAGAATCATCAGTACCATCACACCAAATGGCACGCGATAGCGCACATCTAAGGCCTTACCGCTGTAAAAACGGGCATTAGAGACCATGGTTAGGCCAGCGTAGACCGCAATAAAGAATGTAACCCATGGAATGGCAGTGTCACGCACTGGGATCTTGTTGTCGTCAGCTAACCAAATGAATCCAGCCATTAACGCACCCGCTGCTGGACTAGGTAAGCCCTGGAAAAACTTCTTATCCACGACACCGGTATTGACGTTAAAGCGCGCCAAACGCAAAGCAGCACCAGCACAGTAAGTGAAGGCAGCCAACCAGCCCCACTTACCCAAATCTTTTAAAGCCCACTCATAAGCCACCAAAGCTGGAGCGACCCCAAAGGACACCATATCCGCAAGGGAATCATATTGCTCACCGAAAGCGCTTTGCGTATTGGTCATGCGAGCAACGCGACCATCCATACCATCAAGCACGAGCGATGCAAAAATAGCAATCGCAGCGGTTTCAAAATGGTGATTCATCGCATTAACGATGGCAAAGAATCCGCAGAATAAGGCTGCGGTAGTAAATGCATTAGGAAGTAAATAAATACCTTTGCTACGTTTACGTGGCTTGTCTACGTGCAACTCTTCCACTTCAAAATCAATCCCATCACCCAGGTCCTCTGCCCACTCATCTTTAGTGCGATCAGTGCGAGAGGTTGCTAAGCGACTGCGATCGATACGGCCACGGCGGCGGAATGTTGGCAAAGAATACTCCCAGTTAAAACGGCTTAATTAATCTAAGCCGGGTACGCGAGCTAATGCGGTGTTCGTAGCAAAAACTTTATCACCAACACTGACTAGAGGTTCGGCAGTCAACGGTAAATAAACATCCACCCTTGAACCAAAGCGAATAAATCCATAGCGCTCGCCTGCTTTAAGACGATCCCCTACATGGGTATAACAAAGAATACGACGCGCAATCAGGCCTGCAACCTGGACCAAGGTAACGATCTGGCCATTGGCATCTATAACGACAGCATTACGCTCATTCTCGGTGGAAGCCTTGTCCAAATCTGCGTTAACAAATTTGCCAGGGAAATACTGAATTTCTTTTACCAAACCATTTACAGCGCTGCGGTTAGAGTGAACATTAAATACGTTCATGAATACGCTTATTTTGAGCGCTTCACGTCCAGCATATGGATCATTGGTCTTTTCAACCACCACAATTCGACCATCGGCTGGCGACAAAACTAAATCACGACCCATCGCAGGAATACGCTGCGGATCGCGGAAAAACTGCAGAACAAAAATAAAAATAATCCAAAGAGGCCACGACCAAGCGATACCACCAAGATAGTGGACAACTAAAGCCACCGCCCCCACTAACGCTAAATACGGCCAACCTTCTTTCGCAATAATGGGGTGTGGATACATCATCTTTGTTCTGAGCCTTTTTATGAACTGCTATTAATTTGGTGCTTAGTTCTTAGTTTGATCCACTAACTTGTTTTTAGCGATCCAAGGCATCATGGCGCGCAATTTAGCACCAACAACTTCGATGTCATGTTCAGCATTCAAGCGACGACGTGAAATCAAAGTAGGAGCACCTGCTTTGTTTTCCAAGATGAAGCTCTTGGCATACTCACCAGTTTGAATATCTTTTAAGCACTGACGCATTGCGTTCTTGGTTTCTTCAGTAACAACCCGTGGACCGGTTACATACTCACCATATTCAGCGTTGTTTGAGATGGAGTAGTTCATGTTGGCAATTCCGCCTTCATAGATCAAGTCAACAATTAGCTTGAGCTCGTGCAAGCATTCGAAGTAGGCCATTTCAGGAGCGTAGCCAGCCTCAACCAATGTTTCAAAGCCAGCTTTGATCAACTCCACTGCGCCACCGCAGAGAACAGCTTGCTCGCCGAATAGGTCAGTTTCAGTCTCTTCACGGAAGTTTGTTTCGATAATGCCGGCACGACCACCACCGTTTGCTGTTGCATATGACAAAGCAACATCACGAGCAGAACCCGATTTATCTTGATAAACCGCGATCAAATGGGGAACGCCACCGCCTTGGGCATAAGTACCACGAACTGTATGGCCAGGAGCTTTAGGAGCGATCATGATCACGTCTAAGTCAGCGCGTGGTTGAACTTGACCGTAGTGAACATTAAAGCCGTGGGCAAATGCCAGTGCAGCACCCTGCTTGATATTGCTATGTACTTCTTTACTGTAAACATCAGCGATTTGTTCGTCAGGCAACAACATCATGACAACATCAGCATCCTTCACTGCCTCGCCGACTTCTTTCACTGTTAAGCCAGCATTTGCTGCCTTGGTCCAGGAAGCGCCGTCTTTACGTAAACCAACAGTCACGTTACAGCCTGAATCCTTGAGGTTCAATGCGTGTGCGTGACCTTGTGAACCATAACCAATGATGGTAACTTTCTTGCCCTTAATGAGGGACAAATCAGCGTCTTTATCGTAAAAAACTTTCATGCTCTTTCCTTGTATTGAAAATGTAATTAATGCAGTAATCCGTTAATAAAAATTTAAACCTTGAGGATGCGCTCACCGCGACCAATTCCAGACCCACCCGAACGGACAGTTTCCAAAATCGATACCCGATCGATCGAATCAATAAAGGCATCCAGCTTGGCACTATCTCCAGTTAACTCGATGGTGTAACTCTTGTCAGTCACATCGATGATGCGACCACGGAAGATATCAGTTGTGCGCTTGAGTTCTTCGCGTTCTTTGCCTACGGCACGCACTTTAATCATCATCAGCTCACGTTCGATGTGTGGGCCTTCACTTAAATCAAATACCTTGACCACTTCAACCAAGCGATTTAAGTGTTTAGTGATTTGCTCAATCACATCATCAGAGCCAAAAGTCACGATGGTCATGCGAGATAAGGATGGATCTTCAGTCGGTGCAACACTTAAGGTGTCAATGTTGTAGCCACGTGCAGAAAATAAACCGACTACACGGGATAAAGCACCCGGCTCATTCTCAATGAGAATAGAAATAATATGTCGCATTAAAGTTCCTCGCTACCCAACAGCATTTCAGTAATACCCTTACCCGCTTGAACCATAGGCCAAACGTTTTCTTCTGGATCAGTCTGGAAGTCCATGAACACAGTACGATCTTTTAAGCGAATAGATTCCTTAAGCGCGTCCTCAACATCGGATTTCTTTTCAATGCGCATGCCAACGTGACCATAGGCTTCTGCTAACTTTACAAAGTCAGGCAAAGAATCCATATAGGAGCTGGAATAACGCTTGTTATAGGTCAGCTCTTGCCACTGACGAACCATTCCTAAGTAACGGTTGTTTAGGGAAACAATCTTTACTGGAGTGTTGTATTGCTTGCAGGTAGATAGTTCCTGAATGCACATCTGGATTGAGCCTTCACCAGTAATGGCAAATACATCCTTATCAGGGAAGGCTTTCTTAATCCCCATGGCATAAGGCAAACCCACACCCATCGTACCCAGGCCACCAGAGTTAATCCAGCGACGTGGGTGATCGAATTTATAGAACTGCGCGGCCCACATTTGGTGCTGACCTACATCAGACGTGATGAATGCATCACCGCCAGTAAGCTCCCACAACTTTTGTACCACATACTGAGGCTTCACAATTTGCGAAGCTTCGTCATACTTCAAGCAATCTTTTTTACGCCACTCATTAATCTGATCCCACCAAGCAGCCACTTTGTCGCCATTCTTACGGGGACCAGCAGCTTTAAGTTGTGCAGTCATCTCCACCAAAACTTCTTTGAGATTACCAACAATCGGAACGTCCACCTTCACGCGCTTAGAAATCACTGAAGGATCGATATCGATGTGAATAATCTTGCGTGGATGGCTTGCAAAGTGCACAGTGTTACCAATTACGCGGTCATCAAAACGAGCACCAATTGCAATCAACACATCACTATGTTGCATCGCCATATTAGCCTCATAGGTACCGTGCATACCAAGCATGCCAACAAACTGAGGGCTTGTACCAGGGAATCCACCCAAGCCCATCAGGGTATTGGTAACTGGGTAGCCAAGTAAATCAGCAAACTCTTTTAACTCAGGAGCAGCGTCAGACAAAATCACACCACCACCGGTATAGATATACGGACGTTCTGCTTCTTGGAGCAAAGCGATTGCTTTACGAATCTGACCACTGTGACCCTTGACAACGGGGTTGTATGAACGCATTTCCAGAGTTTCTGGATAGACGAATGGTCCTTTAGCAGCAGATACATCTTTTGGAATATCAATCAACACAGGACCAGGGCGACCGGTCTGTGCAATATGGAATGCCTTCTTCAACACTAAAGGCAGGTCTTTAACATCCTTGACGAGGAAGTTGTGCTTGACCACTGGACGTGTAATGCCAACGGTATCAGCTTCTTGGAATGCATCTTCGCCAATAGCGTATGTGGGCACGTTACCGCTAATAATCACCATGGGAATGGAATCGGTATACGCAGTGGCGATACCAGTCACGGCGTTAGTAACACCTGGACCGGACGTCACTAATGCAACGCCAACCTTACCGGTTGCACGGGCATATCCATCAGCAGCATGAACGGCTGCTTGCTCATGGCGTACCAAGATGTGCTCAAACTTATCTTGTTTGAAAATTTCATCATAAATAAAGAGAACAGAACCACCTGGGTAACCCCAGACAAATTCAACGCCCTCTTTGTGCAGTGCATGCACGAGCATCTCTGCGCCAATCATTTCTGGAGGCGCTGCTTCATTGTTTGTGTTTGCTGAGTCTTTGTTAGCTTTAGAAGCTAAAAATTCGGCGCTGCTTGTATTCATTTTCTTTCGTCCTTTGCAATTTTCGGCAAAAAATTGATTGGTCTGTTCTGTCTCCTGCTTGTGGCCTGAGTTCGAACGGCGCTGCTACCGGAAAAAACCACTTCTTGAATGAGATTCTAGGTAGTAAGCCCTATATTCTATAGCAATCCCCTAAAATGACTCAATTCTTACTGAATCAGGTCTAATCCATTGCATGGCATCAGCCCAAGAACTATCTGATTTTCTGAGTAGTGTCGAGCAGCGCGCTTTTAAGCAGGCGGTCTACGCTGTGCGCGACGACGACGCCGCAATGGATATTGTTCAAGATGCCATGATTAAATTGGCAGAAAAATATGGGGATAGGCCTGCTGGAGAGCTCCCATTGGTGTTCACTAGAATTTTGCAAAATCGTATTCATGACTGGTTTAGAAGGCAAAAAGTCAGAAATACCTGGGTCACCCTATTTTCTAATATGGGCAAAAAGACTGATGAAGGTGATGATTTTGACCCCCTGGAGTCACTTTCAGCACCGGATGACAGTGAAATTCACCAAGATGGGGCTTTTAAGCTTGAAAAAAGTCAGCTTTTACAGGCTTTGGAGTCAGAAATATCTAAATTACCTGTACGTCAACGCGAAGCCTTCCTGATGCGTTATTGGGATGAGCTAAGTATTACTGAGACGGCCCAGGCGATGAGTTGTAGTGAAGGTAGTGTCAAAACCCACTGTTCTAGAGCCACCCAGACTTTAGCTAAAGCATTGAAATTAAAAGGAATTACGCTGTGAAACACTTTGATGACCAATTTACCCAGACCCAAGTCGACCAATTCGGTCGGGCTAGCGCTGCCCTGCTCCGTCAAGGGACTCACAACATTCCTCAGAATATTAAAGATCGCCTCTATGCAGCTCGCATGAAGGCGCTTTCTGTCAGAAAACCTGAAAAGATTCGCATCCAAAAGCAAGTGTTGGCCGGTACAGCACGCAACT
>Ga0209189_1002745_pt1 | contig 12132 bp, 12 predicted proteins | sample C_130820_EF_Meta_FD_187308 | JGI IMG/M metagenome (GOLD analysis project Ga0209189, IMG submission 187308) | Freshwater microbial communities from Lake Croche, Canada to study carbon cycling - C_130820_EF_MetaG (SPAdes) (version 3) | ecosystem: Environmental > Aquatic > Freshwater > Lake...
CGTGACTTTAGATAATCCGGCCCCCGTTCTTTATCAGGGAGAACGGATCAGTAGCAGCCGAATCCGCACCCGCATTCAATCCGGCGACTTATCGGAAGCCTCCGCCATGCTGGGCCGGCCGTTCACCATTCTTGGGAAAGTGGGTTCCGGAGATGGACGAGGGAAAGGCCTGGGCTTTCCCACCGCAAACCTTGAGACGGAAGACGAATGCCTTCCCCCCGATGGTGTGTACGCCGGACAAGCCCTTTTGTCCGATGGTCAAAGGTTTCCAGCAGCCATCAATCTCGGAAATCGCCCAACGTTTGATGGGCAGTCCCGTAGAATCGAGGCCCATCTTCCCGGATTTTCCGGAAATCTCCGGGGAGACGAAATGGATCTCGAATTCCACCACTGGATTCGGGGGGAGAAGAAATTCAACGATGCGACGGCTCTCGTGGCTCAGATTCGGCTGGATGTCCAATCTGTTCTGGAAAAAGTCCCTGACCAGGCTTCCCCAAGAGCTTAGTTTTTGGAAAATTCCGCTTCGTGGCGGATATCTTTTCCCGTGTAAAGATAGAATACCTGTTCGGCAATATTCTTGGCGTGATCGGCCGCCCTCTCAAAAAACCGGGCCACCAGCATCAGGTTAAGTGCGCGGGTGATCGTTTTCGGACTCTCCACCATGAAACTGGTCAACTCTCTCTCCAATTGACGGTTGATGTCGTCCACCCTCACATCCATCTGAATGATCTTCCCGCACGTTTCCGGGGTGATTTCAACAAATGCGTCCGTGGCCCCCTGGATCATGGCGAGAACATCCCCGCCCATCCGTGGAATATCCAACAGAGGCTTGAGTGGAGGTTCATCCATCAGAATGAGGCTCCGGCGGGCGATTGAGACAGCTTGATCCCCGATTCTTTCCAGATCACTGGACAGCTTCGACGCAGCCAACATCAAACGGCAGGCAAGAGCCATCGGTGCCTGAGTTGCCATAAATCCTGCGACAATCTCATCCACCTCGACTTCCAAACGATCAATCTCGACATCATCCTGAATGGCCTTTTGTGCCTTAGACGCATTCCGTTCCACAAGAGATTCCAGCGCCAGAGTGAGGTTGGCATGGGCCAAGCTGGCCATGCGCAAAAGGGTTTCCCGGAGGACGAGAAGATCCCCCCGGAAATAACTCCTGACCCTTTCGAGTTTTTCCTCACTCCCTTCAATGATCGGCGAACTCACTTGAATTACCTCCTACGCTCCCACGTTCAAATGTCAACGGACACCCACGCTTCAACCGAACCGACCTGAAATATAATCCTCGGTTTGTGGCTTGGATGGATTGGTAAATAGTTGGTTCGTTGAGCCAAACTCAACCAGTTCCCCCAGATACATGAAGGCCGTCATATCTGAAATTCGGCCCGCCTGCTGCAGGTTATGGGTCACGATGAGAACGGTGACGCGCTTCTTGAGTTCCACGATCAGCTCCTCGATTTTGGAGGTGGCAATCGGATCCAGCGCACTCGTGGGCTCGTCAAACAGCACCACATCCGGATCCGTGGCGATGGCGCGCGCAATGCAGAGCCGTTGCTGCTGCCCGCCCGAGAGATTGTGAGCCATTTGGTGCAACCGATCCTTCACTTCATCCCAGATTGCGGCTTCCCGCAAAGCTTTCTCCACCCGTTCATCCAAATCCCTTCGTTTGTTCATCCCCTGAAGTCGAAGGCCGTACGCCACATTCTCATAAATGCTCTTGGGAAAGGGATTGGGTTTTTGAAAAACCATTCCGAAACGCATACGGACCTGAATCGGATCCATGCCGGGCCCCAGAATATCCATTCCGTCGGGTTGCACGTGGACTGAGCCCTCATATCGGTTCCCCGGATACAAATCGTGCATCCGGTTGAGGCAGCGCAAAAGGGTGGTTTTTCCGCATCCTGAAGGCCCAATCAGCGCCGTCACTTGCAGAGCTGGGATATCCATGGAAACGCTCTTCAGAACCTGGTGGGTGCCATAAAAAAAACTCAACTTCTCAATCCGAACCTTGGGCGAGGACTGGATCACCCCACCGGTGATTTCAGAGGTTGCAGACGATGAAGATTGCGGATTCACCACTTGATATTCCTCTGGGCTCGCTTCCGGAGCAAGATCGCCGCCCCGTTCATACTCAGGGTGATGAGCATAAGAATCAACCCCGCGGCGGCTGCATTGGGCTGAAAGTCCTCCCCCGGACGGGAAACCCAGTTAAACATTTGAATCGGGAGGGCGGTGAACGGCGAAAAAAGCCATTCAAAAGAAACAAAGGGGGGATGGGAAAGGACCGGAGCCGGCGGTAAAAACGCGATGAAGGTCAGGGCTCCAATCGTGATGAGCGGTGCACTTTCCCCAATCGCCCTCGACATCGCCAAAATCACCCCCGTGGCAATCCCTCCCGTCGAGTACGGAAGGAGATGATGCCAAACCGCCTGCCACCGGGTTGCCCCTAAGGCAAAGGCGGCCTCCCGGATGTTCGCCGGAATCGTTCGCAAAGATTCTCGGGTGGCGACAATGACGATTGGCAGAACCAGACAGGCCAAGGCCAATCCCCCCGAGAGAACGCTTTGGCCAAAACGAAACTGATAGACAAACAATCCCAAGGCCATCAGGCCATAAAGGATCGAAGGAACTCCCGCAAGATTGGCGATGTTGATTTCCACAAAATCCGTCCACTTGTTCTTAGGCGCATACTCTTCCAGATAAATTCCTGCAGCGACCCCAAAGGGGATGGCCACCCCGGCCGTCACCATCATTAATAAAAGTGTTCCCACCCAGGCAGAAAGGACCCCCGCCTCGCCGGCTCGCCTCGAGGGGAAGGAAGTCAGAAACTGCCAATCGATTCTCATCAGCCCGTTCCCCGCCAGATTGAGCAAAAGAATTCCCAGAATCCCCAACGTCATAAGGGTGAGAAGAAAACCGATCCGCTGAAACCAGCGGTCGATCGCCCGGCGTTGATGCGCCTGCTTTTTCTGCCGTTGGAAGAAATGTTCAGGCAGCACGATGAAACCTCCGTCGCAGGACATGACCTGCCAGATTGAACCCCAGAGTCATCAGAAAAAGCACCGCGCCGGCCGCAAAGATGGATTGATAACCGATACTACCATGAGGCAGATCCCCCAGACTGACCTGCACGATAAAAGCAGTCACCGTAGCCGCCGACTCCAACGGGTTGATCGTCATCCGGGGTTGCAGTCCCGCGGCAATGGCCACAATCATTGTTTCGCCCACCGCCCGCGAGATGGCCAACACATACGCAGCGGCCAACCCGGAAAAGGCTCCGGGGAAGACGACCCGCAGGGCAACCCCCAGTTTCCCATCACCCAAGGCAAAGGCCCCCTCACGCAAAAGCATGGGAACACTGCGCATCGAATCCTCCCCCAAGGAGGTCACATACGGAACTATCATGATTCCCATGATCAACCCTGCACTCAACATGGAGAACTGGGGCAGATCGGGATAAATTTTCTGGAGCAGAGGAGTCAAGGTAAGCAGAGCAAAATAGCCGTACACAACTGTGGGCACGGCACTGAGCAATTCCAGCAGGGGTTTCACCACCTCCCGAAAGCGTGTCGGGGCAAACTCACTCAGATAGATGGCCAAAACGGTTCCTAGGGGAATTGCCACAAGTAACGCCACTCCGGTGGTGACCAGAGTTCCCGCGAGCAGCGCACTGATTCCGTACTGGGGATCCGCAAAAAGCGGTGTCCACATGGTGTCAGAAATCAAGCGATGGAAAGGAACCTGCGCAAAAAAAGGCCACGACTCGGTAACCAAAGTCACGACGATGCCGAGGCTGACCAAAACCGAGAGCCATCCCCCAAAACGAAGAACCCAGACCATGAAGCTCTCCACCGCCTGGTTCAGTCGGTGGGAGAATGGACGGGACGGCGACATGAACCAACCTAGGGAACTGGAGCACGATCGAGGATTTCGCCGATCGGGACGGCCACGTCGTCGTGCCCGAGAAACGCGCTGCCTTTTTCCGTTTTCTCGAAACGGGTTTTAATTTTTTCATACGCCGTCCCCGGCAGAGCGATGTATTTCACTTCCCGGGTTAGGCGATCCACGTTCGAGAGATAAAATTCCACGAATTTTTTGACTTCTGGTTTGGCCAAGGATTTCACATTTACATAGATAAAGAGAGGCCGGGAAAGCGGATTATAAGTTCCTGCCAAAACCGTCTCCTCCGATGGCTTCGAGGAAGTTTTGCTCTTGGCATCCCACTCAATGCCGAGCGCCTTCAATCGTTTTTGATGGGCGGCATAATAGGAGTACCCCATGTATCCCATGGCATATTTGTCCCCCTCCACACCCTGGACCAAAACATTGTCGTCCTCGCTGGCCGTATAATCCCCCCGGCTGGCCTTGCTCTTTCCGTTGACCGCCTCGGTAAAATAATCAAAGGTCCCGGAATCCGAACCTGCGCCATACAATTTGATCTCCTTGTCCGGCCACTCAGGACGGATCTGATTCCATTTTTTGATTTTTCCCTGAGCTTCGGGCTCCCATATCTTTTTTAATTCGGAAACCTTGATCGAATCCACCCAGTCATTTTTGGAGTTCACGACCACGGTCAAAGCATCATACGCTATCGGGAGTTCAAGATACTCCACCCCGCCTTCCTTCGCCGCTTTGGCCTCCTCAGGCTTGATTGGCCGACTGGCATCCTGCACATCGGTTTCTCCCCGGCTGAACTTTTTGAATCCCCCCCCGGTTCCGGAAATCCCAACCGTGACTTTGGTTCCCGTTGATTTTTGAAACTCTTCCGCAACCGCCTCCGTAATCGGATAAACCGTGCTCGAACCATCGATTTTGACGACTCCATCCGCCCTTAAATAACTTGGAAGCAAGGAAGTCAAACCGAGCACTACGAAACAAAGAGGCAATGAACTATGTTTTGTCATACAAGTTGATTAGAGAATAGAACAAGTACCACCAACCATCGAATTGTGACAATATTAAGTCATTTAAATTATTCTTAAGCCAATTCTTATAAGGTATTTGGATTAGTTATAAGCGCCGCAAACCATACGAAGGATGTACTTTGCGGACAGTACTTTTTAAGTAAAAACAAGTATATATTCTACTTTATCCATTCTCCTCAATATGGGATTATTATTTTTGCGTGAAAACTTTGGCTCGATTCCTTTCCCTGTTCCTTGTTGGGCTGTTTTTCTTCACCTTGCCCGTACAAGCAATGGATGAAGAGACGGCTAAAACCATTGCAGATCTCAAAGCCCAAATGCAGGCCCTGATGGATGAGGTCAAAAGCCTGAAGGCCCAAACCGTCAAACCTCAACCTTCCACCACCCTTCCCAAAACTCCCCCGCCAGAAATCGAACCGAGGAGTTCTTACAACCCTGCTCCCAATCAAGCCGACCAACCTCTAATGGAGTTAGACGAAGGGGGGTCCACCGAAACCGCATCCACCAAAGTGCAAACGGGAAATGGAGCCAAATTGAAAACTCTAGATATATCAGAGAGAGGTGCCGTTCTGCGTTCGGAAGACGGTCACCATTCCATACGCCTTGGCGGCTTGCTTCAGGTCGACGACCGCGAATTCACAGACGAAGGAAGTCAGCAAGCATCCAAGATGCTCATCCGGCGTGCCCGCCCTTATGCCTCGGGCTTTTTCTTTGATGACTGGAACTATCGTTTTGCGGAGGAATTTGCTCTTTCGGCGCCGAACGCGACCACCTACCAAGCCACCATTGCCGAGGCTTTTATCAATTACAAACCCATCGAGGATATTCAGGTCGAAGCGGGAAAATACAAACCTCCGGTCGCCTTGGAGCAGCTCGCAAGTGACCAGTTCATCCCTTTCAACGAACGTGCCCTGACCTCCAATCTTTCACCGCAACGGGACATCGGTCTCATGACCCACGGAATGACCGCCGAAGGAAAACTTTCGTGGGCCGCAATGGTTGGTGCCGGGGCCCGCAACAACAGCCTCAGCACCGGTCTGGATTATGACACAGGTTATGTCGGTTATTTCCGCCTCTTCGCCCAGCCTTTTAAAGACGAAAAAGATATGGAAGCCCTGGCCGGCCTCAAGTTTGGTTTGGGAGGAAGCATTCAGTGGCAGGACCAAGCACTGAACGGAGCCCAATCCACTTCCAATCTTTTCCAAAACTACAGTACGGACGGGGGAAACACCTTTTACTCGTTCCCCAGCGGACTGGATGTCCAAGGGGAACACTGGCGCATCTCCCCTCAGATTTATTACTCGTACAGGAATTTTGGATTTTTGGGGGAATATATTTGCGAGAAAGAAGGGGTGGATACTACGGACCTCGGACCCGGCGGTGGATTCACCAGCTATCAGACCGATGCTTGGAATGTGACGTTCAACTATGTTCTAACGGGGGAAGAGGCCACCCTGGACGGAGTCGTTCCCAAAAACCCCGTGGATTTCTCTGCGGGCAACTGGGGGGCATGGGAGGTTGCCATCCGGTATGACGGCATTGCCCTCGGGGACACGATGTTCAAACCGGTCAACGAAGGGGGCATGGGCTCATCCCAGGTCACGAACGCCACGGGGGTGAACGGCTTTTCCGCAGCCCTCAATTGGTACATCAACCGCATCATCCGTTTGGGTTGCACCATGGAATACAACACATTCACAGGAGGTGGCGGGGCAGGCACCGTGGTGGAAAATGATGAATTCGGATTCCTGACCCGGATTCAGCTCTTTTACTAGTTTTTTCCAAAAACTGACGGCTCCCAATCTGCTTTACTCCAACAAAGTAAAACTAACCCGGGTCCCCCGCTCCAAAGCGCTTTCGGCACGGACCTCTCCGCCGTGCAACTGGACCAGATGCTTCACAATAGCCAGACCCAACCCGGTTCCACCTTTTTCCCGGACCCGGGAGGCGTCTCCACGAAAAAATCTTTCGAAAATGCGGTCCACCTTGTCCGGAGGAATCCCCTCCCCCTCGTCTTGAACGAAGAATTCCACCCGACCGGAAGAATCCCCAAGCCGAGCCCCCAGAATGACTTGGGTCCCGGAAGGAGCAAAACGCAGGGCATTTTCCATCAAATTGGAAAAAACCTGGCTGACCCTCAAAGGGTCACCTTGGACAATCGGTAAATCTTCCTCACACTGGATTTTTACCCTGACTTTTTTTCCGGAAAAGGCCCGACTCCAGTCTTCCTTCACTTCGCTTAAAATTTCCTTTGGATGTTGGGCTCTCAACTTCAATTCCAATTGACCCGATTCAATTCGGGACAATTCTAAAAGATCACTCACTAGCAGCGTCAACCGCTCGCAATTCCTACGCATCACTTCCAGTATTTTTTTACCTTCCGCTCCCTTCAGCAGAACCGGGTCTTCTATGGTTTCGAGATACCCCGCCAAAATCGAAAGCGGGGTGCGAAGCTCATGGGAAAGATTGGTAACAAACTCCTGCCGCACCATCTCCAGACGACGAATCTTGGAGAGGTCGTGGAACACCATCACCACGCCGGATCGCTCCTGGCTTCCTTCAAGGATGGGGGCCAAATTCACTGCCAAGGTTCGACTGGGACCTGATTCGATTCCCGGAATCTGAACTTCCAGGCTGCACGCTCCACCCCCGCGGTTGACTTCACCCACGACACGATCCAATTCGACCAACCGGGTCGCCTCCATCACCGTCCAACCCCTTGGAATTGCATCCAAGGTGAACATGCGAAGGAACTCCTGATTGGCCAGAGTGATTTTTCCATCCAAATCCCCCACCAAAACCCCTTCATTTAAACTTCCTAAAATCGCCTGAAGGCTGAATCTTTTTTCTTCTTCCAAAGAAGAGATCCCCTCCAACTGCTTGGACACTTGTTCCAGGTGGATGATCGATTTTCGCAACCCCCATCCTCCACGGGCAACAAATCCTGTAGGCTTCTTTCCCTCCGCCAAATCCGAAATGAGGCGTTGTAATTGCCGAAGGGGCCGAAACACTTCGGTCACAAACCAAAAGATTGATCCGGCCAATGCCACTAGAATGATCCAGCTCCATCCGTCCATCTCTCTACCTTGCCCCCAATCCCCCCTGCGGGGCAAAACCGTTTACGCCCGGTTGTTATTTAATCGGTAACCACTTCCACGGACAGTCTCAACCAAAGCCCCCGCTTTCCCCATCTTATCCCGCAACCGCCGGATATGGGTATCCACAGTCCGGGTGTCCAGATTCGCTTGGTATCCCCAAACTTCGCTCAATAGGGCATCCCGGGATTGAATACTCCCCGCCCGACGTAGCAAAAGTTCCAAAAGACGGAATTCGGTCGAAGTCAGGGTGAGTTTTTTTGCTCCAATCATGGCAATCATGTTACCCCGGTCCAACTGAATGGTTCCCGCCTTGAGGGGGGCTGCTTTAGCCGCTCCCTGATCAGGCTGCCTTCGTGCTACGGCGCGCACCCTCAAGACCAACTCCCTTGGGCTGAACGGCTTCGTGACATAGTCGTCTGCACCCACCTCAAAGCCCACAACCTTGTCCTCCTCGGTGGATTTCGCGGTCAGCATCAAAACAGGAATTCTTGAAGTAGCGGGGTTTCTGCGCAAGGCCCGACAAACCTCAACTCCACTCATCTCCGGCATCATCAGATCGAGAATAATCACCTTGGGCGGGTCATTCTTCGCCAAAGCCAAAGCCTCGGCCCCATTCCCAGCCTCCACCACATCGAAACCAGCCGCCTTCAAGTTGAGACGAATCATCTCCCGGACATCTTTTTCGTCCTCCACCACTAAAATTCGCTCACGCATGGCCTCCATCTTATCCGCCCCTCTTTCCCTTCGGGCAAGATCGCCAAAGTGACATTCTCATGACGAATTCAGGCTCCCCAAGCGGCTGCCAGGGCTTCGACCTCGGAGCGTAATTGGTCCACCTCGGTCAGACGGACCTCCGGTTCGGGCACCAAAATCACCTCGCCGGTCATTTTATGTTCATAGACCGTCACTCTTCCCTCGGGACCCGTGGTTCGCTCCCTGACCAATAGGATTTTTTTTCTCTCTAAAAGAAGCGCAAAAAGAAAAATCACCCGGGCTTCAGGACTCTCCGATTGGACGGGTTGAGCCAGCCGACGTCGCAGCTCCGCCTCCGCCCGGGCGGCGGGAGGCTCTTTCTCTGGCTCGGGTGGCTGGGCACGGAACTTTCCCTTCCAAAAACAAAAATAGGACGGCCGGGAATTCACATCATCCCACACCACCTCCGCAAAGTCCTTCCTCTCCATGCCCCCCTCGACTGAAACCAACACGGTGTACACCACCTGCCCATCGGCAAATTCCTTGCCCGATCCTGCGCAAAGGTGCGCTCGGGGACGAATGCTCCAATCCATGATCGATCTCTAGCGTGAGGGTTTCAGTTGGAAAGTGCCCCGTCTGCCCCCATTGTGAATGAATGATCCCCAACCTTTTCACCCCCGAACATATCCACGTGATGGCCAACCACTTTCCCGTCACCCTCATTCTTCTGATCCCGCCGGTTCTTCTGGCTGGTCTCTTTTTCCGGAAAAATTCCATTCTGGTTCTCGGCTTTTCCTTCTGCATCTTGGCCGACCTCATTACCCCGGTAGTGATGCAGACGGGGGAGATGACTCATACCCGCTTAGAAATGGGGGAAATCAAACCTCCTCTGGATGAAGAGGGCGACATCGCCGCCGAAATGCATGAGGATACGGCCAAAAAGGCCGCTCCCCTGATTTATCTGGCTGGCTGGGGAGCGATCGCCGGATTACTGATTCTCCGTTTCCGCCCCGCCTGGAAAAATTATGCCACGGTGTTTGTGATTCTAACCACTTTTGCCGCCACCTTCTTTACCCTTCAATGTGCCCTCTTGGGTGGGCGAATTCGCCATCCTGAATTTCGTGTCCACAAAGACCCGAATCCGACCCATATCCGGAACGAATAAACCCGCTGTTAAATTCGGCCTTTGGTGCTGGGCACGCCCCTGACCCTGGAATCCCGGCGGACCGCCTCTTCCAACGCGCGCGCCAGAGCCTTAAAAATCGCCTCGATCTGATGATGAACATCGCGACCGTATAAAATCTCCGCATGCAGGTTCATCCCTCCCTGGACGGCGAATGAACGCAAAAACTCCTCCACCAGTTGGGCGGGAAAGTTTCCCGCCTTGCCCCGCTGATTCAGCCCGCGGAGTTCCAGATACGGACGCCCGCTCAAATCCACCACCACCCGGGCCAACGTTTCATCCATCGGCACATAGGCGCAGCCATACCGGCGGATTCCCTCTTTCCTTCCGATTGCGGTCGCGAAAGCTTGCCCCAACACGATGCCTACGTCCTCCACGGTGTGGTGAAGATCCACATCCAGATCCCCCTTCGCCTTCACTTCCAAATCAAACAGGCCGTGCTTGCCAAAAAGATTCAGCATGTGGTCGAAAAACGGAATCCCCGTCTTTACTTTGGAACTCCCTTTTCCATCCACGCAAAGATGAATGGAAATCTCAGTCTCGCTGGTTTTGCGAATTTTCCGGGCCTGACGCTTGGATTGAATGCTCATCGGAGACGAGTTTCCACGGAATCGGCATGGGCGTCGAGCCGTTCGAGTCGCGCCAAAACTCCCGCCACCCGGGCGGATTTTCGCACTGCCCCCAAGCCGTACTCAACCACGCTCACCCGTTTTACAAAATCCTCCACCCGCAGACCCGCGAACGCCCGACCCGCACCCCCAGTGGGCAAGGTGTGACTCGGGCCCGCCACATAGTCCCCCAACGCCACTGCAGAATAGTTTCCAACAAACACCCCGCCCGCACAGCGGATCGTATCGGCAATTTTCTTCGCCCCGCGACACTGCAACGAAAGATGCTCGGGCGCGATCGCCTCGGCCAAATCCACCGCCTGCGTCAAATTTTTCGTTCTGACCAACACCGCCCCGCTCTTCATGACTCCCCTAAGATATTTTGCACGAGATTGTTGGGCACTCTGGCTCAACACATGAGCCAACACCCGGCCCAGCACCTTCATCGAAGGGGTTAATAAAAAGATCTGACTGCCCGGACCATGTTCTGCCTGTGCCACCAAGTCAGCCGCGACCCATTCCGGTCGGGCAGTTTCATCCGCAATCACAGCAATCTCGCTGGGCCCTGGCAAGAGATCGATCCCCACCGTCCCAAACACCTGCCGCTTGGCCTCCACCACCCAAGCACTGCCGGGTCCACAGATCTTTTCCACGGGTCGGATCGTCTCCGTGCCGTACGTCATAGCCGCCACCGCCTGCGCCCCGCCCACTTGATAAATTTCCGTCGCCCCCGCTTTTTGCAACGCCCACCCCAAGACGGGATTTAACGGCCCCGGAGTGCATGCCACAATCTCCTTCACCCCCGCAACTCGAGCCAGCACAACCGTCATCAATGCTGTCGAAACCAGCGGAGCTGTTCCTCCAGGCACATACACCCCTACTCTTCCCAAAGCGGGAAAGTTCTCCCCCGTACTGGCCCCCTGCGCGTTTCTTTTCTTCCATGCCCGGGGTCGGGTCGCTTGCGCAAAGGCCGAGATATTCTTCTCCGCCAATGCCAACGCCCTCCTCACCTCCGCTGAAGGTGCCCGGAATTTTCCTTTTACCTTGAGGTCATTCCTCCGGATTTTTTTCAAGGCAAAGCGGTTGTGGATCTTCACCAACGCCACATCCCCACCCTTCCGCACTTCGGAGATGATTCGCTCAACCGCAACCCGAACCTTCCGATCGGGCTCGGCTCGCCGGGTCAACTGCCCTTGGACCCATTCGGCATTCTCTTTTCCACGTGCATCAAGAATTTTCATTTTACTCCCACTCGATGGTCGCCGGCGGTTTAGAACTCACATCCAACACCACCCGATTCACCCCTTTGACTTCGTTGCAGATGCGGTTGGAGATTTTCCCCAAAAGATCCCCCGGCAATCTTACCCAATCGGCCGTCATCCCGTCCTTGCTCTCCACCGCACGGATGGCCACCGCATTATCGTAGGTTCGTTCATCCCCCATTACCCCAACACTTCGACAGGGCAGCAGCACAGCGAAACTTTGCCAAATCCGGTAGTACCACCCGGAAGCCTTCATTTCCTCCACCACGATCGCATCCGCCTCCCGCAGGACCGATAACTTCTTCTCCTCAATCGCTCCCAGACAACGGACCGCCAGTCCGGGTCCGGGGAACG
>Ga0209189_1002747_pt1 | contig 12131 bp, 13 predicted proteins | sample C_130820_EF_Meta_FD_187308 | JGI IMG/M metagenome (GOLD analysis project Ga0209189, IMG submission 187308) | Freshwater microbial communities from Lake Croche, Canada to study carbon cycling - C_130820_EF_MetaG (SPAdes) (version 3) | ecosystem: Environmental > Aquatic > Freshwater > Lake...
TAAACGCACAACTTGTGATTTGCTTGGCGTTCCAGAGGCCGTGCGAGTTGTTGGCGCGGCGGCTGGCGCAGTTCTTTTTTGAGTTGGAGCGGCGGCAGCAGACAATGAAACATCTTCACCGTCGTCTATTGGAAGTGGGGGCGCCTTTTTAAAGCCCAATTGATGCTCAATTGCGTCAAAATATGAGTCAGAGTCCACTATATGACCGTCAGCCATAGCAATATTATGCGCGCCAACCATTTTTTGGTACATGCGCTGGTCCGTGATGCACTGGGGGTGCGACCTAATCCATGCAGCGGATCGTGGCGACAATGTAGACGCAACCCGCTCAACTGGGTCACTCGTTTGTGGTGCCTCTGGCTGTGGGTTAGCTAAACGCTCCTCAAGGGAAGACTTGCCATTCTGTAGCTGCAATAACTTGGCAGCGTTGAGGGACATAGTTTCTTGAATATGCGCCGCAGCATCATAGTCACCCACCGTCATTGCTTCCTTAAAGTGAGACTTAAGATAGTCAGACTCACGTTTAATCTTATCAATTGCGCCAGTAATAAGCTGAAGATTGCTGTCTTGCACTTCAGCCGCAGCTTTTGTTGCCGTGTGCTGGGCTTGTTGGGCGCGATTTTCAGCGTCAAACCTAAGTTTCTTTTCCTCTTCAAGGCGAGCTTTTAATTCCGCAATGCCGTCTTCTGGCGTTTGGGAATCATTGTCCGCAATTTTTGTTTCTGTTTTGTTCTCTTCAACGGCGTCGTCAAGAACTGTAATGTTATCTTCTGCCTGTTCCATGTGGTGTTTCCTTACCAAACTGCGTCGGGCGCCGGGATGCGGCCACGAATGTCTATGTCACGCAAAACACGGCACTGGACGCCATGCACGTTCATGGACCAGCCGTCAGATGGGCGGTAAAACACCCAATCGTTGACATTAACTTCAACGCCCTTGAACCAATCTTGGTCCTCGTCAACAAAAGCAAGCGGACCCTTCTTAACCACAAGGCCGACTTTGCCCTGATACTTGTCTTCCTCAACGTACTTATCCGTTAAGTGAATGCCGCTTTTTGTCTTATTTGGGCGAACATATGTTGCAATTAGAACATGGGTGTTGAACACCTCAATGTCACTAATATCGCCCAATTCTTTAAGAATAGATTCCTTTGGGTCTACGTCATGGTGCATGCGTGTATACGGCATACTTATCCTCTTTCGCCTGATTGTATGTTGCGGTCTGCTTCGGTCATGAGTTCTCTGGCCTTCTGCAAGCCGCGAATCATGCCAACCCTAAGTTTGTAATCTTTGATGTCGTCCACGTTTCCGTTGGCGAGAATAGCAATCTCGTCGGATATCGCCTCATCAATTAGGCGTCCGATTTCATACTCAAGGAGGCTGCTATATGTTTGTACCATGCGGTATATATACACACCGCATGGCATCTATTCCTATATTAGGAACCAGTTTTAGACGGGTTAATTTAAACCGTAAGCCTTGATCTTCTCAAGACGACCCAAGCCGCCACCCGCCGCATTATCAATAATGTGCTGCGTTTTCATGCCAGCCGGAATTTCTCCGCCATGCTTGCGGCCAATTGGCGGCATTCCCGGACGACCAGCGCCCATTGGAGGTAATTCAGGCGCGCCACCCATAGGGGCGCCAGCTGGCATTCCACCCATTGGAGGCATTGGAGGACGTGGCGGTGGAGGAGGCAGTATTGGCCCGCCCATTGGAGGCATAACAGGTGGCTGGTTTGCTCCACCATGCGGCATCACGTTAATGTGAATATTGGTTTTGCCCTTACCAAGTGCGCCACCGCGCTTTTTAGCCGTACGACCGCCATCAGCACCCGGAACTTCGTGTGGGTAGCCCTGACGTACATACAAGCCACGACCAGCTTCGTCAGTGTGCGCTGCGCCACCTTTTTTATAGGTAGCTGGAACTTTTGCGCCAGAACCGCCAGAAATTTTAGATGCCGCTAAACCAACACCATCAGTCATTCTTTGTTTGGTTTTTAAATCATTAGGATCATTGAGATAATTTTCTCTTGCCTTATCAATATAAGACCCCAAAGTTCCGCCGGATAATTTTCCAGTCCGCGCAGATGGCTTAACCATTTTGCGGATGAGTGCCTTGTCTTCTTTCACATCAGGATGCGCTGCGCCGCCCTTAGCATGTTTAGAACGGATTTTACCACCTTTTTTAGCGCCTTGTGTTGTATAGGTGCTTGGAATTGGCAATTCATCCGTGTAGTCAGGCTCTGGCAATCCACGACCCGCCATACCCATTGGAAGAGATGATGGTTTTGCCATGTCTGTTGGCCGACGAGGAGGAAGAGGAACTTTGCCATAATAGCTTGGGTCCATCGGGATAGAGTCTGGCGCGTTTTTCTTTGTAGCCGTAGACGAAGATACTTTAGGTGCCGTGAAACGGTCGCCGCCAAATGGGTCAATTCCCTGACTAATTAACTTACGTTGATATGGCGTTAAACCGGGGACCGCTGAACCTTCAGCATGTTTAGAACGCCCACCGCGCTTCATGCCGCCAATCTTCTTGACGCCAGCGCGCTCGTCATTAGCCATTTTGCTGTCGCGGTTAATATAACCGTCCACAGACATTGCTCGGCCACCCTCTTTACGGGCCTTGCGGTCTGCGCGCTTCTTGGCGTTAATGCCCGTAACCTTGCCGCCTGACTTATACTGGCGGGGGCTTACTGGGCGCATGCCGTTCTGCTTGTCCGCTTCAAGCATGTCTGGTGGAGACCAAGAGGAGGAGTCAACTTTAGTGCGAGGCTCACCCTTTTGGATGCCCTTTAACTTTCTTTCTGCACCCTCGCGGGCTTCTTTCAGGTACTCATGCATAAGTCTGCTCCTTCACTGCGCGTCCGCAGATGTAATAAGGGAATATTAGCCTATTTACCAAATTTGTACAATAGATGTTCATGATCTGTTCTGCGCAAGCATACGAAGAACATTAGCTAGGGCATTGTTTTCCCCAACCCTTCCGCCAGTGGCGCGGTATCCGGGTACTAATGACCAATTAATGGGGTCACGGTAAGAAATTGGCGCTACATTGCCAATTCCTGCGCCGTATGCACCGTAATCAAGGTAGGGGGTGCGTTTAGCATATGTGTACGGAACGGGAGTACCCGGCACAACCGGGGCAACTACAGGAGTTGCGGCAACGGGGGCCGCGGCTGGTGTTGCCAAAACTTGCTGCTGCTCACCACCACGCCCGCCCAATGATGTTTGAGGCTCTCTTTCCGCATTTTGGCTTATTTTATTGTATTCATCTGACCCAAGTTTATAATTTGGTGTAAACAAATCTGTTAAAAAATTATTTGCACCTTGGATCGTATTAATAATTGGATTGTTGGTCGTAATATTAGGCGCTCGCTGCCCCAATGTCATGTCAGCATATGCGTTTCTAGGCCCAACAAGATTATATTTTGCATTGTAAGCTGCAATTAACGCAGGGTCTTCCAAGGCATTAACAGGTATTCTTGGTGCCTCGTTTGCGATTGCGCTTGTGTCAGCTTGAGGGGAGGTTTTAGCTGCTGGCAAATTTGCAAGAGTAGCTGAGCCTAACCCTGATGATGTTTGAGGTGTTGTTATTGGCCCTAAATTTTGAGGTATGGCATCTCTAATTGCACGTAATGCCGCATTTTCAGATGGCTCAAAAGTTGTTGCTTTATACAAAGCATCAGATAAAACAGCATCTTGAGATGGTGCTATTTGTTTACCTAATGGTTCATAATGTTGTGGCTCAGCAGCAACAAGTGATTGACGGGGTGTTCCAGCCACATTTGAATTAAATCCCAATTGTCCAAATTGGCTAAAATCAGTTTTAGGATAACTTGGCTCGCCTTGCATTCCTGCAATTCCGCGATTGGCCGCATCTACAAATGCCTTGCCAGTTGCGCCAAGGGTAGCAGGAGTAACAACATCAGCGGCAGAAACTGTTCCGGGAGCAGTATAATTAGCGCCAGTTATAACTGCGTTAATTGCGGCTTGGCGACTAGCTTCAGCATCCGCTAATTGCTGTTCTTCTGTTGTGTTTCCTGTAAATGTTGGTGCGGTTGGTTGCCCTGTCATAACACCAGCGCGTTGAGCCATTGCAGCATTTGCCGCCATTGCCCTATTTTCTTCTTGGTTAGCTTGCTCTGTAGCTATTTGGCTTGCACTTGGTGCGACACTTATTTCGCCGGAACTATCCCTTACTAAAGATTGGCCCAATCTGGGTTGAACAATATCACCACCCTGCGGAGGGGCTGGGCCTCGTTCTTCCGCTGTTAAACGGTTAGCTTCAGGGTCCGTATACCGTTGCGGGTCTTCTCTTCCTATAAAAGCATTTAAAGATTCATTTTGTGATGGGCCTTGTAATGAAGAATTATAATCCCGCGTAAATTCTGCATCTTTAGCTTCGCCGCTTTCTCCGCCATCGCCATCATCAAACTCAATAAGGCCAGTGTGTGGATTGCGTTTGCCTGAACCGCCAAGCTTTTTTAACAATGCAGCTTCACGAGGATTAATGTGGGCAAGAATAGAATCTGTGCCACGACCCATAGCCGCCACAATACGTAAAGCGTGTTTAATTTCATCATTAATCATTTGCATCACCTATTACGTTTTTGGCTAGACGTAGCGCATTGTCTACTTCGCCGCCAGTATGTCGTCTTTGCACTTGAACCGGATCAAACATAGCGGCGATGGGATATGCTTGATCAGGTTGAGCATACCCAGAATAGCCATAAGTTCTTACTAATTTCTCAAAATCATTCATAATTTGATCTTTGGGGACAGAATTTGGGTTAAAATTAGATAAAGGAGAAGATAAATTACTAATTCTTGCTAAACTATATAATTTTTGAGGGTCGGAAGCCATATTATATAAATTTTGGCCCTGCGCGCTGTATCTTGCAGACCCAACACCTGCTTCGGGAGTAACTGTACCCGGTTCACCAAGGTAAAAATAGGTGCGCGGCATACCGCCACCTAATACGCGATTACGTTCATCCCCTCTTAAACCAGTGCCGTAAAACGACGGGTCCGTTTTGCCCAATGATGGGCTAAAACTGTAATGAGTAAGAGGCGATGAAAAAACTGTTTCTTCTGATGGTTTAATAAGTTTTTGGATATAATCCGGCATCTGCCCATTGTAAGCAGTACTTAAATATTCTGGCGGCAATAAAACAGATTTTTGAGGAGCAAAAATTAAATTGTCAAAAGCATTTTTCTTGGCTTGTTTTAATTTTGCAAAATCAGCAGTATTACCAAGCCTTTTGGCTTCTGCCATCTGGCTTTCTATTTTATAAATTTTTTCTTTTAAATCAGCATTTACAGGCGTGTAATTTACAAAACTATTTTGTCCGCGTGTTTCTGCGGTCATTGCTAATTGTGCAAGAGGTGAATACATTTGAGAGTGAACTCCCCAAGCGCGCTCTTCTCCCTCCGGCTTAAAAGTATTTCCATAAATTCCATGACCAATTGCATCATGAACGGCCCTAAATTTTTCATTTTCATTTAAACCAGTTTTAGGGTCAACATTATGTAAAAAATCATGTGGGTCGCCACCTTGAAAAACAAAAAGATGGCCGTTGTCATGAAGATCATGCAACATATTGGAACTGTCTAAATAATTTCCCTCTCCATTGCGATGAAAAGAATAGCGCAAAGGTAAAGCATTAAATTGGTCTGCAGTTTCTTTGGCCATTTGACCATAAGCAGCTTCTAATAATTCATCGTAATTTGTTGCGCCTGATTTTTTAATTACATCAGGCATAGTTTTACTATAAGCGTTAAATATTGCTTGCTTATATTCTGGACTACCTTGAGTTGCTAAATCATATGTTGCACCAATAGCCCCTTGCTTATCCAAAGAAGAAGGAGCCATTTTGGGTTGTGATATAGCAGGTAATCCACGACTTTTAACGTAATCAGAAGCTATCTGTAACGGAACATTTTGTTCGTCAGACGGCATTACCTTATAGGGTTTATACGTTGTTTTGTCATATGCCGTATCGCCGTATCTAACTGGGCCTGTTCCGTTGGCGTCAATGGGCGAGGCTGGCCATACTTCATTTCCATTCTTTGTAAAAGTTGATCTATTTGTGCTATAGTTTTTTGGCGAGATTCTGTAAAATGCGCCGTTTTGTGTTGTGTCATAACCTGCGTCCTTATTTACTGCCTGTGCCGTTTTAACAGCTATTGGTAATCCTGCCCCACCTATTAGAGGTTGTTCCAATCCAGTGTGGGGCATAAAAGGATTAGCTTCAAGATCAAGTCCAGCTAAATTTTTATTTAAACCTCTTATTTTAGACATAGCTATATCGTAAGCCATGTCTGACGTATCTGGCTTTACTCCAATTTGCTCAGGGTAATCAACCATTATCTACCTACTGTATAACGCCGCCGGGTTGTGGTGCCATTTCAGGTTCGTTGCCCTCAAGACGCTGCAACATGCCCGGATCAATAAGTTGACGAGCAATGTTAAGGCCTTGTGGGTTACGGGCCATTTCTTCTGCAAACTTAACCGCCGCAAGACGTTCACGGCTCTCACGGTCACGTTTACGGTTCATAGAGTCAAGCTGTGAATCAACATTCTTTTGTTGAATTTCAGCCATTTTGACTTGATCTTCCGGCGGTAATCCTTGTTGCCCGCCGGATTTGTCTTGCATTTCTTTAACTTTGAGTTGAGCCTCAACCATTTTGGACTCAGCCGTAATCATTGCCGCTTGACCAGCCATTTGCGCGGCTTGAGCCTGCGGGTCTAGTGGCGGTGGTTGATTTACCGTGTCCCTGAGTAGGCTATTTGGGTTAGCCCAGCCAAGTGTTAACAAGGCTTCACGGTTAACAGCGTCAAGGTTATACAAATCAGGTGCCTGCTGAGCCAATTGCATAAGGGCCGTCACCTTCATGACGCGCTGAATGTGGGTAGCCGTATTAGGGTCAGCTTGAGGAACTAATTCATAATTATCCAACGCATTTAGGAATGTTTGCTCATCCCATTGACCCGCTGGGCGTTTGTTGCGTTGCCAAAATGAGTCGGGGTGATCCCTAAAGCATTGAGCCAACAACTGAAATTCATCAGCCTGAGCCGCATGAAGCCGTTTGTGGACGCTATTAAGAAGTTTTTGGGCCTGCTCAATGATAGCTAAGGTCGTCCCAACAGGGGCGTCTTGCTTGCCCTCGCCCACTTGCATTTCCGCAGTGCCACCGAGGCGCTGGCCGTATTGGCTAATCATCTCCGCAAATTGACCCAAGGCACCCGACGGCTCTTTATAAGGCAACGGCATAACGGCTTGCTGAATGGGCATGCCAGCCGTGTCAATTTGTGCGCCACCGCCCGGAGGAACGCGGAATATGTTACTATTTTGACGCCCAGAAGTTTTTGCGTACAAGAAGCCGGGGAAGTTGGCATACATACCAGCGTCAAGCAATTCGCGCCAAACGGCAGTCAAGCCATTGGTCGTATTGCCTAGAATGTGAAGTAGACCCATGCCATAAAACTTGAGACCCGGCACAAAGTCGTATTTAACAAAGTGTGTGCCTGCCTCTGGTAGGTCTTGATCCTGCTCATCATAATTCCGTACAATATTTAAAATCTGCTTAGACGACACGTCTATGGTAACGCGGTAAGGGACTTCCAAGCCGGACGACTCGCCGTCAATCTCATGCTCAAAGCCCGGAATGTCTAACTCGCAGTAGCACTCATATATTTCGCGGTCACGATCTTCCGCGACGTTGATATCGTCTTGAGTTCCTTGAATTGCGTTTTTCTCTTTTTGAACAGCGTCAAGTTCCTTTTGCTTGGCTTGTCCAAGGTCAACGTCCCGGTATGCGCCAATAATCTGCATCCGTTTGACAACCGAAGGACGCATAGAGATTCTGTGGGTAATCCGGCGAGCATTTGATAAGTCCGTGGCTTCATTGTTTACAATAAGGTCATCAGCATCAACCGTTTCAGAAACGGGACGATTACGCAGGGGGCAGAAGTAAACCTTCTTAAAGGCTGACCCGCCAAAGCCCAGCATAAATAACATCTTATCTGTGTCGGGGTAATACTCTTTAGCCGTCACAGTAAGGTAGTGATTAAAGTCTTTCTCAAGGTACTCAGCCTGCTGATCCATTTGCGGCGAGTCTTGATTGCTGTCTACTCTGATTTTGACAGGCCCGTCCGTTGGCAGTAATTCCGCCCGCGCATTCGCCTGAAAACGCAAGACGGATTCCAGCAGGAGCGGATGTCGTATACGGGACATTCCCTCAACAGGTGCGCCATCTGCCGTGCCTTGTTGATTTGGAATCTCAATCTTAAGGCCCAGAAGTCGCAAACCCTGCGCGCGGTCCTCAATCCACTCCTTGCGAGATTCAATGTCTTCCTCAATGCCCTTAATAAGTTGCTGAGCAATTGCAGATAAATCATTGTCACCCAATTCTTCCGCCAAATTGGCGTACCAGCCCTCGGCTTTCTTCTTTTTAGAGGATTCAATAGGACGGCCATCAAGGGAAACACTAATAGAACCGTCCCCGTGGTCAATACGGAGAACATTGCCATCAACGTCCAACTCTGGTTGGTCAGCATCTGACTCTGCATCCATCACTACAATAGTATCTTGGCCCTCGCCAAGGGGCAAATCTTGTTGATCTTGATCAAGGCGTATGTTTGGGACAAGTCCGGGCGTCAGTGCCATGTGCGGTTTCCTGTTGGAATATTCCGCACACTATAGGCTAATTATGCTTTATTCGCAAATGCCTCGTCGTCTTCCTTGTCATCATAATCAAGGTCTGGTTTTTCCAGTGCCTCAATCATCCGAAGCAATTCAAGCCTTAATTCATCTTTTGTGTCGCCCCAAGGCTTGACGGGATTGGATGTCATGCCTTGAACATTGCCGTTATTGTCGTAAAAAACCTCGTGAATGGCAAACCCAACATCTGGGTCACCAAACAAATTGCGGGTTTCATACTTAACTACCCGGTGATTCCATGTCATCATTTTGCGTCCTTTCCAAAGACGCTTGTCTATTTACACGATATGCAAATCGCCGTCAAGTGAGCCAGCTAATGCTTGTATAAAACTTACCGCGACTTGCCTTTTGAGACGGTATTCGTGGTATTTATTGTCTATAATCATAACAATTTTGATATATCCGTCACCTAAGTCTTTGGTAACAACGGAGTTAATTGTCTTAAGGTCGTCACTCATATGCCAATCAACCCGCAGTAGCCGTAGTCGTCACTGTATATGGTATCTAATTCATCTTCTTCGTAGTAACTGGCCCACCGCCACGCGGCGCAGTACTCTGAAACGCATGGCTTGCCAAGGATTTGCCCGTCAATAACGACTTCTCTGCCGGGTATGCCATTTCCTCTTCCAAAGGGACAAATCACCTTGGACATTTCCTCTGGCGTCATAAAGTGGGGGTTGTCGGCCATTTAATTGCCCCCCTGAAACAAAAAACCCACTGGCTCGCCCGTCTCATCGTCTAATACTTCCAACTCAAACACGCGGTCCGTTGGGATGTAGGCAATAAGCATGCTTTCAGGAAACGGGTCGTCTTCAGTTCTGGGCACGTTGTTATAAAAAGCAATTCTGCCCTCATAAACGCTGCACGAGTCAGCCTTGACTGTCTTGTGAGTGTGGCCGGAGTGATCATATGGATTGAGTGTTATTGACCAAGTATGCTTAGGCATTGTACTCTCCTTTGGTTAATTTTTTACATAACATGCAATTAGACTGGATACAATGGTTGGTTTTCCCTACTTCCCCCAAACATATTATTCCCCGCAAGTTCAGCGGTACGCTCAGCGCCACGCTGAAGCATTCCTGTCCCGCGCAGCCAATTTAATGCCTGCGTTACCGTGTCGTGTAAGTCATCATGTTTTCCCTTGGGAAATGTGGCACATTGAGCCACAACCATCTCGGCCCACACGCGAAACACCTCGCCGGATGGGTCGGTCGGGGCCACTATCATCCCCTCAGAAAACAGATGTTGGACCGAATAAGTTCTGGCGACCTTATCCATTCCCTTTGGATCAATCAGCCTGACGCCGTAATTTTCGTAGCCAAATAACCGACGCATTTCCTGACTGACGGAAATACCTGACGCCTTGTTTTCAATCAGCAAAAAGTCAATTTTCCATTCCTTGGCTGACGCGCCAATCTTTTGCACCAACTCATGCAATTCCATGCGCCCCTGCCACGCGTGCATGAGAATAGCCTTGGGTACATCCGCCTCACGGTCTTCCGCTGAAATGCGCTGCCAGCTTCCCGTCATGTCGCCGCCAATGACGCCAGATGTTGTACCCGAATCACGGTACACGCCCCATATGGTGCAGGCGGAAAAGTCGCCCTCAAATTCTTTGGCGCCAAATGCCGTGTCAACGGACGCTATGACTATTTCTAAATTGTGTGGAAACTTTTCCTTAGTCCATTCGCCCCACCATTCGCGTTTAATAATACCACCACCCGCTGGCTCTGGCCGTTGCTGTAGCTGTCCGGCTGTCGCGTATGGTCCAAGTGTCTTCTCCAGAAGGGTAACTTCGGTATCTCCAAATCGTTCAGGCCATAAGAGTTGACCCTCTTCAACCCTTTCATCAGTCCAGACAACTGGTTGGCCGTCATTAAATTCTGCGGGGACAAGTACATTGTAGGTTCTCCGTGCTGCTTCAAACCTCATTGGCAAACACAAGTGAGTCCACTCGCCAATGTCTTTGGAAAGAATATGCCCCGTAACATCCGACTCTGACAAGCGTTGTTGAATAACTATTTTTACGCCCTTCTTTGGGTCATTGAGTCGGGTTGACCACGCCATGTCCCACCACTCAAGCGTGGACGCAATAATTGCCTCGGAATTAGCTTCCTGAGCGTTATTGGGATCGTCCGCAATAAGATAATTACCGCCAAGACCCGTCGTGGCTGATCCAACCGACACCGTGTTGCGTATACCGTTCTTATCATTCTGAAAGCGCGTCTTCGTATTCTGGTCGCCTACAAGCTTAAACCTATCGCCCCACAGTGTTTGGTACCACTTGCTTTCAATGAGGCGCCTGCACTTTACAGAATCTTGCACGGATAAATTCATTGCATATGAGCTATGCAAAAATTGCATACCGGGTCCAGAAGTTGGCGATGAAAGGCTTTGACTCCACACCCAAGCTGGGAACATAGTCCCAGTAATAGTTGACTTTGAGAATCTAGGCGGCACGTTAATGATTAAATTCCTAATATAACCATCAGCACAAGCCTGTAAATGCTCACATATAGCTTGAAGTGCAAAGCCGCCCTCGGCAAAGGGCGCGGAGTCAATCTCACGCCACGCCCTCTGAGTAAAATTATACAAGCTTTCCTCGTAGTTAGCCGCCTTCAGCTTCCTACGCAGGATTCTCGCCTCGCCTTCAGATAGATTATTTACGTCAAATGTCATGAAAACAGTTTACGCCCCATGAAAAACTATATCAAGCGGCGACATCTACAACCTTTTTGGGTCTCATTTCCTTTAGCCGCTTTAATGCGCTGTCAGGGAAGGCGCGACTAATGTGCATAATGGACCCAAGTTGCTCCACCTTCCTGCGGCGGTCTATGTATTTGCCCAAGTCATGGCTAATCAAGTCTTGCTCAATGTCTCGCATAACCCCAACGGTCTTGTTAATGACTGACATAACAGATTGGTAATCCGTTTCCTCCGCATAAGAGGCGCGAATAAGGTTTTCTGCGGCCTTTTCCGCCCGTGTCTGGGGAATGCCAATCTCTTTAGGCTTTGGGCGCATGTTAAACTCGTCCAAGTATGCCATTACAAGATCGTTAAGGGTTGTTATCGCCTCAACGCCCACCAATGCTTGTTTCATTTTACCACCTTTAATTTAACTTTTGTTTTAAAGTTTGCTGGTTTGGCGTCTAAAACCTGATTTGCAATATCTTTGCTATCCGCATTGTATTGTGAACGGGATATTTTTGACAATGCTTCATGCATGGTTTTTACTTCATCCATCATTTCATGGATAAAGTCCGCCACATGGTCAAGCTTGGCGTAACGACAATCCAAGCAATAATCCCAATAATCAGGCCAGCGTTTCGTCATTGTCCCCGCCCAACAATTCGCGCATGTCTAACCAAAGTTCCACAAACTTGTCGCGCAAGTTTTCGTAGTGC
>Ga0209189_1002748_pt1 | contig 12130 bp, 10 predicted proteins | sample C_130820_EF_Meta_FD_187308 | JGI IMG/M metagenome (GOLD analysis project Ga0209189, IMG submission 187308) | Freshwater microbial communities from Lake Croche, Canada to study carbon cycling - C_130820_EF_MetaG (SPAdes) (version 3) | ecosystem: Environmental > Aquatic > Freshwater > Lake...
ATTGGACTATTATCAACCATGAAGCAGGGCGACTATGAAAAAATGCTAGAAGTTGGTGAATTGAAAATCAAGTTTAGACCTCTTGTATACAAAGAGATGAATGAAAACGGGGTTGGTCAATTTGAAATTCAAAAAGTTTTTGCTGGATTGGAAAATCTACCAGATGACGAACGCATTGCAAAGACACAACTTGCTGTAGTAGAAATAACTGAAGTTACAATGAAAATTTTAGCAAAAACTATTGACTATATACAAATTCCTGATCAGAGAATTACTGAAAAAGAATATATTTTAGACTTTTTGCATAACTGTGATAAGAACTTGTATACTCAAATACGTGATTATCATCAAAAAATTAAAGAAGCTACTGATCTAAAGCCGCTAGATGTAAAGTGCATTCACTGTCAGCATGAGTATCTACAACCATTCATATTAAACGCATCTGATTTTTTCGGATAAGGCTTCTACAACTTGATCACGAGGGTGTCAAGAAGCTGATAGATGGTATGGAAGAAGAATGTCTAGATATCAAAAAATCTGCATTTAGCTTATCGTGGTACATGCGAGGTGGTGTAACCTATGAGGATGTACTAAACATGTCCTCTGAGGAAAGAAAACTGATTAATGAATTGATTGAATCTAACTTGGAAACAACTAAGAAAACACAATTGCCATTCTTCTAATCATATCCGTAATTACTCATTTATTAATTCATCTTGGGTTTCTTATTAAAGATGAACTTCGTTCATCTAAGAACTCACTTCGTTCGTTCTTATTCTTTACGGTATAGTATTGTTAGTAACAATATTTGATTGGGAGTATATTGCCGATTAGAAGCCATGGTAGTGCAAATTTGCACCACCAATGAAAAAGGTATGCTTGCCATGACCGTCATCCAGTGTTATCTATTCTCCAATTAGTCGCCTATTTCTGACACTAACTGCTACCGGTTGCTCTGTAAAGTATTATGAGACTGTAGTGAAGCTAACAACACAAGTTGTTTCTTCCGCAACGCACATTCTATGAAATCAAGATAAAGTATTCATAGACTTGTTGAAGGTTCGCTTTGCCGATTGCCTTCTCGGTATATCCATAGCTATTGCTAACTATGTTTACTCCAGATCCGTCAGCACAGCACTATCTGTACAAACTCAAGGAGGACTCACAAACTGAGCCGTCTAATTTTTATATTAAGTATTAATTGTTAAAAGGGAATTTTTATCTGACTTGGTGTCTGTTATATTTGAATATTGTTTTAATAAATTGGTATTGTGTAAGAAGAAACTGTCAAATTCAAAAATCATCCAGTCTCCATGTTTTTGAGATGTGTAATAAGTGAAATTATCAGCAACCCATGTTAATTTGCTTTGTACAGCAATATAGCGACCTTTACGATTAAACTTCATAAACAGAATATTTAAATCATCTGGATCAGCCACGTCCATAAGTTGTCCAATCCATGCATCTACTACTTTACATTCCCCTGTAAGTAATAAATGAAAGGGAAAATCAGCATAAAATTTGCACTCAACATTCATTTTAGTAAATGATTGTCCTGGCACAATATCACCCTTGAACGAACGAATCTGTCCTTCGTGTAATACTTCTGTTCTGTGTTGATTCTTCCCGCCCACATAAGCACCTGATCCAGGAGCACGAATGAAACTTTCACCATACTTATCGGATAAGTATTTAGCGATTTCTCGTTCAAAACCGGAACCTTTATTTTTCTGTGGACTTGACATAGACATATACTTATGCTTGTTTTCTAGCATGAAACTTTATTCTTTTAGAGAATGAAATTTAAATTACAATAAAGAATAATTTCATCAACACATGTATTTTTTCCAGTACTTAAGCAAAAATTCATTGATTGAGTAACATCATTTAAATCAATACCGTTACCGGTCCAACTAGCCCTACTCCTACTTAATGGAGTATCTAACCGATCTAAGGTTAACAATGTTGTTTTGAATGGAACAGAATTTGATTTGAATGCCTGCGTACCTTGCTTACTAGCATGAAGTAGTGCAGCTTTTGAAATTCTATATGTTTCAAATCTTGGTTCAGGGGTAACTATATTTTTTTCACCTGATGATCCTATATTAAAAATATATCCAAATTTATTAGCTTTTTTCCAAGCATCATATATTGCAATGTATAAGTTTGTCTGAGCATAGTTAGCCCAAGATTCTTGGGGAGGCCCGTCAAATGCATTGTTTATAAAAATATCGTAATCTAAACTTTTTTCAGCTATGCGATTCTCGTCTATAGTTATATCAAATCCATTGGCTCTGCTAATTGAATCTGCATTGAACTTCTCGGTTAAATACAAACCCAAGCCCTTATTCCCACCTGTAATTAATGTTTTCATCTAATAGACCCTCCCTGGTCCCATACTTTTGATAGCTTGCTGCCGCATGACATTGCACATTCAAACAATCTATTTTCATTAGTCCAGCTTGCAACTAAATCTTCCCAAAAAGGATTTAAAAATATATCTGTTAACGTATGATAGTTTATGTTCAAATTATCAAATCCATACTTTTCTAAAAATGTTCGTACTTGATTCTTTTCGTCTATCGTACTCAGGACATTTGCTCCCGGTAAAGAATTGTCCCTAAATCTAGCATCATACAAATTATGATTTAATAAATTACAAGGTAATACCAGCCCATCAGCATTTATTGCAACTTTTTTACCAATGCCTGCTAGTGCATCACACTTGATTGGAGTTGTGTCAAAGTATATCTTCATTTCTTTATATTTTTTTTTCAAATTAGGTAAAAGTTTCATACTTTTATTCTTGTAAGTGTCGTTGGTAGGTACTTCTAAGTAGTAATCTAATTTGTTTTCTTTTTTGTAAACGGGCCAATGATCCATTTCTTCAATAGTATTATGATTAAAAAATCTTCCTGTATTTCTAACCAATATATTATAAAATCCTAAAGTTTTACTTAACTCTTTGGCTTCTTCAACTTGGTGTTCATTGTGTTTGAACACAATATAATTCCATTGAGCCCTACCACCAGCATCAATATAACTTTTAGCATTCTCTATTACTTTGTGATACTTTACGTTTTTACGATACAGATGTAGCGTATCTTCTAATCCATCTATGCCAAAATCAATTTGTCCATAGCCATTCATTATCTCGGCAATCTCTCTCCAATATTCTTTTTCATGCACTCCACCATTAGTATGAACATAAAGCCAAAGTGTAGGATTCTTACTTCTAAAATCTTTCAATATATCTAAGAAATTAGGATGCATTATTGGATCACCATAACTTCCGCAAAAGAATATCTGTCTTAATCTACTGCATAATTCAATATCAAATGCTTTATCTATTGTTTCTCTGGATAGATGCACTAAGGGTAAGTATGGATTTATACCATAACCATTTAGATTACGCGGACATTGAGGACAGCTAGCATTACAATAGGTTGTAATCTCTATTTGATATTCATCAATTTCATTGTAATCAAATATTCTCATTCTATATCCACCGATGTATTATAACTTGTAAATCCTGCTTCCTTGACAACTTTCAATACATTTGGAACTCTACCGGCTAATTCTTCTCTATGAGATACTAACCAAATAGATTTGTGTCTACGACGGCTCATGTCTTTAAGAATTGCTAGTGCATTTTCAACACCCATTGTATCTAAACCACTGTCAATTAATTCATCAATAAACAATGTATTGATTGGGCTATATAGGTTCTCCCAAACATCACGGAATGCAAAACTCAATCCTAAAATCAAGCGATTGCGTTCACCGCGACTTAAATTATCAAAGTCAAGTTCACGTCCTAATTCTGTAATTTCAACTTGTAAATCATTCTTAAATATAACTTGATGCGGCAACCCAATCTTATCTAGGTAATGTGTTAATCTACTATTCAAATATGATAGATTTTGATCGATGATTTTTTTACGAACAAAACTATCTTTACTAGTTAGAATATCAAGCAAGAACTTTTGATGTTCCATAGTTCGTGTCAACTGATTAATCTTGTTAAAGTTAATCTCTTGCAATGCTTGGTTTTCCATCTCAACAATCTGTTCATTATATGGATCAACTTCTTCACTTTTTCGTTCAATATCTTTAATTATATTAGCAACTTTGCTACGATGTTCAATAGCCTGTGATTCAGTATCATAATAAGTTTCCGGATGTCGCCCCAATTCAATCACAGTATATTCTGCTAATTGTTCAGCAAATGGATTAGTTTCTAGTTTTTTATCTTCCCAAACTTTTTTCAAGTTACTTAAATCGCTACTATGACGAATTGCTTCAGCTTCAGTTTTATACAATGTAGTGGGTTGTGGTCCTAATTCTTTGACCAATGCTTGATTACTAGCTAAACTGTTTTCTAATTCAGTAACTTGTGCAACACTATTAGCCAACAATTCTTGTTTGTCGGTTAATACTTTAGTATGACCCTCATCATGGAAGTCTTGCCCACAAGCATAGCAAGTATGTTCTTCTAATGACCGAACCTCTTTTTCAAGTTTAGAAATTAATTTTTTTTCTTTTTCTATACTTTTGGTTTGGGTATTAATCGTACTAGTAAGAGTATCTTGAATGATAGATTCACGTAACCACTCGTTCAGTTTAACCCATGCTTCAAGTTCACTTTCAATATTATGGCGATTCTTATCTAAATAGATTTTATCGGCAGCAGCTACATCACTATCATGCTTTTGTTGCCACACTAAAGAACGAGCAACCAATGAATTATAAGCATCCTGTTGTTTTTTCTTTTCGTTCCAGACTGACAAATCTCTATGAGCTTGTAATTCACTATCAATATCAATGGTAATCAAACGTTGATAATCAATCGCAAGTTTTTCTAAATCTTCATCGTGCTTCATTTTCCACAATTTTTGTCTACGTTTAGTAGATTCAATTTGTTCTTTTACACGCTTATTAGCCTCTTCAATCGCTTTTACGTTAAATTCTTCTTGTTGGATATTATCTTTACTATCTTTGACCATTACCTTGATGACTTCTGCTTTTTCACTAAGCAAAGTGATGCCCAATAGTTGTTCAATTATATCACGTTGTTCATTGTTTTTTAATGCAAGAAACGGTTCAGAGTATGTATTGAGTGCTACTATATGTTTAAACATATCACTACTCATATGTATTACTTTTTCAATAGCAACTTGTGTTTCTTTGTTCTCACCCTGAGCATCATCATTACCCTTTTGTAAATCATTATTCACATAGAACCGTAGGATGTTTGGCTTACGACCCCGCTCAATCTTATAATCAATACCATTAACATTAAAATCTAATGTTACCATCATGTTTTTACCATTGGTACGATTAACTAGATTATCTTTACGAATGCTATTAATGGGAACACCAAACAATGCATAACTCAATGCTTGAATTAATGACGTTTTTCCTGTACCATTACGAGCACCATCACCACCTAAATCTAGATTTTCACCTAGAATAAGTGTTAGTTCTTGTCTATCAAAGTTTACTGCTTGAGTTACCAAGCCAATAGATAAAAAGTTTCGTAGTGTAATATTTTTAATTGTTATTGACATAGTTTTTAATTAGTTTGTCTTTCTATAGAAGCATGTTAAGATTTAATCATAATGGAGTATCTTTTAACCACTGATTAGTAAATTGAGTTAAGTTATTTTGTTTAGTACAAGTATCTTTACATATAGGATAACAATTTACGGTGTTCCAAGTTTTTTTGATATCTTCAAATTTGTCTAATGTATTATACGATTCTTGTCCTAACCAACAACATTTATAAAGTTTGCCGGTAGCAGATATATATAAACTTTTTTCTTTATCAGCAAAACATTCAATTGATCCCTCTGCTACGGTAGTTCTTTTCCAATTTATGGGTGGAGCAAGCCAGTCTACAGTGGGGATGCGCTTACTTACTTTAGCACGAAAATGAGTAAATTTCATTTGTCTTGCTAGTTCTTCGGCTTCATCAACTTGATGTTCATTATGAGCATATACAAGCATATCCCATTGTGCTTTGCCACCGGCTTCTATAAATGAAGTTGAATTATTTATTATCTTATCCCAATCGGCATTAACTCTATATATGTGATTAGTGTCTTTTAATCCATCAATACTAAAAAGTATATAATCTCCATCTCTATTGAAAATTTTCTCTCCTAAATATTTCCAATAGTCACTATTTCGTAGACTACCACTAGTATTCATTCCCAACTGAATCGTTGGATTAATTAATCTAAAATATTCATATATTTCTATTGAATGCATAGCAGCTGCCGGATCTCCTAGAAGACCACACATAAACATTTTATCTAAATTTCGTATAACATTTTCATCAATTAAAGTTTTTATTTGTTCTACTGATAAATGGTCTTTACTTTTTTTATTAAATGTTTTATCTGTCTCACGCAAACACGACGGACATGCTAGATTACAAACGTTAGTTGGTTCTAGGTGTAAAACTTTAATTTCACTCATAGATTATTATAAATTTCTAATAAGATTCGTTTATCAAAGTTGGTACTTTCAATACTATTAATTTGATCAACAATGATTTGATCAACTGATTCAAATTTTAAATCACCCTTGCCCTCTTGTTCAACTTGATCTACTTTCATTGGAATCAATGCCATTTCTCTTAGTTTGTGTTCTGGAATAAATGTCTCACGCAAGAAATTAGCCTCTTCATAGCTAATATCAATGTCAAGATGTACTCTAACATGACTATCAATCAATAGCAAACCCTCTGGGTTTTCTAAGATATCACTAAGTTTATGCACACGATATATAGGTTGTCTTGGCCAGCTATGAAAAACGGGTTCATTGCCCCAGTCTAATATCATCATGCCCCTTGCATCGTCACCTGCATCTGAATAGTTATGTGGGAAAGCATTACCGATATACCATACGTTAGAACGACTTTGACGTTTATGAAAATGTCCACTAAAGACTTTTTCAAATCCTTTCATATGGTCAGTATTAATCTCACCATGATCGGGCATCTCTATCATTGCATTCATATAAAAATGAGGCAACTCAAAATGACCAAACATATATTTGCCACTTAATTTTTGAACCTTTTTGTAGTCATCTTGTACTAACCAAGGTGCAATTGCTACATCACCTTCACTAAAGAAATCATTGACAATTTGAACATTTGGTAAATGTTTAGCCCACTCTACAGAGTGAATGTCTCTGCGGTCACGATAATACAGGTCATGATTACCCGGGATAAAGTATACTTTATCAAAGTTATCATTTAGTTTTTCTAGTGACTGCAATCCAAATTGCAATGTGTGTATGTTGATACTTGCTCTGTGATGATTGTAATCACCCAAGAAAAAACAAGTTTCACATCCCTCACTTTTGGCTTTAGCAATAAACCAATCAACAAAGTTTACACAGTCTTGATTGTGTTGTAAACTATTTGACTTCAATCCAAAATGCACGTCGGTAAAAACTGCTGCCTTCTTAAATAAATTCATTCATCGTCCTTAAGTTTGTATCCATTATAAAATTCGCCGTTTTTTGATTTTTCTCGAATAGTACTCATCCATTGACCTGTTTGTCTTTGGAACTCACTGATACTAGTATACACTTCTACTTCTCCGGAGTCACGCAATAAGGTAACCTTCTTAGATGTTTTTTCAGCACCTTTTAATCCGTTCTGTATTCTATATTTTTTTGCTAGTTCTGGATTTTCTTTTTGCCATTGTTTTATTCCAGCACTATGTTTTTCTTTTGCCCCGGTTATTGAATCATAATATCCTTTTAAGGTAGCTGATCTGTTCTTGCTGGCATCATCTGTGTGACAGTGCCTAATCATTTCTTGCCGTTCTTCAAAAGTAGTACCTTCCCATTTTTTCTTGTTGAACAATTTCCATTTTTCACCCAATGCTTCTCTAATGATGGCTACTTCTTCATCAGTAAACATAGTTAAATCATTGTTCAATCCATCACCACCTGGTGTGCTATTAAGACCATTCTTATAAGAATTGTATTGACTAATATATTTTATTTCTGCTAATGCAAGTTGAGATATAGAATCAAACCCAGTGTCAATTACTTCATACACACAATTATTAGGTCCATAATGATTAATAGCTTTGTGTAATTTTCCTTTAGGATCAGTGATCGATTCCTTACAGTGTGTTTTCCAACGAGATTTTTTATACTCAGGTTTTGTGTCTAACCCAATATATACTTCCCCTAAAGGAACAACAGTGATTTTGTAAATGAACATTTTATAGCCCTAAATGAATGATATACTTATTTATCATTTAGGGTTAAAATATTAATTATTCTTCGTATGTGACTGACACGCCACCGGAACCTTGACGAGACCAACTTGGATTTAGCCCATTAATTTCTAAAATATCATCACGTATATTTTGGCTACGCTTTTCGGTATTCAATACTCGGCAAAAACTATTTGTGATAGCAGCAGTGTAGTAAGCGAATGGGTTAGCAGACTTTACCTCATTGAATCTTAACCCTACATAGGTTAATTGAAGAATAGCACTGTTTTGCATTTCGTCACGGTAAGTGTAACCTCGCCAGTTATATTTCATGGAATATTTTTCACACATCATAATATACATGCGGGCTAGTTTATTTGTAATTTGACCGTGGTCTTTGCTGAATGTTCCTGTATCTAAGTCACCGTTCCAATGACTTTTTCCCACACAATATATTGTATTGTTCATGTCAATTTTATAATGTTGGAATGGGGGAAAATTAACTTTGACATGAACCATGTCGTCAACTTCTGCTTTTGTGGTTACGTCTTCTAAATCAGCAAAAATCTCATCAGGATCGATTTCTTCAAATTCAAATATTTCTTTTGCTGTTTTCTTTTTGACAGTTTTGCGAGGAACTTTTGCTGCTACCGGAACATGTTCCCAAGTCATAATTCTAAAAACTAAATCAGTAATTGGAATAGATAATGGGTCAACTGAATCTTTTACCCCTGCTTCTAAACTCAAGCGTGTGGCTCTTGTTTCTCTGGCCTGCTGAATAGTTTCTGGTTTAAAAGTATATTCAAAACTTTCTTCTAGTGTAGATTGGGGCATGTCTACTATAAAGTCATACCGATGATATTCGGGTTTTGTAAAATAGCAATATGCGGTTTTACTTTCGTGTATTTCTTTTAAAATATCTTTGTTATTAAGATAATTTACGGGTTTGCGTGGTGCGGGAAGTAGTGACATGGTTCTCCTGTATATACTTATGTTAATGAATATTATAGCATACTGGTTGCAGAAAAGCAACAGTTTTTTGCAGAAAAGGTAAAAAAGATGCTTTTTATTTATCTAAATATTTTATTTCAAATGTTGATATTTTGAAATGCTAAATACATATAAGGATAAGATTAATATGACAACCGCAGTTAGTACGGCAGAAATATGGGCTAAAGTCGCAGCAGAACAATCTGCTGCGTTAGTGGTAGCAAAGAAAGCACTAGTTCAAGCTACTGCTAATGCTGCCGCTGCAGCCAGAAACTTTAATACTTCTCAGCAAGCATTGGCTAATGCATATGCAACAGGAGCATCACCGGCTCAAATTGCAGGTTAAATGCAAACACAGCTGCCTTAGCTAATCAGCAAATAGTAGCAAATAGTCAAGTAAATAATGCGGCTCAAACTGTACAAACTACACAGGCATCGCTAACTGAAGCAAACCAAAAAGTTGCAGCCAATACACAAGCAGAACAAACATCAATAGACCAACCAGCTGGCCCGGTTACCCCTGTACCGGCAGCTATTACCGAAGATGCCCCTCTACCCACCGTAGAAAATCCTGCACCAGCGGCTACAGCACCTAATTTAGCACAAATTGCTGCAACAACAGATCAAGCCGCACAAGATAAAAAACTTCCCGAAGAACCTAATTTAGCACAAATTGCTGCAACAACAGACCAAGCTGCACAAGATAAAAAACTTCCTGATGAACCTAATTTAGCACAAATTGCTGCAACAACAGACCAAGCTGCACAAGATAAAAAACTTCCTGATGAACCTGCGGTGTCTACTGCCCAACAACTGCTCAATGATACAGGGAAAATAGAATTAGAAAACGCCACAAACTACGGTCTAACAAAAGCAAAAGAAAATACTAACTCACAAGCAACTCAACAGGATATCTCCGCTTTTGCAGCCAAAGAAGATTGGCGTGTAAGATTAAGTTTATCTCCCGGAGCTACTTATTTGTATAGAGCTACACCACCGGGTATATTAGAACCATTAGTAGCAACCGATGGAGTAATTTTTCCTTATACACCAGCAGTATCAGTTAACTATATTGCAAATTATGACCCCACAGAATTGACTCATAATAACTATAAATATTTTACCTATAGGGGAAGTGCAGTTGACACAGTAACTATCACGTGCGACTTTACTGCACAGGATACTTTTGAGGCAAATTACTTATTAGCAGTAATTCACTTTTTCAGATCAGTTACCAAAATGTTCTATGGACAAGATCCTGGACCTAAACCCGGTACCCCTCCTCCGTTGTGTTATCTAAGTGGTTTAGGTGCATTTCAATTTGATGCACATCCACTAGCAATAACTGGATTTACATATGCACTACCCACTGACGTAGACTACATACGAGCCGGCGGCTCAAGCTCACTAGCAGGAGCTAGTCAAGAATCGGGTGTAGCAAAACTAAAGCCGGGAGGGAACGCTAGTGTGCAACGAATGAGCGGCAACAATGGAATTGGACCTGGTGCAATTGCAGCACCGCCGGTGTTTGCAACCACTACTGCTGGTAAAACCCCAACATATGTTCCTACTAAAATAAGTATAACAATAACAGCAGCACCGATTGTTACCCGAAATGACATTAGTAATAAGTTTAGTTTAAAAGAATATGCCACTGGTGCATTATTAAGAGGCACTCAACGTGCCGGTGGAGGAATTTGGTAATGGCAGCTAATAATTTATATCCAGCAAGTAGCCCCTATTATAATACTGGAATAGTCAATAACACCTTTTTAGACGTTATGATCAATAGACAAATACCACTTGAACCCTCTGATATATACTGGCAAATAACTTCAGTATATGCATTTAGACCTGACACATTGGCATATGATTTATATAGTGATAGTAGATTGTGGTGGGTTTTTGCAAGTAGAAATCCAAATAGATTAAAAGATCCATATTTTGATTTCATTGAAGGCGTTGGTATCTACTTGCCCAAGTTAGATGCATTAAAACAAGTATTGGGAATTTAAATGGCAATTCACGATGAAGTATATATAGCTTCCGGCGGGGCGAATGATGATAAACAAAATCCACCAAATCAATTTCTTGACCCGTCGCAGCTTGGTCAAGCTAGAATAGAGGCGCTAGCAACTCCAACCACAGCCGCTGCCCGCCCCGGTCCTACTTCCAACTCTGCACCCGGCAAGCGACTACAAAATCCCCTAGGAAACTTTAGCAATTATACGTATCAAATATCATTATACATGATAACACCTACTGCTTATAATGACTTTATATTATCAGGTAGAAAAGATATTACATCTTTTCAAACACCCGCTGATCCAAATAAAGGCGTTTTTTTGGTTGCACAAAGTGGTGGTATTAATAATTCTACTTCTAAACGTGCCTCTGGTTTTGAGTTAGATTATTATATAGATAATTTAAAAATTCTCTCAAATATCAGTGGTAAAACAACTCAAACATCAACTGGCATTGAAGAAATAACTTTTGATATTATTGAACCATATGGATTCTCTTTTTTATCAAATTTAAAAAAAGCATTAGATGCTCTTAATGCTGGTTCAACAGCTTCGGCTAGTCCGACTTCTTCAGCTAGCTCGGTTTCTTCAGCCACCGGTCAAAATGCACGGGATGATTTATTAGCTAGCCAAGGAACGCCGGTTACCGGTCAAAATGCACGGGATGATTTATTAGCTAGCCAAGGAACACCCGCGCCAACAGCCGGATCAAATACAACTCCTTCAAACTCAAACAAAGTAGAAAATCCACAAAGACAATTTTTTATATTAGGTATCAGATTTCAAGGATACGACAAAGATGGCAACTTAATAAGTTCTAAGGATGAAATAGGATATAACGGTGATCCAGCTGGTAATGCTAATGGAGTTTAT
>Ga0209189_1002754_pt1 | contig 12115 bp, 9 predicted proteins | sample C_130820_EF_Meta_FD_187308 | JGI IMG/M metagenome (GOLD analysis project Ga0209189, IMG submission 187308) | Freshwater microbial communities from Lake Croche, Canada to study carbon cycling - C_130820_EF_MetaG (SPAdes) (version 3) | ecosystem: Environmental > Aquatic > Freshwater > Lake | place...
GGCGTTCGTCTTCATCATCGCTCCATTCCCAGTCTTCGCAAGTGGCATCGAGCAAATCAAGCAAAGTTGGTAATTTATCAGGATTTCGTTCTTTTTCTACGAATGACTCTGAATTTGTGATATAAATAGCAATTTTGGTTTGCTCAAACCAGGACAAATCATTGAGCATTTCGTCGAATGAATCGAGATTAAAACCAAAGTATTCGGGAAAACTAAGAGCTTTGGCAACTTCTTCGTAGAACCCCCTTAATGTATGTGCTTTTAGCCCATCAATCTTTGCGATATGATAGCCGTTTAATGATTCTAAATTATTGGTTATAAGGAAATTAGCCATTGGTAATAAATTTAAATAATATTTTATGGCGAACCATTGGTTATTGCCACAATTATTCGATTTCGATAAAACTTTTATAGTGATTTTTGGTAAAATACGCTTTCTCGTTTGAACCAGTTACGAGTCGTTCTGCTCCTCTGTTTCTGCCTTGTTGCTTGGGATTTACATCCCATTCTTGGTAATTTATTCGGCGACCGTTTTCATCTTTTTGCAGAAGTTGTTTTTCATAATTTCCAAATTTGCGTCCGCCAACGTAGCCTTCAGGTGCAGTACCATTTTCTTTAACATACTTCAGCACTTCATAAACTTTCTGCGGAATCTTATTTTGTTTATTTGACTGATAATCATTGTCTTTCTTATCAGTTTTTCTCTCGGTCTTGGTCTCCTTTTCTTTTTTCTCCGTTTGTTGAGCAGATGGCACAGCGGATTTAAAAGACTCTTGTTTGCTTACTTGGCGACAACCCAAAAGCGATTGGCTTGTAAGCAGTAATATTAAAAGTATGTTTTTCAAAATTGTATTCACGAGACTAATTTATTTTTAATTCAGCGAAAAGGCAGGTACTTTCATCACGATAGCATTATTGAACATTAGCTCGATAATAGTGGGTTGCATAAAATCAATCAATGGAAATTCTCCGATAATTCGCATTACTTCCAATTCGTCATCGGCATTGACTACGCACCATAGGCGGTCACGCTCCATCGAGAGGGCATAAGATTGTATTTTTCCATCTTCCAAAAGCTGATTTACCATCATCCTTTGTTGTGGAATTTTTATAATTAATTTCTCTGGAAATGGGTTTGGCAATTCAAACTCTACCATAAATTGGCTCATAAATCTCTCGTGGGCTTGTTGTTTAATTCAATTAATTGAAATACAAATGGTTTATAATTAGCAATTTGAATGTAAGTGAACTTGTTTTTATGATAAATTTCTACACTAATATAAACAAGTTTTCTAAAAAAAACGTTTACTTTGCAGAACTTATCTCAAAAGGGGTGCCTTAATATAACGGGCTGAGATTATACCCATTGAACCTGTACACGGATAATGCCGCCGCAGGGAAATAGAGTGCTTTTAGGAAATTCATGACCTTCGAAAATGTACTTAAATTTATTTAATTTAAAATTTTGTCTAACCAAAAACGGCAAGCCGACGGAATTTCCGTTCGACTCATGCAGTTTCGGCAGGATTTTGCTCCTTTCTCCTGTTGTTAAAACTTTCAAAAACAATGAAAAAATTAACAACGTTTCTTTTAGTCAACAGTCAACGGTCAACAGTCGACAGTTTTAGGGTCAAAAGTTTTTATTCAAAATCTGCCTATTGCCTACTGTTAATTGCCAATTGCCTACTATTCACTGTCAACGCTCAAGATTCTACTTCGATTCGACAACTCAATGAGGTGGTTATAAATGCTACTCGTGCCAATCAAAAAACTGGTATGGCTTTTACGAATGTTTATCAAAAAGACATCAAAAAAGTTAATTTGGGGCAAGATATGCCATTTTTGCTAAATCAATTGCCGTCGGTGGTTGTGAGTTCGGATGCCGGTGCGGGCGTGGGCTATACTGGTATTCGTATTCGTGGCACCGACCCGACTCGTATCAACGTAACGCTCAATGGCGTGCCTTATAATGATTCTGAGTCGCAAGGAACATATTGGGTAAATATGCCCGATTTTGCTTCGTCGGCACAAAGTATTCAAGTGCAAAGAGGTGTAGGAACTTCGACCAACGGTGCGGGTGCATTCGGGGCAAGTATTAATATCAATACTTTGGGTTACGAACAAGATGCTTACGGAGAAACTAATTTTACTGTTGGGTCATTTAATACCCTTAAAACAAATATATTGGCAAGTACAGGCTTGTTAAATGGGCACTTCATAATTGATGCTCGTTTGTCGAAACTGAGTTCTTACGGCTACATTGACCGTGCTTCTTCTGACCTAAAATCGTTTTATGTTTCGGCAGGATATTATGGCAAAAACAACTTCGTACGATTCAATGCTTTTTCTGGAAAAGAAAAAACCTATCAGGCTTGGGAAGGTGTGCCAGAAAGTTTGTTGAAAACCAATCGTACTTTCAATCCTTACACTTATGATAATCAAGTCGATGATTATCAGCAAGACCATTATCAATTGATTTCTTCGTTTAAATTAAATAATAATTGGACATTTAATCCGATACTTCATTATACCAAAGGAAGAGGTTTTTATGAGCAATTTAAGCCAGAAGATCAATATTCAAATTATGGTTTGCCAAATGTCGTGATAGGGACAACAACGCTCAAGAAAACAGATATTATTCGTCGTAAATGGTTGGATAATGATTTTTATGGAGCAACCTACTCATTTGATTATCAGAGTAATAAAAAGTTTTCAGCAAATATTGGCGGTGCTTGGAATAAATACGATGGCAACCATTTTGGTGAAATTATTTGGGCTAAAAATGCTTCGACGGCCGATTTGCGTTATCGTTGGTATGAAAGTAATGCTTTGAAAACAGATTTTAATATCTACACAAAGGGCTATTATCAAATGTCAGAAGCATTGAATTTCTTTGCTGATTTACAGTACAGAACCGTAAATTATACGATGAAAGGAACTGGAGATAAACGCCAAGATATTACACAAAAGTCTGCGGGCGGCGTTACGCACTTTCAATTTTTTAATCCGAAATTTGGTATGAACTATCAAGTAAACAAAACCACTTCGGTTTATGCGTCGTGTGCAGTTGGAAATAAGGAGCCAAGCCGCCAAGATTTTGTGGATAATGCTCCTAAAGCACCTTTGGCCGAAAATCTACAAGACTTAGAAGTTGGTTATCGTTTGGTAGGAACAAAATTGAGTTTTGATGCGAATTTCTATTATATGAATTACAAAAATCAATTAGTGCTTACGGGCCAAGTAAATGGAGTAGGTGAGGCTATTAGGGTAAATGTTCCTAAAAGCTATCGTGCTGGTTTAGAATTATCGGCAACTGTCAAGTTAGCCGAAAAATGGAAATTGGCAGCTAATACTACTTTCAGCCAAAATAAAATTAAGGATTTTACAGAAACTGTGGTAAATTATGACGGCGATGCTAATAAAATTAACAAGTTTGCAAAAACCGATATTTCGTTTTCGCCAAACCTAATTTCTGGCGGACAACTTTTTTATGCACCGACCAAAAACGTGGAGTTAGCATGGATGACGAAATACGTAAGCAAGCAATTTATGGATAATACTTCGGACGATAACCGTAGTCTTAAAGCGTTTTTTGTTAATGATATTAGAGCGAGTTATTCGATTAAACCCAAAGCGGAAAGCCGCCCGCTATTTAAAGAGTTGACTTTCAGTTTATTAGTCAACAATATTTTTAATCATTTGTACGAATCCAATGGCTATACTTACAGTTATATATACGATAAACAAGTAACTACCGAAAACTTCTACTATCCACAAGCAGGTACGAACTTTTTGTTAGCAGTAAAAGTGAGACTTTAATAGTATAACGTCGGCATGGCTCAAAGCTATGCCGACGTAGTTTATATGAAGTTAAATCCAGCCACCTGCACGATATTCTCGCTTTACGAAAGCATTTGCTTCATCAAAATTAGTGATTTTCATATTTTTGCCATCCCACAAAAGTTTTTTTCTGCCGATAAATTTATCTTTAGCATTTCTCATCAAAAACGAACGAACGGCCAAATTTCCCATCAAGACGGTCTCAGTTAGAGGCCCAGATTGGTCGAATGACGAACTCGTATATGTACCAAAACCCGATTTACAGGCTTTAACCCATTGTTGTTGATGACCGTTTATGTTGCCTTCTACAATTGGACGTATTGGTTCGGGTAATTTTATATTTTCAAATTTTCCGTTAAGAAAAACTTTAGGATTATCACCAAAAATCTCGCAAGCCAACACACCTTTTGTTCCGATAAACATCACGCCACCATCGATGCTTGTAAAAATCTTATCATAATCGCAACCTTCGGGAAGTCTTGGACGAATACCGCCATCATTCCATGTAAGATTGATTTCTTTGAAATTTTTGCTCGTTGGATTCGGAAATTTGAGGTGAATAGATGCGGATGGCGGACAAACATCATCGAAAAATGCTTCTTTGAAAAAATCGGCATAAACTTGTCCAACCGAACACTCAACCGAAGTCGGATACCCTAAATTCAAGGCACGGAAAGGAACATCCATAAAGTGGCAGCCCATATCGCCCAAAGCTCCCGTGCCGAAATCCCAATATCCACGCCAGCGAAATGGCATATATGCTTCGTGATAATCTCGCATTGGGGCAGTGCCGAGCCACAAATTCCAGTCAACTTCATTAGGAATTGGCTGTTTTTCACCTTTATCTTTTGGCGATTGCACACCTTGTGGCCAAACGGGTCGATTAGTCCAAACTTCAACCGAATGTACTTCTCCGATTGTACCGTTTTTTATGATTGCCTCCGTAATTCTTGTTCCTTTGCTGCTACTCCCTTGGTTGCCCATTTGAGTAACGACTTTATATTTTGCCGTTGCCTCAGTTAGCTGTCGAGCTTCCCAAATATCGTGTGTGAGAGGTTTTTCTACGTAAACGTGCTTATTTAATTGAATAGCCGACATCGCAATCGGGTAGTGCATGTGGTCGGGCGTAGTCACGATTACGGCGTCAATATTTTTGCCTTCCGACTCCAACATTTTCCTGTAATCTCTGAAATATGGTGCATTCGGAAATTTTGCTCGAAACTTGGCCGATTGTCTATCGTCAACATCGCAAAGTGCGACAATATTATCAGAACCATTATTATAGGCCTGTGGAATATTAAAATAGGCTTTTCCGCCACAGCCAACAGACGCAATATTGAGTTTATCGCTCGGTGCTACGAAGCCTTTACCCAAAACATGGCGAGGCACAATCATAAAACCTGCGGAGGCCAAAGTGCTGGTTTTGAGGAAATTACGGCGTGAGTTTTGTTGTTTTTTATCGTGAGAGTTTTTCATGCTGATGTAAGGTTGAATTTTTACGAAATGTATAAAAAATTTGGAGAGGAAAAAAGAAGTCAACAAAAAAGGCGTAATTTCCAAAGAAATAACGCCTCTTAATATTTTGTATGACAGGTTTCTAACCTGTCTTTTTTATAATTCTACGATTGACAGGTTACAAAAATCTCTTTTTTCATATTTTACGATTGATAATTTACAAACATCTTTTTTATCAAATTCTACGATTGACAGGTTATAAACCTGTCCTACGATTTACACCGTTTGTTTTTCCAAATTAAATAAATCGTTCAATACATCAATCAATGTTTCAGCTTCACCACGTTTACAGGCTGCTTTCAGCTGTATTACTGGTAATTTGATGATTTTCTGCATCATACTAGATGTAATTTTATCCATTTTTTCTATTTCTTCGGCCGAAAGGTCTTTCACAAAACGAGCCATTTCTTCTTTTCTGATTTGTTCCAAAGCACCTTTCAATTTCTGAATCGTTGGTGAAACAATCATTTCTTGCGACCAATTATCAAACTCTCCAATTGCATCGCTGATAATGCTCAATACTTGTGGAATCGCTTCCAAACGGCGTTTAATAGCTTCATTTGCACGGTGTTGAATTGTGTCCAAGTCATAGGCAACTACGCCTGTAACTTCCTCAATATCAGTCGCTATGCTATTGGGTACCGAAAGATCAATCAAGTATTTTACGGCGAGTGTTTTATCTTTGAGTGTTTCTTTCGTAATAATCGGCGACTCGCAACGTACTGATGAAATAACAATATCAGCCTCTAAAATATTTTGATTAACAAATTGATAATCAGCTACTTCAAATCCTAATTCAATGGCCAATTTTTGTGCTTTTTCTAAGGTTCGATTCGTAATAGTGATATTTTTGTACCCCTTATCGGCCAAAGTTCTACAAATATCTTCACCGATTTCGCCCAAACCAACTACCAAAACCTTCGGATTACTCAAAAGTGGCAAGAAAGTTTCCATTACTTCTACCGTTGCGTAAGAAGTAGAGGCCGCTCCATCACGGAACGAGGTTTCTTGAACAATTTTTTTGTTGGTAAAGAAAATAGTGTGAAGCAAACGGTGTAAAAACGGTCCCGCCATTTGTACATCGGCCGCCCACTGATATGCGTGTTTTACTTGGTTCGGAATCTGCAAATCGCCAATTACTTGCGAGTGCAAGCCCATCGAAACTTCAAACAAATATCTTACGGCTTCGTTATTTTCATCAATTATTTCAAAGTATGGCAGGATTTCGTTTGAACTAAGTACTTTTAGGCTGGCAATTAAGCGAATGATTTCTTGACCTAAATTATTTTCTGAAACATAATAAACCTCTGTGCGATTGCAAGTAGAAAGCACAAGCACTTCCGACACCTCAAACGATTCACGAATCTTTAGCATCAATGCTTTTGATTCTTCTTCGTTTAGTGCAATTTGTCCTCTTAGGTTTAAGGAGGCTTTTTTGTGCGAAATTGTTATTGCTTTAAATAATCCGTGCATCTTTTCTTAAATAGTTTGCAAATTTACGGTCAGAATCCTTACTATGGATATGATTTCTGTCAGTTTTTTTAATTTAGAATTATTCTAAATTAATTTAATGTTTAATTCGTATTTAACTTAAAAAAATACAAAAAGTAAAAAGCATTTTGATACCAGTTTTTTTCGTTAATAAATATGATGGTTCAAATGTATTTTGTTTATTTAATTGATTTAAAGAAATGCGATTCAATGACAAGTTTTGGGTTATTTGACAAACTTTTACTTGTTGCTTAGTTTACTTTATTATTTACGACAATATTCACCAAATAGTTTACCCAAAGCCAAGTAAATAAATGAAATATGTTTAATTTAGAATACTTCTAAATAGTTTTATTAAATTGTGATTTGATATTGAGTGTTTTTATTCAACGTAAATTGAAGATTTATGGCAAAAAGAGAAGTTTTTGTAAATATTTATGAGCAAATCACAGGTTGGCGGTTTGTCGCGATAGCGGTTTTGCTTACGATTGGCATCGGGGTATTATATTATTTTAATCAACTCGCTCAACAAGTGGAGGAGCGAGAGAAAAGATACGTTACTTTGTACGCTGCAAGTATTAAAGCGTTTATCGAAATGAGTTTGGAAAATACGTGTGATTATACGTTTGTGCAAGAGGTTTTAGATGCAAACGAAACTATTCCTGCTATCATTGTTCAGAATGGTGTACCTATTGCTAATATAAATATTTCAGAATTTAAAGACTCAACCCGTACTTGGAAGCCAAAGGAACAAGAAACTATTTTATATACTAAAATTTCGGAAATGGCTAACGAACACCCACCATTTGAATTTTCGATAGGGAAGGATAAAACATCACTTTTTTATAGTAATTCATTGGTAGCCAAACAATTGCGTTTTTTTCCGTATATTTTATTAGGCACATTCTTGATTTTTGGTTCGTTGGCTTTCATCGCTTATAGTTCTTCCCGTAAAGCCGAACAAAACAGAGTTTGGGTAGGTTTGGCCAAAGAAACTGCTCATCAACTAGGTACGCCGATTTCGGCCTTGATGGCTTGGGTGGAGGTACTTCGCTCTGACCCGAACTTTGATGGTAGCATTGGCGATGAAATGGAAAAAGACGTGAAGCGTTTGGAAACAATCACGACTCGTTTTTCAAATATCGGTTCGGTACCGCAGATGAGTGAAGAAGAAATCGCTCCTTTGGTGCAGCAGACACTTGCTTATTTAGGGCGTCGAATTTCTACAAAAGTAAAAGTACATTTCGAAAGTAAAGTATCTGATAATATAAAAGTTAGCTTAAATAAACACTTAATGGAGTGGGTTGTAGAAAATCTATGCAAGAATGCCGTAGATGCGATGGGTGGAATTGGAGAATTATTTGTAACGATTACGCCAACTGGAAAAAAAACCATTGCCATTGATTTACGAGACACAGGAAAAGGAATCTCTAAAATGAATGTTCGGAAGGTTTTCAAACCAGGTTTTAGTACAAAAAAACGTGGTTGGGGTTTAGGACTTACTTTAGCGAAACGTATTATCGAAAACTACCACGAAGGCAAACTCTTTGTAAAAGAAACCCAAGTCGATAAAGGTACAACATTTAGGATTTTGCTGGATACGGTATAAGTAAATGGAGGCACAACTAATTCAGATGTACCTCCATTGAATTTTATTTTTTGCGAGTATCAAGTCCGTAGTCTTTCAAAATACTACGAGCTAGAGCTGATTTATGTACTTCATCTGCTCCATCGTAGATTCGGGAGGCACGTTCGTGGGAATACCAATACGAAAGCAAAATATCGCTCGTCATGCCTAATGCACCATACGTTTGAATAGCTCGGTCGATTACTCGGAGCATCATATTTGCAGTAAAAAATTTAATCATCGAAATTTCATCACGAACGGTAGCTGCTCCTTGTTCGTCGATATTTTTGGCTGTGCGAAGCACCAAAAGACGAGCAGCATCAATTTCGGCTCTACTTTCGGCAATAAATCCTTGAATAAATTGCATTTCGCCCAGCATCACACCTTCGGCCATTTCTCTTGATGCGGCATAGCGACACATCAAATCGAAGCTACGCTCGGCAATACCAATAAAACGCATACAGTGGTGAATACGACCTGGCCCGAGGCGTTCTTGTGCCAGTAAAAAACCTGCACCTTCCATACCGATTAGATTGGCTTGTGGAACTCGCACATTTTCATAAATTACCTCGGCATGGCTTGCCCAGCTGTCGCCTGCATGTCCCATGATTGGAATATTTCTTATAAATTTGAAGCCTTCAGTATCTAGCGGTACGATAATCTGACTTGCACGCTTGTGCGGAGCCGCATCAGGGTTTGTCACGGCCATTACAACGGCAAAAGCAGCACCATCGGCCGAAGATGTAAACCATTTATGTCCATTAATAATATAATCATTACCATCTTTTACGGCCGTTGTTCCCATTCGAGTAGGATTTGAGCCAGCAAATTCGGGTTCGGTCATTGAGAAACAACTTCTGATTTCGCCATACATCAAAGGCTTTAAGTATTTGTCTTTGAGGTGTTTAGGTGCATATTTATGCATCAATTCGGTATTACCAATGTCGGGAGCTTGCGTATTAAACACAAAATGCCCAAAAGGAGAACTTGCCAGCACCTCACTGATTTGTCCAAACTCGCAGAGTGTAAGTCCAAGGCCGCCGTCTTCTTCAGGTAGGTGCAAACCCCAAAGGCCAGCATTTTTCACTAAAGTTCTTTTTTCTTGCAAAATTGGTTCAACAAACGAGAAATTATGGGCGAGGTTTTCAGTAGTTTCGAGTGGATATAGTTCGGTTTCTACAAAAGCCTTTATTTTTGGCAATAAATCTTTCAGTTTTTCGGTTATAAATAGAGTTTCCATTCTTAGTGGTTTTTAATCTGACCGACGAAGCGGTTGATTTCATAAATATTGCTTAAAGGTAGTTTTACAATTTTGATGATACAATTTTTTACAACTTTTCTTGAAAAATAGTTTAAATTTGATTTTTCAAATGTTATCAAAACTTCGTATATTTATTTAAAACACCATTAATTATATCCGACTATTAATGACCAAACGCCTATTTTTTATTTATCTTATCTTTTTACAAATCATTCAATATCAATCCTTTGCCGATGATTCTTTGGTCGTTCGTCAGATAAAAATAGTGGGTAATCTTCGTACAAAAGAAAAGATTATTTTTAGAGATATAGCTATAAAGGTAGGCGATACACTTCAAAAAGCTAAATTGACCGATGTTTTAGAAGCCGATCGTAAGAAAATCTTTAATATCAATCTGTTTGTTACGGTAAAAGTTACTTCGGAAGAAGTTGATAATCAGCAAATTGATGTAATTGTTGAGGTAAAAGAACGACTTTATTTGGTAGCACTACCAGTTTTTTATTTAGCCGACCGAAATTTAAACGAATGGTGGTATGAGCGTGGTCACGATTTAAAACGCACAATTTATGGCATTTACGGACGGCACTCTAATCTGACAGGAAATAATGACCAACTAAAAATAAGGGCGGAAGCAGGTTTTATTCCCAATTTTGAGATTTCTTACAGCACGCCTTATCTTGATAAAACTCTTCAAACAACTTTTTCGGTTGGTGGATTTTACGGCATTAACAAAACGATGGTTTATAGAACTTCGCAAGATAAATTTCAATTTTTTGATAGTGAAAAACGCCAACGTGAACGCCTTAATTTGTATGCAGTTCTTGCTCGCCGAACAGGCTTTTTTCAAAATCAATATCTACAAATTACTTATAACAAAACTCAAATTTCCGATACTATTGCTCGCCTAAATCCTAATTATTTTCTAGGTGGACGAACCCAACAGAAATACCTTTTAATTAGTTATTCTTACGTTTTTGACCGTCGAGATAATCACCAATATGCTCTTAAAGGATATCGACTAAGCTTTGATGCTATCAAATATGGGCTTTCGGCACATGACGATATCAATCAATTTGTTTTAAGCGGGACAGTTAGCCAATACTTTTCTTTACGCCGAAACTTTTACGGAAATTATAGTCTTAGAGCTAAGGCATCTTTTCCTGAAAAACAACCTTTTTTACAAACCCAAGGATTGGGCTATAGAAATGATTTGGTTAGAGGCTACGAACTTTATGTAATTGATGGCCAAAGTTATGGTTTATTAAAGACAAATCTGAAGTATCGAATGTTTGATAAAATCTTTGATTTGAGCCATTATTTGAAGGTGAAACAATTTAATGCTTTACCTGTTGCAGCATACATAAATACTTTTTTTGATGTTGGATATGTAAAAAATAGCTTTCCCAAGCTAAATAATACTAAATTTGCAAATAAATGGTTATTTGGTGGAGGGGTCGGACTTGATATAGTGACTTGGTACAATGTAGTAGGTCGATTAAATTATTCTATTAACGGAGTGGGTGAAAAAAGGATATTTTTCAATCTCTCTCGTGAATTCTAATATCACTCCACTCACTAAAATTTTGTGTTTTCAAAATATACCTTTCATTCATAAAATATGAAAATTTACTATTTAATTTTATCTTTGTTTATTATTGAGTGCAGTAGCTCAGAAAAAGCTGAAACAGTGCAAGTTTTAAGCCCTCCCTCAGCAAAGAACGCTTCTACAAGTAACGTTCAGAAACTCCTGCATACAATTATGGGTACGGGCGAAGGTATCCTCCGAGGCATTGATTTTGGCGATGATATTAGCGATGTTAAAAAGAAAGAAAAAGCCGAACTTTTTGAAGAAGAAGAATCTCATATTGGATACTCCTTTGACAGTGATAATCTTGAAACTATTGATATTCTCTACCAAAAGGACAAACAAAATCGTGTTTCAGGTATCGAATTAGATATTTATATGAATACTGAAGTCTCGAACGATAGTCTTAAAAATGAATTGACAAAACAATTTACTTCTCTTTACGGTAAGCCACTGGCTAATGCCGAAACACCTACTTGGGAAATAAAATCTAAAGGTAAGGTAAGTATAAAGGTTGTAAAAAATAAACTTGATAGAGGCTTAGAAGTTAAATTTATACAAATTTCAAAGCCTATTTGATAAGGTGATATTTATAGAGGAAAATGCTTTGTAAAATAATTATGTTTAGTGTTTATTTTGTTTTAAATAACTGATTATTAGGAATTTATAATTTTTTTAAGTAAAAAAAGGTTGATATAAATAAATTAGCATAAATTTTGACAATACTTGTTATAAAGGGTGTTCCCAAAAACAAAAACCAGCCTAACACAAATCATGAAAATCAAGAAAAAAATTA
>Ga0209189_1002758_pt1 | contig 12102 bp, 17 predicted proteins | sample C_130820_EF_Meta_FD_187308 | JGI IMG/M metagenome (GOLD analysis project Ga0209189, IMG submission 187308) | Freshwater microbial communities from Lake Croche, Canada to study carbon cycling - C_130820_EF_MetaG (SPAdes) (version 3) | ecosystem: Environmental > Aquatic > Freshwater > Lake...
CCTTCAAATCAGAAGCATCTTGGTCTCTTTCAGGGACATTTACGGTGGCTGGCCAGGTCACTGGTAAGAATTCTATCTGGCCAGCGATAATGAGTGAGTCACTTGGAGATGAGGAATCTGTCTTGAATTATCTAGAGAATCATCACACAGACCCCAAGGGAAAGGTGCGGTTGGCTACAACGAAGCCATGGACCGAGTCACCCCCTCAGGCCCTTATGACTAGCACCCTACAACAGCAATGTAGCAACTTGTATTCTTGTAATCCAAAGAGAACCATGCAAATTGCTCAGAATCTCTATGAGGCAGGGCATATTACTTATATGAGAACCGACCAAACGACCATGAGCGATGAGGCAATTCAACTAGCTAAGCGGACGGTGGAAGCCAGGTGGGGCAAGCAATACATGGGTGAACTAAAGGTGAAGGTGCAAACACAGGCAAAAGCTAAGGCGGCTTCTGCCACTGGTCAACCATTAGTGCCTTCAGCACAAGAAGCTCACGAAGCAATCAGACCAACACACTTTGAGCATAGTCAGCTACCTGAATCAGAAGACTGGTCTCATCAAGACAAGAAAATCTATCATCTCATCTGGCTAAGAGCAATTCAATCCATTATGGCACAAGCAAAGGGAGAAGCACGAACCGTAATCTTTGACCTAGAAGGAGATGAGTGCGAGCTACCGTGGGAAGCTAAGTGGAAACGCACCTTATTTCAAGGCTGGAAGATTGCTGATGAGAAGGAATCTCAGATTGCTCTAGCTCTAGCTGAAGATAAGGAGTCTAATGAGCCTGAGGAATCTGCAGAAGCATCATGGAAACTTGCAGAAGGTATCAAGGAAGGTCAAGGTATATTATGGAAAACCTTGAAAGCTAAACCCCAGGAATCTAAGCCTCAAGGGCGATTTACTGAGGCTACCCTGGTTCGCGAACTTGAAAAGAAGGGGATTGGGCGCCCATCAACCTTTGCATCCCTCATTTCCACCATTATCGATAAGGCCTATATTGAACTAAAGGATATCCCTCAAACAATCCAGCAATCTAAGACTTACAGCTTGAATCTAGTAAATCAGTGGCCAGCCACTGTAGAGGCATTCCAAATGAAGAAGGGTGGTGAGAAGGCTCGTATTGCACCCACACCACTGGGACTCACCATCCTCGATTTCACTCTGAAAAACTTCCCTGACCTCTTTGCCTTTGACTTTACTGCTGCTATGGAGACCAAGCTGGACAAGATAGCAGAAGGCTCTGAGCCATGGAAAAAGGTTCTGGAAGATACCTGGAAGTCCTATAAGGACCGGTATGAGACACTGAAATCAAAAGGTTCTGGAACACAAGTGAATGCTAAGCGAAAGGAGTTTAGTGATGGTCTAGTAGCAGTAATGACGGGCAAGGGTCCCTTACTCTTAAAAGAAGACGCAGCTGGTAATAAGGATAAAACTATCTTCTATGGCTGGCCTCCTGGTAAGCAATTGCAAAGCATAACGGAGGAGGAAGCTAAGGGTTTCATTGAAGAGAAGGCTAAGCAGTTAATAGGAGATTCCATTGGTGAATATAACGGCCATGAGATTCTAAAGAAAAAGGGCCCCTATGGTCTGTATGCAGAGTGTAATGGGGTTCGCGTGAATTGCCTAGGCGATACCTCATTAGAAGATATACTAACGAAATTACAGGCGAAACAGGAGAGTCCTGCAAAGATCCTGGGACCATTCCAGATTCGCACTGGACAATATGGTCCCTATCTTATGAAATCGGGTGCAGGTGGTTTGAATAAAAAACCAGTCTGTGTCTCTATTCCAAAAGGCACAGATATAGATACATTAACAGCTCAACAAGCCGGTGATATCTTTGAGGCTGGTCTGAAAGCCAAGGTTGCAGGGGGGTTCAGAAAATTCAAGAAGACTTAGTGTCTGTTCTTACGGGTGCTTCCACCACGGCTAAATACACTATTTTTACTGCCACTACTCTCATTTTCCTCCCTAACAGCAGAAAGCCTTCCATCAGGAACTACCGCCCTGATAATATTTCCATCAACTAATACATGGCTACCTACGCGAACAGCAAATTCATCTGTAGAGTTTGCATGCTTTGCAGACCTCATCGATAATGCAGGAGTAACATGGGCCACAACTCGTTCCTTAGATTTCATATCCTGAACATGAAAACGACCAGCGCCGGAAACAGAAGTAACTTCTGCAAGAAACATTGCACCAGTATTTTTTCCATTCTTTATCTTGGAAGCATAATTTTCAACAATTGCCCTAGAACTACGCGTGGCGCGCCCCTTTCTTCCCTGTCTAGTCTTCTGTCCTCTAGACTTTGCGGCCTTCTCCTTCTTAGACCCTTGGGCCCTACGCACACCTTCGCCGGTAGAATGTTTAGGCATATCTATACTATGGCTATAAAGAATGTTGAATAAAAATTGATTTATTTATTCAAGATAATTAGGTATCACAATGTTTCGAATTGTTACAACTTCTCGGTTAACTGGTAATATTTCTCACGGGGAGCCGATGTTTACTGAAGAGCAAGCCCTGAATATAACAAAATGCTTAAATAAGGATTATCCAGACTTTAATCACACTATTGAAAAATACGAGCCGCCTGCCCTATCACTTAATGTAAAAGGGCACAGATGCTCATATGGAGATTTAACCTTTATAGCACATCCTACACCAAGTGCTAGTGCAGAGGCAACACCTATAGCTTCTGAGACTCCTGTGCCTTCGGCTTCTTCGACTTCTTCGGCAAAGGAAGGGACCCCCCAGCAGCAATAATTGCGTCCTCCTTCTGCTTCTTCAGAAGCTTTCTCTTTCTACACCATGCCCAAAACTCTCCTGTGCCGTGAGGAGGCATTTCACCAATATCAGATTCTAGGATTGGCAACTTTTTTTCTTCCTGCTTAGCCGCATTCATTGCCAGAGTGATTGTCCAGTCATCATCTCCACGCAAACTACCTTCAATGCAGGCCTTGGTTACTGCACAACGAGCCCAGAACTCATCATACTCCTTTTTTTCTTGAGCCAGCTCCTCATGATACCACTTAATATGAGATTGAGGCATTGGCAGATTATTCTGAATATAATATGTTCGGATAGACTCAAAGGCCTCCATTGCCTTAGTCAGGTGAACAGAGGGCCCTGGAATAGGAGGAATCGAAAGCGACGGCTTTCCAAGGACGCGCTTCAGCTTAGGTTGCAGCGGGAGCTCTGGAATTTTCTCAGCCAAAGGCAAAGGTTGAGCCAAAGGCAAAGGCTGAGCCAAAGGCAAAGGTTGAGCCAAAGGCAAAGGTTGAGCCAAAGGCAAAGGTTGAGCCAAAGGCTCTTGAGCCTGGATAACTGGCTCCACCTTTGACTTCAAAATTCGCTTGGGCTTTGGAGTCAAAGGTATAGGTTGAAGAATAGGTGCAACCGTGGGGGGCGTTACCTTCGAACTCAGGATACGTTTTGCCATTTGGAATAACCATTCCTTCCATTATAAATACGTCAATTTTAATTACACAATTAAAAAATAGTTCAGAAATATATTATGCGCATGCTGCCAGGAGAGCCTTCTGGTCAGCCTGGCGGAGCCAGGCACGAACCTCAGACTCACTGCTACGCAGCTTCTTAGAAGCAAAGGTCACCCAACGACTCGTTGCCTGAGAACGACGGTCAGCAATAGGATAAGAGGGATTCTCATCCGTTGCCTCAGAAAGAAAGGCGTGATACCAAGTAGACCAGAGATTCATATATCTGGAATCGAAGTAGGTAGCCTGAGGAATTACTGCTGCAACAGGGGTATTGCGCAGAGTAATCAGGGTGCGTGCAGCAGAGTAAAGAGCGGACTTCGTAGAATTCTGACTACGAGTAGAAACCATATTGGTATACTTTATTTAACGGGGGTGACAACACTCAATTTTTGAAGGTAATTCTGGAATTGGCCCTAAATCTATTTTTCCAACCAGTGACTGAAGCCAATATACTACCGTAGGATAACACGTTACACGTATAAGGGTTTCTCCACTATTTAATTTATCTTTTACTCCATTAATCATTATATGACATTCATGAGTTTTATTATCAGGTATACATGCTCTATATGCATCTATAAACGTCGTATAATATGTAGGCTCTACTAAACCAGAAGTAAAATCTTGCCTTAGTACACGATATTCATACATTATATATAGAGTATATACAATTAGTTTAGATTCCCTCTTAATCAAAAGAAGGAGTATAGCCTATCGGTAAAAAATTGATGCCTACTACCCACTAGTGAAGGTTACTCAAAATGGCTGCATCAGACAAGCATATCCTTGATACTCTGCAGCATATCGAGAATGAAATTACTTCAACGCTGAACGAGCTTTCTTCTATAAAGAAGGAAATGGATGCAGAGGTATCTGATGAAACTAACCGTGTGCTCAAATTCATCTTTAATTTGCAGAGGTCTGGATTTTCCCAACAATTTAATGCGGGGGAGTGTATTGAGAAGCACTTTGGATTTTCAAAAGATAAGGCGGAGGGATTTCTGTTTAACTACATTGAGAATCTTTCTGAGTTAACTGAGAAGTTTAGTCTTACCTCAGAACTCTCTGAGTCCAGCTCACAAGGCTCGGATTCTCAGTCACAACAAAAAAAAAGAAAGGGACCGAAGCCATATTCTGAGATGACTTCTGAGGAGCTTGCTTCTGCAAAGGCAAAGAAATTAGCTAAGGCCTTAGAAGCTGAGAAGAAAGAGCCTGTTGCTGAGGTTCTAATACCTCAGCTCATTGCATCTGTGCCTTTGCATGAGCAAGCTGCTCAGCCTTTGCATGAGCAAGCTCCTCAGCCAAAAATTAAGGCAGCAAGGCGTATTCTTAAAAAGGAGAAAAATCCAGATGCAATAAAAAAAACCTCTGATGCAATAAAAATCTGGAATTCATTTCTGAAAATTGTAAAGACAGAAATGGAAGCCACAGGCACCCCCTGCTCGTATGACGAGGTGGTAAAACGTGCGAAGGAAATGAAGGAGGGGGATAAGAGTGCTTACGAGCTATTCTCAGCAACCTGGAGTCCAGATGATGAGAGTCTAGCTAGTAACTCTTGAGCTTGCTGATATTCTTTTAATTCACAAAAGCGCATAGACCCCCAACCAGGATGTAGAGCAGCCTCAAGGGCTACAGGATTTCTAGATTCAATTGCAGCCCTTAGAATTGGAATCTGATTAGTAATCATGGTATTATGGAAGCCTTCCATTCTTTTTTCTTGCTCTAGCCTTAGCTTAAGGGCATTCCTGTAGTTGGAAAGGCGCCAAGAGTAAAACACAGAATCAAGAATCTCGTTCAAAGATTCAAATTTCTCATGTATCGTAATTCCAAGGAGATTTGTCACCTCATCATAGGTGCGACGAACCTCTGGTAACCAATTATATACAAGTGTATCGTGAATTGTGAGAAATTCATCCACTACTGCCCCTGTCCTGATACATCCTCCACCACTCATTGAACGGTAGTGCGGAACTAGGGTATTCTGCCTGAACTGGTCTACTTTCCTTATATCTCCCTCGACAAGGGAATTTCTCTCCTCATGCTCCCTCTTCCACGAGGCGTAATTTGTTGCAACACTAATAAGATTATGAATCGCATGGCAAATACTAGAACCACTATGCCCTTCTAGTTTCATATGGTTAAAGATAGTGCTCTTCATAGTATCACTAGAATCAATAACCCTATTATAGTCCTGAGTAATCTCTCTAGATTCCACGTAGGGCCAGGCATTCACCGTTGGCGTGCATGCCATATTTACAGCCTCTATTGCATTCTGCAGACCACTTCGTTCAAGGTCGTCCATCACACATGAAATATCATAGGTCCGTTGAAAATTCATTCTACATAAACTAAAAGAAAAAATAATATCAATTTTTCAACTAGGTCCTATGTATCCTAATAACTAGGGCATGCACACCGCCCATTCTCAATACGACGAAGCTCCTGCCTATAGCACTCCTCATGCAACATATTCTCCAGCTTATCAATACTACCTTTTAGAAGATAAAGGGCATTTAGTCCCTTCATATATTTCTCAGAATAAGAGAGAGGATTTGTCCTAAGAAATTCTCGCCTACTCATATAACCACGTCGAGCAAGAATATCAACTGCCTTTGAATGTGTAAGGCGATGATTGTATAGCCTAATCTCAGGCTCTGCCTGAATAATCGCCTGAACAAAGTTTACAGGACGGGGAGAAGGCCAAAGAGGATGATTGTAAGGCGTCGGTGTATAGTCCTCGTAAATATTCTCCTCAGATAGCGATTGTGCATCATCCTTCTCTGTCACATGGTCCGCCGCCTGGAGCAGTGGCTCAGAAACAAAGGAAGCATTCTCCTCTTGAACAGGAATCGGCGGAAGCTGCGGGGCAGGCTTTCCAATTCCTAGGTTGCAAAGAAAGCGATAGATAATGTAATAGAGAAACATGTAAACCCCCGCAAAGAAGAAGGGAGTATAGTTAGAAACCATTGGTGCAGTAACAAGCATCGTGTATACACGACTACAGGCATTCGCCCCTTCAATTTTTACGATGCAAAAAAAATTACCGCCTGCGGGGCTCGAACCCGCGACCTTGTGGTTAAAAGCCACACGCTACTACCAATTGAGCTAAGGCGGTTTATATACCCTAGGTGGGGATCGAACCCACAATCTTCAGCTAATTTCTAGTAGTTGAAGAATAGAAGGCTGACGCGTTAATCCATTGCGCTACTAGGGCACACTGATACCAGGGCGCCCCTGCCACTCAATTTTTGCAGCGCAAATTTTTTATATCAGATTGCTCCAGCCAGAGGCGGAATAAGACCAACAAAGATTGTCGGCTCATCCTGCTCAGGATTCAGAACAGTTTTCTGCCAGACTCCAGGACTAATCTCCTGCCAGGGCCTCACCTTTGCAGGAGGGCGAGATGACTTCCAGGAACGCCAGAGAAACTGAATCTTGCTAGCGGCTAGATTCTTCACCTCATAGCGAGAGAGGCCAATAAGAGACTTGAGGAACCGTTTAGTCTGACAGTCAAGGGCGAGATATTTCTGAGCACTGGCGATTTGGCGATGGTTCTCCTCAATTTCGCACAGGCTCTCCTGAATAAACCGCTTGTTCTCAAGAAGTTCTGCGTAAAGCAAGCGGTCCTGGTAGCCGCGCCAGCAGGCCTTGATTAGACTAGCAGCGTGAATCTGCAGTTCCTCAGGGCTCATTGTGGTCTTGAGCATCTGAAACTTTCCAGTTGCGCGTTCGCGTGCTGCAAGCTCATCAAGAGTTGGTTCCTCCTCTTCCTCCTCGTCCTCGTCCTCGTCCTCGTCCTCGTCCTCATCCTCCTCATCCTCAACATCGTTGTCTGGAATCTTCTCAAATTCATTAGACTGGTGTCTGCAGAGGGGGCAGGTCTGGCTTGAACCCTGACACGCCTGCTTCACGAACCATGATGACAGGCAAGAGAAGTGAAAGGGGTGAGAGCATGAAAGCTCAACCTTACCAGTTGCTGCCGTGATTTCAGAGAAACAAATAGAGCACTCCATTTGTAAGGTAACTCATACTATTCCTTCACTGTGTTCAATTTTTTTTACTTATTACTTGGAATGTAACTTGACCCTATATTCTGCCTGATAAAGGTCATACCATTTTGAATCCCGTTTTAGCGTTGAAAGAGTATTGGATAAGACAGGAAGTGAGAAGGCATGTTTAATCTTATCCCAGCGGTCACTGTGGCAATGATAGCAGAGACCATTACAGAGAATCTCTGGGTCCTGAATATCTACAAGGTAGCAAGCATAGCAATAATTATAGATTTGACAATAGGATTGTAGGTCAATATTCTCCATTATTTGCATATACCAAAAAAATATAGTATATTCCATCAATTTTGTCAGTTAATCGTGAAATAAGGCGTATCCCTATTCGCATCAAGCTCTTTACCAAGTTGTATTGCCTTATCAATTCGATTCAACTTCTTGCCCTCCTCCTCTGCAGCATATTTACGCATCTCTGGCGTCGGACCCGCATGCCTCCTTGGAATCGCCGTCAGATTAAAATACGCCTGCTCATAGGTAACTCCCATGGGTATAATATACTCCTCCCTGGGAATATGCGACTCAATATAAGCATCCATGGTATTACAGGCAGTCACAATATCATTCATATAAAGAGTGCCTTGAACATCCATCATTGGATTCTTCGATGAAAGGGTATGAATCTTATTCTTCAGGTCAGTAAAGAGGCGAATAAGAATAGTGGAATCAGCCATAGTATAAAAAATATAGTATAGCTGAATTCATCAATTTTACCGGTATCTACCACACTCCCTAATAAAGTCCTTATAGTCACCCGAATAAATATAGCCCTCCTCCTCTAGCTTTGCAGCAAGGTCTGCCAGGACCTCAATTCTGTTGTTCCAGGGGACCTTGCACAATGAACTGTAAAGAATGTTCGTAAGCCTACGAACGGGCTGTTCACTAGGGTCATTCTTAGTTGCGTCAAGTAGCTTCTTACATGCCTCCTTCTTATTCCAGGGAGTAACTACAGGGGCAGCTGCATGATATTCATCCAGCTGCTTGTCGAGAAGCTCAGAAATCCTCTTTTTAATAAGATAGATGTCGTCAAACGTGAGGTGAATCTCTAGGAATAACTCCTTCGGAGTATTTCCCTCGTATTTCACCTGATATAGGTCTGTAAGCTTATCCTGTGCCCATATCAGTGATTCATTCGCATATGCAAGGGTATACTTGGAAATTTCTGCGATTCTATATTCACGAAGACCCTCCATTGTAACTAAAAAAAGATATGCATATAGTTTGTTCAATTTTGTGACCAACCCGCTTGATTAGGTGGGGGCATAGTGCTTGGAGCGCAGGCGCTTTCGCTCTGCCTTCTTTTGCTGGAAGGCAGCAAAGCCTCTTGCCTTCGCCGCAGCTTTAGCTAGAGCAACTGCATCTGCCTCTGCCTGCTCCTCGGCAGTCAGGGGCTCAGGCTCCGCCTTCTTCTTTGCCGCTGCAACGCGCTCCTCCACCAGGGCGCGGCGCTGGTTCTTGCTTGCCTTGATAGAAGACTCACGGTTGTTCATTGTGTCTTTTTTCTAGAAAGGGGGTGATACTATTAGGAGTATAGCTTAATTCAATTTTCGTTTTCGTGAAAAGCAACAACAGGCCCTTGGCTCTTTTGACTCCACAGGAGGCAAATCTTCCTCAAAAGTAGGGGACTCGTCACTACTTACACTTGCAGATTCCTCAGGCTCTTTCTGACGCTCTTGAATGATAGTCTTAATTTCCTGAGCCTGAGAAAGAAGGCCGTGCAATTTCTGAGTAAGTTGTTCAAGTCTCTCAAGATTAATATTCAGCATCTAATACCATTCACACGGTGGTATAACGTTCAAATTTATTAGCATTCGCAAAAAAAAAATTGAAATCCTAATTGACGGGTTTACTTGCACCCCTTTACCATGGACCTCAGTAACAAGAAGATTATTGTCGGCGGCTGGCCTGCATTTGCAGAGGCAACCGGTGTGAACAAGAAGGAGTCGGTGGAGAACTTTGACTGGATGCCCTCTGAGTCAGACAAGTTCTACTACACTGACATGCGTGCCGCGCTCGACGCCGTGGAGGGCTCCAGGGAGTGGCTCAAGAACTATGTCTTCGACAAGAACAAGGAGTCCTACCCCTACACCTGTAGCATGGCACAGGAGGTGTCTAAGGCGATGAGTGATAAGCACAGTGGTGCTTCTGGCTCAAGCATGCTTTCGCACTACAGGTCTGCCCTCAAGGACTGGGACACCTTTGTTTTCAAGACCAAGGAGTATGTGGGCCTGAGGGAGTATAAGCAGCAGCAGATTCCCCTCTGGAAGGTGAAAAGCCTCCTGGACAAGTGTCGCATCTTACTTGGCACAGAGGACGAGGAGATGAGGGATTTCCTGGAGCAAATGCTCCTGCCAGAGTGTGCTAAGCTCTGCCTGAGTGGAATGGATGTGGTAGAGATTATGGCTATCCTCTGCTTTATCGAGGGGGACCTGGAGGGCATCGAGCTCGAGGACAACAGGAAGAAGGGTGAGGAGGAGCACAAAGACCTTATGGACAGCATTGAATTTCTCTACGAGCACCCCATTCGCTGGTTTGACGGGCCCAGCGGCTGCTCTCTGAGGCCAGTGCACCCCACATACATTACCCAAAGGGCAATCGCCGAGATGGAGGCCAAGTGCCCTGGCTATATCAAGCACATTGAGAACGTGCTGTTCGCCATGGGCTCTCCAAGAAAGCCCAAGGTGAGCTCTTGGAATGAGGCTGGGCGCGAGGAGTGGGCAAGCTTTCTGAGGGCAAAGAAGGTTATTGTCTAATCACTCTTAAACCGGTTAATATACAAACATATTTTTTTATGAATTAATGTTATAAAAAATTGAATAGTATGCAGTTATACAGAGCTATCACCCCCAAGGCAAGCAACCATGCCATCTCCACCGAACGAAACAATGGCTGAGAGGATGGCCCGAATTCGCAGGGAGTTGAATAAGGCGGCGGCTAGGCAGTATAAGAAGGAGCAACAGGCTCTTCTGAATGCAGAGGCGAAGAAGGCCAAGCGAGCAGCCAAGGTTGCCAAGGAGGCACAGATTCCCTGCAAGTCTTGCGGCAAAGTGCAGGCAGAGTGCTTCTGCAATGGCTGGCACAGGACTGCCGAGGAAAAGGCTGAGGAGCAGAAGGCGCGGGCGGCAAGGGGGGCAAAGGAGCCAAGAGTAAGGTTGACCCCTGAGCAGCGGGAGCGGCTCGAGCACCTTACAGTCCTTGGGCTGACTCTTGCCCAGGACACTGTGGCGGATATTAAGAAGGCATACAGAGCCTTGGCCCTCCTCCACCACCCAGACAAGCAGGGCGACCAAGAGGTGATGAAGGCAATTAATGCCTCCCACGACTTCCTCGTGGCATAATTACAGATTTTTTTACTATAAGAATCCCCTTGAGATAACAGAGACTGGTAAGATACTTGCAGATTCTAGGGCTAAACCTCCTTGAGGACGCATATGATGAACTCTAGCAAGGTTCGTTAGTATTAATGAGCCATCTGGTTGAAGATACACTTCTACACCCTTAAGAAAGAAATCATACTTAGCTAGAATAATTAAACATTCCTTAAGAAGCTTAATATACCTACCCTTTGCTTCCTCAGAAAGGCTTAACCAAATATCCTCATCCCACAATGGCTTCTTCTGGTCAAAGGCCTCAATCGAATATGTATTGGCCTGAAGGAGCTTAGGTAACCTGAGAATACCGGTTGGAAACATATAGGTCATTACTTCATGTATCCTCGCGTGATTTGCTTTTAGAGTATCCATACGTAAAAAATATTTAGAATCACTCTCAATTTTTACTGACAATCAGTCTCTTAAGGCTTCCTCACACGCCAGCCATCAATACCTGCAATGAACGCCTCAACCGTAAGACCAAGGCGACCAAGGCGAACACAGGTGGTGCCCTGCTTTGTGGCAGCATCAATGTTTTCCTGTAGGTCATCAAAGAAGAGCATGTGGCTGAAGGGGACGTCAGAGAATGCCTTAAGTGCGGCAAAGTGTCGGTTCTTACCGCCTTCGCCCCCGCTGCTATAGGCGTGAAAGTAGCCTACAGAACGCATCGTGCCCCAAAGGTCCTTGGGTGCAGTTGGGTTCTTAGACTCACAAGGAATGGTGCGCAAGAGATTCGAGACTGGCACAGCGCTGGGGTTCCTGGAGAGAAAGGCCACGGGAATACCCGAATCTGCAATAGCACCAAAGATGCCAGGGACCGCGGGGTAGGGGTTCGCAGGACTCCAGTGGCAGTCATGAATGCCACTCCATGCCAGATTAGAGAATGGTGCAAAGCGGTCCTTATCGCAGTCAAAGGGGTAGAGTGTATAGTCGCAGTCAAACACCAAGAGAGTGGGATTGGGGCCTGCCTGGAGAGAGGCCAGTGCACGGGCGTAGGGGGTCATGGGAACTGGAGTTACTGCTGCTGCTGCTCCTGCTGCTGCTCCTGCTGCTGCTTCTGCTGGTGCTGATACAGAAAGAGACTCAGCTCCTTGCACAATAGTCTGAGGTTGCATAAGTGTGTCTGCCATATTGGAAGTTGGGGTAAAAAAATGTATAT
>Ga0209189_1002761_pt1 | contig 12091 bp, 17 predicted proteins | sample C_130820_EF_Meta_FD_187308 | JGI IMG/M metagenome (GOLD analysis project Ga0209189, IMG submission 187308) | Freshwater microbial communities from Lake Croche, Canada to study carbon cycling - C_130820_EF_MetaG (SPAdes) (version 3) | ecosystem: Environmental > Aquatic > Freshwater > Lake...
CACCCATGTTCGCCGATGGCTCATAGGGAAATGAATCCGCAGTCCAGGACGGCGGAGGCGTGCTAGACGTTAAATACCAGACCAAGAAGGTGATGACGACGGCAATTGCAACGATGTCGCGCATTCTACTAAGGGGCATATAAATATGACTGCGGGTGGGCTAGAAGGGGGCGTACCACGGATGTTCAAGAATACGGTATCAGATGCTCTTATGCTCACCCATCGCGGTCTGGCCGTGTCCAAGACTGCACTGACCAAGGCCGAGACTACCGCACTTCGTGCGTCGCTCACGGTAAAACCGCGTGCGACGTCCTCATACGCAGTCGCTGAGCCCTTCGCCATTTATTATGAGAGCCCCACGCGGTGGTATGTGCCGCGCTATTGGGACTGTCCCGAGGGCGTAACAGATGTCCGCACGGAGGGCCGACCTCTGCGTGCGGAACTCCAGTTTAATAAGACACTGCGCCCAGAGCAACTGCCGATTGTTGATGCGTTCAAGGCCGGCAACTACGACGGTCTCATCTGCGTGCCCTGCGGTTACGGCAAGACCTTTATGGCTATCTGGCTCGCCTGCCAGCTTCGTCGTCGTTTCCTGATTGTCGTTCACCAGGAGTTCCTCATGGAGCAATGGCGCAAAGAGCTAGAGGGTTCCGTGCCAGGTATCCGTATCGGAGTCATCCAGCAGGACAAGATCCAGACAGAGCGCATGGAGATCGCGGAGCCGACGGTGGCCGAGATCAAGGAGCGCCTACGGGCCCACGGGCTCAAGGTCGGCGGCAAACGTGAGGACATCCTGACCCGTCTGCGCGCCGTCGAGCCCGCTCCCGAGCCACCCGAGTACGACTGCTGTATCTGTATGCTCCAAACGGTGGCGGCCCGCGACTGGCCCCTCGACACCTTCGCCGGTTTCGGGTTCACCATCTTTGACGAGTGCCACCATCTCGGCGCTGCCCATTTCAGCCGGGCACTCATGAGCATCCAGACACGCCACATGCTAGGACTCTCGGCCACACCGGAGCGTCTGGATGGGCTCGACGACGTCTTCCGCTGGTTCATCGGGCCCATTCGCTACCAGATCAAGGTCCGTGAGGCCGATGACACAGTGGAGGTCCGTGTCATCAAATATGAGGACGCCGATCCGGCATATGCCGATGAGCCCACGGACTGGCGCGGCGAAATCGTGCGCTCGCGTCTTTGTAACCAGCTGACTGAGCACGGACCGCGGACCCTCGCCATCACGGCCGAACTGGAACCCGCGTTACGCGAGGGCCGCAAACTGCTAGTTCTCTCTGACCGCCGTGAACACCTCAAGGAGTTTGAGGGAGAGTTCAAGAAATGTGGTTTCACCTCCATCGGTTACTACGTCGGCGGCATGACGGCTGAGGGACGCGACGAGGCAGCAAAAGAACAGATCATCCTCGCCACGTTCACCATGGCGGCGGAGGGCATGAATATTCGGGATCTCAATACCGTTCTGCTCGCCACCCCGAAGAGTCGTATCGAGCAGGCCGTGGGTCGCATCTTCCGTCTCAAGAAGGAGGAGCGCACCTTTGCGCCGGTCATCTATGACGTAGTGGACAGCCACGGCTGTCTCCAGGGTCAGGCCAAAAAGCGCATGTCTTTCTACAAGCAGTGCGGCTATCGGCTCATGTATAAGAAGGAAGGAGCTTGGGCAGAGAAAGGGCGGAAGCCGGCAGAGCCGGCAGAGCCGGCACCCATGTTCAGAAGTTAACTATGACCAGTCAATAAGAATACCTTTTTTCAGATCTAGTGCTACCCACACTTCTTGATACGAAATATAACAACCAGGGAACTTGAGCTTGAATGCTGCGACGAAATCATCCATTGTGGCGTGGGGTGTTGGCGCAGGGACATACACGTATGATGTTTTACCTGAAGCTGCTACAGCCTGTAACATATCAATAAAACTATTAATAATTTTTTCTATATACTCTTGCTTGTGAAGCCCTTGCAGATAGGCGCGACTAAAGGTTTGGTTCATACTAGTGTATAATGCTAAACAAACACATGTCAACTTTTTACACTCAGAGGCCGTGTGTTACAACCTCCGCATTTTTGTCAATGACCTCATTCTCCAGCAGCCAATCTTTGAGTACAGCAGAGTGATCGCCCTGGAGCTGAATTACTGCGTCTGCCTTAACTACCTTGCATGCGCAGTGAAGTGTCTTCCTCATTGCGCGCGCAATACGTGCCATATCTAGATCATCGGGAAGACCCTCTATAATCGTAATGTAGTTATTCCTTTGCTGCTGGACACGAATGTGAATCTTCACTGTAGCCTCAAGCATAAAGTCCATCGTGTTTACCAGTCGCGTTCCCGTCTGCGGCTCAACTTTTTACTGCCTCTGCGACTGCCTTTACGGCTGCCCTTGCGGCCTTTGCTGCCTTTGCGGCCCTTGCGGCTGTAGCGACCGCCACAGTAAGAAGGATTAGCGGCAACCACAGCAAAATGCGCAGATGGTGTAGACACACTAGAGTTATTCACAGAATACGACATCTTTGCCTGATTAATATAGGGCGGATAGGCCGCCCCCCTCTGCGGGCACGGCCCCTTCACCAGAGAGTCGTAGAACTTCCCCGTATACTGGTTGTCCAGCACAAAGCCATATCCACCATTGCCGCTGGAGCCACCACGCTGAGACCGACGTCTCTTACGAGACCCCCCGCGATACTTCACACAGTTGTAATCTGAAGGAGTCCTGTTATCATCAATCGGCACTCCACCAGTGCTGTATCCGGAAACACCAACATAGCCGCTTGATGATCCATATTCACGACCAACCATCCTCTACTTAGATGCTCCAAAAATCGCCGCCTGTGCGACCGGCTTATCGGACAGTTCTTTAATCTCCCACTTACTAAACGCCGAGTTCCAGGCCACAATCACACGCTGAACCGGCTTCGCCGAACGCATTATCTCACTGGTCGCCAATGTACGAACGAGGGCCCGTCCCAAAGATACTCCATCGCCCGATTTTAGTGTCCATTGCTCGGGGCCACTCTCACGCTCAGCAAGAGCCACCAGGGCAGCCGGAACCGGGGCCACGGGTACAATCGGCGTATCCCTAGGTATCCATGTATAGCGTGTTCTGCCGGTTTCATTCGGCTGGAGATCCCATGCGTCAACTGGCCGCAGCTTCTCCAGTGGCTCCCAGTTGGCCATCTCAACGCTCACACCGCTGAGCTCCTCTAACAAACAGTAGTGCTCTATCCACTGTACAGCGAGCGCCCAGCGCTTTGCGAACACATCATCATCACATCGCCGCCCCTTCCACATATAGGTATCCTCAATAATGAGACGCCGGGTGCGCGATGACAACGTGGCCCCAAAGACAGTCAGGCCACCGAAGAACTGGGGGTCAATCCGGAGACGCAGCAGAGCAACGCGTGGCGTTCTCTCAGATGAGATATACACACAGCAACGGTCCCAAATGACGAGAAGACCTGGCCGCGTCTTCTCTTTTCGCTGTAACACAAACCATGTATCCCGTTTCAGAGCAGGGAGATGCTTACTCTGAAATGGCAACGCCGGTCGACGCAGAGGCTCCAGAGCGGTCAGAAGCTCGGCATACTCTGCTATCTTAGTTAAACAAGGAAGTCGTAAATCGTCGGCCCAGCATTGTACTTTTACTGTAGGCGCCATTACTTCCTATTCTTTGAGCGCCTTTTAGACCTGCGGTTGCGGTGCCGGGTGCGGCGACCGCCGCTGTGATTCAACTTCTTTTGTATGAGTGTATTCTCTGCAGGTGTAAACTCACCGTACTCGCTAGTAAAATGGTTAACTAAACCATTCATATGATCACGAACATCTTTACTAAGCGGACCAGGGTGGATGGTATACGTATATAAGGTGTTATTTAGAGTGCTAAATGCAACATCGCGACCGTCACCTGGACTCCCTCCCGGAATTCCTGTGTAGGAAGATCGTTTAGATGGGGTTCTCACGGACATCTACTATATTACTTTAAAAGGGAGGCAGGCCACTGCCACTGTCCATCATTTCCATCCCATTAAACGCAAACAACGGCGTGCCCAGAACAGGGCCGTCATTCTGCGCGGCATTAGAGTTGCCCACCTGATGGAAGGCCTGCTCAGGATGCCGGAGATGTTGATCAAACTGCGCCGGGGCGTTGCCTGCATTGTCTACGGGCTGTTGCTGGCTAGACGGCTCACGGCGTTGATCGGGTTCCTTGGTCTTTGCCTCCCCCGTAGTCTGACCATTAATCTCGGGATATTCTTCGGCCTCAGGGGCAGGGCCACTTGTCATAGCAGCCTTCTTTCCGGGAGCTTTCTTGACCTGGAGTTTGGACATCCACTGGTATCCAAAAAATCCGACAATGAGGAGCACCAGGAGGCCGAGGACAAGTGTATAATCCATAGTTCTAATCAACCGATAGCAAATTATTGCTTCTTTTACGCGCTCAGGTTTGATTAAGGTAGTTACGCTGGATTACAGGACAGGCAACGCACCCAGTGACCGGCGGACCATTCACAGGGGGGCAGTCCGGTGTCTTGGGACCATAAAAGCCGCGGGGATATTGCGTAGCCAGATCACAGCACCGCCCAGGAATGTTCACCGTCTGCTGAACCGGATTTGCGCAAACTGCACATCCCGCCGCCTGTGCAGTAACATTCACCTGACCATTTAGGGTTTTTTTACCGACGGGAGGCACATAGATAGAGGACTTGTAGCGCTGCATCTGCGTCCACAGACCACCTGTGTTCACGGGAGTAGGACTTACGACCTGTGCTGCGGTCTGTTTTCTTCTTCGCAGTAATTCGCTAGCGTACATATTACTCTCAACAAAGATTATTCACACGTGGAATAATTACTTGTGCATAGCGTGTCTGTGATGCTGAAACTATATTCGCTTTAATCTGTGCAGTTCGGTAGCTGCCCGCATTTGTTTGTGCAACGCGCGCAATTTGGTCGGTTGTATAGATAGTTCCCATATTTCTAAATACACGGGATGCGGCCGGGCCCAAGACCTCTGTACCTGGAAGCGGTGGTATAGGTGTCGTATATACAGGTTGACATATTGCGGGTGTATTCGTATATAAAATAGGGCATGCAACGATCTTATTCAGGGTGAGCGTAAATTGGTCTATCGTTTCCTTTTGTGGATATGATGTCTGTCTGCATGGGCTTGGCGGACGTGGACTAGTACTATGATCCAGAATACCATCTTTAAAGTTGGTGATCCGTACACTTTCGGCCGTTCCCTTTTGTCCTTGACCGCGTTGTCTCAGTCGCAACATCTATTTTAGGAGCAGTAAAGAGATATGCTATACGGTTTCTTAAGTCTGTTGCCCTATGGTATTATTCTTACCGCAATGGTCATAATGGGGTTCTTTGCTTTACTAACACAGGTGCCGGGACCCGTCGCTACCGAGCTTGTAATCGCGGTAGGCGCAATAACACTCTTTGTGATGGGCGTCTTTGTAATTGTTACCACCTTCTGTGTAACGATTCGGCCCGTTGAGGAGTTTGTGGGCGATGCCACGGAGGCACGGATTTGTGCACTAATGAAGCGGACGGACGATTTCATCCAAAATGAGGTCGGTATAGCAGGTATTGATAATCCGGGTCTAGTTTCGGCCAAGCGCGCAAAGCTCGCTGCGGCAGCGGAGCCCCTGCTTATGTGTGACGCTTTCGCGGACTATGAGTGTATATTGAAGAAAAAAGAACCAGTTGACGAAGACGAGCATCTGTCCCGGATGGAACGGACACTCATGCGCTTCGTGTATCCGGAGATCGCAAAAGCCTGTGCGGCGGCGTCTTGTGACCGGCCGTGTGAGACACTGACATTAAAGGCGGCAGATACGGAGATTGGTCGTCTGGCGGCGATTAATGCGGTCGCCGATGGTCTGGATCGCCAGCTGGCCATCATTGACGAAAAAACGGCCAGTCTCAGACGGGGAGAACTATCCGAATGTGATCGTCAGAAGGGATTAGCGACTCAGTGAGCTTACTCAATATGAAGATGAGGTGCCTTTACGGGGTTGGCCAGCAACGGCACATGGAACCAACCAGGAGTAGCACCGGTGGCCTGGAGCAGATCAATCGCCTCTCCCTCCAGGTCACTCACAAAGGGATGCTCGTCGTCCATTTGAGTAACCAGATAGGGCTGCTCAATAAGGCGCTTCGCTGCGTTCCGGAACCGCGCACTCAGCTTATCGCTATAGTTCATGAGAAAGGTGGGGCGCGAATATGACGGAAAGATCAAGAGCCCATAGTTTGTATAATACTCGGCCACCAGGCCGGGAGGCATATTAATAAGGTCAGAAGAATCGCAACGAACGCCGTAAACTAGCATGGTAATAGTGACGTGGGCACCCGGCCACATGTCAAGTTTATATATACGTTTCTGTTATTAATATTGGCAGCAAGTAAGGGAATGAATCAGCACGGATTTATAGATATCTCACTAAATGACGACCTTAGCAATATAGCAGCGGCAATACCACCATCTATTCCCCGTATAGGGGCCGAACAGCCGGTATATGGTGGCACATGGCGATTCCTCACACGACCTCTCGTGGGCCATTATGTGGGATGGCAGCTGGGCGGACTCTGCGGTGAAGGCGCATATGGGAAAATCTATCGCGCCGAACGTATGGTCGTCCGCCGGCGCGAAGACGGGCTCTTTGATGTAATCAATGGCCCACACGCTGTTGTTCTTAAGACAGTTGGACAGTTGGCAGAAGACGAGATGATGGCTTATGTCGTGGAGGCACTGCTACATATTGTGGCGTGGCAGTCCGTCCAGAAGGTGGCGCCATGGTCTATTCCACGACCCTACGAGCTTTTTCGGGACAGTCAGTCCATTACGCTCTGTATGTCCTTTGTGAATGGGCGAATATTATCATCGTTCCTGAGCAAGCACTGGTTATTATCAACAAAGGAGGAGAATACACAAACATTTTTTGAAATCATAGGGCAGATTGCCTTTGTGCTCTATCATCTTCAGGCGCATCTGTGTATGAATCACCGCGACCTCAAAATCAACAATGTGCTCATCCGAAAACGGGTGCCGTCTCAGTTAGTCATTGAGGAGGACGTGCTCATGATACATCATGAGGTGACACTCATTGATTTCGGGTTCGCCTGTGTAGGAAAAACGACCTCTATACTTCAGGCAGGCACCTGGTTTACGGAGAGAGACATCTGTTGTAAGGTGGGACGTGACCTGGCGCAACTGGTCTTCTGCATTCACTGCTATTTCCCCTTATCCGATTTTCTGACACCGGCTGCCTTTGAGGTGGTGACTCGCTGGATGAACATTAGCGAAGTTAATGTACTCAATGGTCTTACAAAGGATGGGCGGCCTCTTAAACGGGGCAAACCGGTGTATGATACGGGCATTTATGAATTCTTGCGTCGGCCAACAACCGATACGGAGCCCTGTAACTCGCTGACGGTCTTCAAAGATTGTTGCGCCGGCGCAGGCTAAAGTTGACCCCCCCGGCCCTTTCTCCACCTTAGCTAGAATGGAAGAGAAGACTAAGACCTCCACCCTTATCGAGCAACATCCCGAAATCTGGCCAGATTATGCCGAGGCCGTCCAAAATAAGTTGAGCATGTCCACCTTCCCGCCAACCGACAATGCCCATCGCACCTGCCCCTTTCTTACCATGTATGAGCGCACAAAGGTACTGTCTCTGCGCGCATCTCAGCTCTCTCAGGGTGCCGTGCCCTTCATTACCGTTCCTGCCAATATGACGAATGTCTACGATATTGCCGCTATGGAACTAGCAGAGAAGCGCCTGCCCTATATCTTGAAGCGGCCGCTGCCCAATGGCGACTATGAATACTGGCGTCTGGCCGATCTGATGCTAATCTAAAAAGTTGACTATGTTGTTTTTTGCTATGATGTCTGTAATGGTCGAACTAGAGCAGATTCAATCCTTTGTGGGGCGCCACCTCGCTATTTGGCGCGCACACAAGAAGACATTCTATGCCGTAGAGTGGGATGGCGACTCAAGAACCTGGCGATCGTGGGTGCCCTCTAATGTAGAAGAACTCTCACGCCATACATCTAGTCACCGTCCAGGATTTGCCACTATTAATCTCGGCACGGGCAGGTCCGTAGCAGCAAGAGCTAACGGCGATTTTCTTTACAATGCGTATCACATAATACCCATTGTTAAGATTGCAGGCCAAATTCCCAATACCTGGAAAGCGCGCGAATTTGGACACGCGACTCCACTGTCACCAGGCCTCGCAATTGAGGCTCTGTGGATTGCAGCTCCTGATCTGGTACCGGTACCGGTACCGGTGCCACCAGCAATACCCCGCCGGATTGCCGTCTTGATAGCCGAGCATGCGGTCAAGAATAACGACCGATGTCCCATCACTATGGAGTCAATCTCGCCGCTCACAGCTGCCGTGACCACCTGCTATCACGTCTTTGACGGAGCGGCACTCATGACATGGCTGGCCTCCAACTCTCAGTGTCCAGAATGCCGTCAGCCCTGCTCTGCCGTATTTGCATCGGCCTGAAAGAGCCTGATCCGATCGGCCGGTGCGATCCATTCACTAGAATCCGGGCCCACGTCAAAGGCCTCGTACCACTCGTCAAACTGCCGCACTACATGGTCCACGCGAAGCATTGGCGGCGCATGCGAGTTCATAATAAGACGCTGTGCTGCATCTTTTTGACGGTCCTGCGACTCCCACGATGCCGCGTAGCTCGTGAAGAATTCGCGGAGTTCGGTCTTACCTACTTTCGTAACTGACCGTAAGCCGGCCAGAGCAAATTCCAGACCACCGACGTCCGCCAGATTCTCCACCAGTGTCAGTTTTCCACTGACCGGTAGTCCTCTGTACGGACGAGACCCATAGAGTCTCACTAATTTTCGCGTCTTTTTGCGATATTCATGGTCATCGTGCACGGTCCACCACATATGCTTATTGCCCACCTCATCATATTCGCGACCATCCGAATCAAACGCGTGGCACAACTCGTGTCCAATAGTGGCACCGATCGCCCCATAGTTGTAGGCCAGGGATTTTTCGGGGTCATAAAAGGGCGCTCGCAGAATGGCCGCCGGCAACACAAACCGATTCTCCGACGGATAGTAATAGGCATTGACGTCAAATACAGGACGTCCCCAGCCGGCCTCATGCCGACAACTGCGTCTCGCCAACATCGCATCCGTCGCTGCTGCGCCGATCGCCATCAGATTTTCCACATAATTGTCGCCGATAATAACTGGATACGTTGGCCACTCCGATGGCCAGCCAACCTGAATATCCATACGTCGCAACTTATGAATCGCCGCCGCCTTTGTGGAGGCCGCCATCCAGGACGCCTTGAGAGACACGATGGCCGCGCGCACAATGACGCCGACCATCGTACGCGCTCGTCGCCGGACAGTCGTATCACCGAAACGCGCGACCCACAGTTTACCTACCGTATTTGGCATGGCATAACAGGTCAGAGCCGAGCGGAGAGCCGCGGCGGGAATATCTGCGACCTGACCCTTAAGGAAGCGCCGATTGTAGGCAAACCATGCCGTTCGGAGAGGTCCGTGTGGCGAGCAGCCGGCGATCCACTGGACAATACAGAGCGTGAGCCAGATACGCCAACGCCGTATGGGCCATGCCATCAGTCGTGCATTGAAATGATGAAAGAAGGGCGCATAGACCGAGACCTGGCTTCCTACAGAACCCAGGCCCCAATTCATCAGCATGCTAGTCCATGGCAGGCTCATCATTGTGTAATCTACGGATTCTACGTCAGGCCACAGACCAGCCATTTCGTGTTCCGCCGCCAGCCCCTCTGCCAGTGGCAGGCCCGTAAGGGTCGCCAGCGTGTTCACGTAATGCGTATAGGCCCGTCGCTTATCTACCTTGTGCCAGTAACTCGCATGTCCTATATTGAGCTGCCCAGGGTCGACCACGATTTGGCAGGTCGTATTATGCCGGATATCACCGGTTATATACAAAGACAACGGTGCCGGAATACCATATCGGTTCATCCACCCAATGACGCCGACCACATCATCGGTTGTCATGGCCAATGTCAAGAGTGGCGAGAGACCATCGGGTATCTGCCCTTCAGCCTGTACTACACTGCGATAAAATGGCAGTGTGGGCGTGATTGTTGCTAGTTCTCGGTCAATGTGTTTCTGAATATAATATGCAGGTGTAATACGCGTCTCGGTCGGCGGTATCACAACTTGCCGCCGGTTGACTTTGGTGTAAAACGACTCCTTTTTACGCGTTCGCGACATCCCCTTGCTGGTGGGGTGGATTTTTTATGCCCTCTGAATTCATCTAGTGGAGATGTCGCGAAAGGAATATGCTCTTCTACAGGCATTGGAGGAATTGTAATTCGCATTACATCCATCCCTTATGTTTAAGAAAGATTTGTTTTTTACCGTGCCACCAGTCCATGATGCGCCGCCCCGCCTCCGTTGCGGTATCTTCGGCAACAATCATGACCGCGGCAAGTTCGTGAGGATGCTCGTCCTGAGAAGGCTTGCCAAAGAATACAGACCAGCCGGGAGGCGGATTTGATAATAACTCGCGGTCTTGCTCGTCCCACCATACGGTAGTGGCGACACGAAGCTGGGGGTTCTCTGGATCCTTGTAGACAGGAACGGGCCAGTAACGCTCCTTCCAGCAGGGCCAGGGCACCTCGTACGTGTCTGGATTGGATCGCCGCTCTTCACGTACGGAGGTGGGCATGTTAGTGGGCGGGGTCTTATGGAGTGTGAAGGCCCATGCGAGTTTGTAGAACTTGGCCCAGGCCTCGGGCTTGCGACGCTGGTAGATATGGATGCGCTCGTGTTCAATAATGGGGCCCTTGTCCGCAACGGAAATAGAATCCGGCATAATGATGCGGTCACCGGCCCGTGTGTGGGGCATACCCGCTTCGCAGGACTTGGATACCGTCACGAGCGAGATACCGTCGCCGATGTCCATGATACCCTTGACGTCACAGTTCTGCCCATCTCGTGCCCGTCTATCAGCGCGGGACCATGAGGCAATCCAGGGAATGTCACGGGCGTCGTCCTCTTCGGGGTTATAGTCCTGATAGGGCGTGTAGGTGTATAGACCGGGCGTCTCTGTGCTTCTGGAGAAGGCTGGTAATGTGTCGTGATTGTCAAGGTGGGTGAATACGGTGGCTGCATATCTATCTTCCATGATGCGGTTCTGATCATTGATGGGATAGGCTGCAGCGGCTGTCTTAGCTGCAGGCCCTTGCAAAATGCCGGTGACTTCTTCGCTGTCTTCTGTGCCGCCAGCGAACGGTTCGTAAGTGGCGGAGCCGCTTACTCTACCTAAGCCGGCGCCGGCGAACGGTTCGTAAGTAGATCCAAAAAACTGGTAGAACCGAATTACAGAGAGTCCAATAATTGCCATGAGCATAAAGGTTGCCAGCATCCTCTGCTTTAGTCGTGATTAAAAACTTGACATTATAAACACCACGAAAGAGTAAGTACGATGGGTCAAATTCAGGCAGTTAGTTCTAGGTGTGTCGATGTCTCCAATATCCCCGAGTTAGCCGGCCCGTTCACGGTACTACGGTCTAATGGCGAAGAGGAGGATGGGTGGATGCTATGTAAAGAGCCTCTTGAATGGAACGCAGTGATAGATGGGTGCTTAGATGGAGCCAAACTCTTGTCGGACAAGGCACTGGCATCATGGGACATGCACAGCAGAGAGCCTAGGCCGACATTTACAGAGCACCCGTGGCGCATATTTACTATAAATCGTAAGACCCCAAGTGAATCGGGGTCACTTAGTGCGTGGCGATCGCTTTCTAAGATGCGGCCGACAGGTATGAGCCTGGATGATGCCGTTGAGTGGCGCCGGACGGTAGTAGAGGCACTTGATATGTTGGAGTATGCAGTCCCCAGAGACGAGTAAAGGCATTGGCTGCCGTTCGCTATGCTCACTGGCGCCGGCGTCGTGGCTATTGTCTCCACTCCTTACCCTATCGGGTTACAGAATGGCTGCCGTTCGCTATGCTCACTGGCGCCGGCGTCGTGGATGACATAAATTGTTCGTCGCCATGCTCCTCCAATTTATTGTCTCCACTCCTTACCCTATCGGGTT
>Ga0209189_1002764_pt1 | contig 12083 bp, 13 predicted proteins | sample C_130820_EF_Meta_FD_187308 | JGI IMG/M metagenome (GOLD analysis project Ga0209189, IMG submission 187308) | Freshwater microbial communities from Lake Croche, Canada to study carbon cycling - C_130820_EF_MetaG (SPAdes) (version 3) | ecosystem: Environmental > Aquatic > Freshwater > Lake...
AAGCAATATTTATTGCGTAGGTTGGAACTATTTGGATCATTTCGAGGAAGGTTTGCAGAACCGCGAAGATAAGACTGTGAAAGAGTACCCAAAGGTTCCAGTGCTCTTCACTAAGGGAACGCAAACCATGAATGGTCCGTTTGATTCCATTCCTTATGACGCTGGCATATCAACCATGATTGACTGGGAGGCTGAGCTGGCTGTCGTAATCGGCAAGAAGGGCAAGAATATCTCTGAAGAAAATGCCATGGATTATGTGTATGGTTATACAGCCTATAACGATACAACTGCGCGCGATATTCAGCAGAAGCGTCAGTCAGGACAATGGTTCAAAGGTAAGAGTTTGGATGGGCACGGACCAATGGGCCCATGGATTGTGACTGCGGGTGGAGTGAACTTACAAGACACTCGCATCATCTGTCGAGTGAACGGTGTTGAAAAACAGAATGCAAGTTATAAGCAGATGTATTTCAAGATTCCCGTGATTATTGCGGAGCTATCACGTGGTTTGACGTTATTACCAGGCGACATTATTGCTACCGGCACTCCTTCAGGTGTCGGCTACAGCAGAAAGCCGCCAGAATTTTTGAAGCCAGGCGACATGGTGGAGACTGAAATTACAGGCGTTGGCATTATTCGCAATAAGATTGCATAAACATGCGGCATAGCAGCAAAGAAAGCGGAGCGCTTTATCCAAGTTTTTTGAGGATATTTTTGAGATTTAAGCCTGGATTTAAGCGTTATCCCTGATGAAATAGGCCATTTTCTGGTGTTTTTATGGGGATATACTGGCTCGGTTGTTGATTTAAACACTTATTTGATTAATGGGAGACAAGATGTCACAACACGATACATTGTTGGCTGCTTTTGAAGCATACAAAGCTGAAAACGAAAAATTCATTGAAAAAGGCATTAAGGCATCTGCTGCACGCGCTCGTAAGGCTTTGCAAGAAATTGCTGGTGCATGTAAGGAACGCCGTAAAGAAATTACCGCTACCAAAGAGGCAATGGAAGCGAAGAAGTAATTCTTACCAAAATTGATTCACTAGCCTAGCTTTTACGAGCTAGGCTTTTTTCTTTTTAAGCTTGAACTGTATTCATGAGTAATGAATGAACACTGCCCAATTTTTAGAGATGCTCAGTCAAGAGGGATATCCAGATCCGGTTGAGGTACTTCAGCCACCGAATGGATCCTTAGGGGTGCATTCTCATTCCTTCGCTGTGAAGGCCTTGGTAGTAGGGGGTAGTATTGAGATCTCCATTGCAGGACATACCCAGTCTTATGAGGTAGGGGATATTTTTGAATTAGCTGATCAAGAGCTCCACTCAGAATCGTATGGACCTCATGGGGTTCGCTACCTAGCTTCTAGAAAATAATCAAAGAGACTTTTATGAAAATCGGATTTATTGGTTTGGGTAATATGGGCTTGCCAATGGCGCTCAATCTATTGAAGGCGGGTCACCAAGTTATTGGCTTTGATTTGGTAAATACTCAACTCGATGCCTTGGCTGCTGCTGGCGGCTCGATTGCCCCTAGCGCACAGGCTGCCGCACAAGACGTAGAGGTACTCATTAGCATGCTGCCCGCCTCCAAGCATGTGGAAGGTTTATACCTTGGTGAGGCAGGACTGCTAGAGTGCACCGATCCAAAGACGCTACTGATTGATTGCTCGACTATCTCCCCAAAGGTTGCGCAAACCGTTGCTGCAAAAGCGAGATCAGCTGGTTTTGCCATGATTGATGCGCCTGTCTCTGGAGGAACTGCAGGTGCTCAGGCAGGCACCTTGACCTTCATGGTGGGTGGTGATGGAAAAGATGTCGAGCGGGCGCGCCCCTTGCTTGAAGCGATGGGTAAGAATATTTTTCATGCGGGTGCGAGTGGCGCAGGGCAGACAGTCAAGGTCTGCAACAACATGCTCTTGGGAATACAGATGTTAGGCACTAGCGAAGCCCTCCGATTAGGTATTGCGAATGGCATGGATCCCAAAGTGTTATCTGACATTATGGCTAAAAGTTCTGGTCGCAATTGGGCGCTAGAGTTGTATAACCCTTGTCCAGGCGTAATGGAGAATGTTCCTGCCTCAAAAGGCTATGCTGGTGGCTTTGGCGTAGATTTAATGCTGAAAGATTTAGGTTTAGCGACGGAAAATGCTGCTGCTCTTGATGCGAATATTCCTTTAGGACAGTTAGCGCAAGAACTTTATGAAGCACACAGTAAAGCGGGTAATGGACAGCTCGATTTCTCGAGTGTGTTTCATCTCAAGCAAAAGGATTGAGCTATTTAGGATACTACTAGCGGCTTATCTTGCGCTTTGCCCATTTGGCCGATAACGCGTGCACCTAAGAAGTGGTGCTGATTGAATATCTCGAGCACTGCTTGAACACTTTCGGGACTACAAGAAACCAGTAAGCCACCACTGGTTTGCGGATCTGTGAGCAGGGCATGTTGTGCAGGAGTAAAACTTGCTGGTAAGGCCACCTCAGATCCATAGCTTTGCCAGTTACGTTCTGACGCACCTGTAATAATTCCATCATCAGCCAGCGCTTGGACATTGGAGAGTAGGGGTACCTGACTCCAATCGATATGAGCAGTACAAGCAGATCCTTTAGCTAACTCTAAGATGTGGCCGGCCAAACCAAATCCCGTGACATCTGTAAGCGCATGTACTCCGGAGAGTTGAGCTAAATCAGGCCCAGCAGCATTCAGTTTGGTTGTATTGGCAATCATTTCACGATAACCATCTGGACCAAGCAGGTCTTTTTTCAGGGCGGCAGACAGAATACCGACACCAAGAGGTTTTCCAAGTATTAATACATCTCCAGCTTGTGCAGTGGCATTACTTTTGACGCGCTTGGGATCAACTAAGCCAATAGCTACTAAGCCATAAATAGGTTCAACAGAATCAATTGTGTGACCACCAGCAATTGGAATGCCTGCACTTCGGCATGCTTCTGCACCACCCTCCAGAATTCGGGCAATCGTTTTATTGGATAAGACCTTAATCGGCATTCCCACTAAGGCAAGAGCAAAGAGTGGGGTGCCTCCCATTGCATAGATATCACTAATAGCATTGGTAGCTGCAATCTTTCCGAAATCAAAAGGGTCATCCACAATCGGCATGAAGAAATCGGTGGTTGCAACAATGGCTTGTGATTCATTGATCTGATACACCGCCGCATCATCGGAAGTCTCAATCCCAATCAGAAGTTCTTTAGGAAATGGTAGCTGAGGAACATTCTTGAGAATCTCCGAGAGAACACCCGGAGCAATCTTGCAACCACAGCCACCACCATGAGACAGGGAGGTGAGGCGGGGTTCAGTAGCTGGGCTTGGAGTATTCATGGGGGAAGAGTATCAGAAGGTAGGCCAAAACAGATTATTGACGTAAAAGGGCTTCAATTTTGCCTTTGACTGCTTCGCTATCGACATCCTCAATTGCGCCTATCCAAACACCTTCAATTTTCCCTGTTTTCCCCACTAAGAAAGTCGTTGGGATGCCGCGTGCTTTCCAAGTCTTATACACAGTGCTATTACGATCAAGCAATATCTCGATAGCATTTTCTGAGATGCCATTGCCCTTTAAAAATTGGAGAATGCGAGGTTTCATTTCGGCAAGATTGACTGCTAAGACGATGAGACCTTTGGATCCATATTTTTCCTGCAGCTCAGTAAGCTCACCAAATTCTTCGCGACAGGGCTCACACCAGCTTGCCCAGAAATTCACCACTACCACCTTCCCTTTAAAGGATCTGATGTCAACAGGCTTACCAGAGAGATTAAGGAGTTGTAGTGGCGGTGCTTGAGTAATGCCCACTGTAGATGCAGGTCGCCATTGGGCATTCACGCTAGTAGCAAAACAGATCAACAAAGAAAAAGCCAGCACGAATACAAGATCGGTGACTGGCTTTTTAAAATACATGATGTTGAATCTATTCAAGCGGGCAACTATCCAATTCGTCGACTAGTAATTTTGTATTTAAAGTGATCTGGATCGAGAGCATCAAAACGCCCCTCAGCATTTTCAGCTTGAGGGTACATCAAGAATGGAATATCCCCTTTACTACCCAATGCCGAGCCGGGCAGGGCGACATCATGATCGTAGTTATAGGCCATCCAGTTCATTTCCCAATTACCAAAGAGGTAATCATGGATTGCGATGACCTTAGGATCCATTACTGCAAGACCGCCAGTCTCTTCAAGAATGACTTTACGAACATCGGCTGGATCAACCGGCACCCAACCATAACCAGATGCATAGAACTCAGCGCGGCAATGTTGGGCTTTGGTAATTTCGCCAGATTTTCCGAGACTCTTATAGCCACGTGCAGAGTCTGCAATCCGAATACCGTATACATCACGTGCAGCAATACCAGCGGAGCGCGCCATTGCAACAAATACTGCATTGATATCCGCGCATTTGCCGCCCAGATTATTGGTTTCTAGCATGAGTTTCACGTCACCTTGACCGCAACCTCGAGTCTTGGGATCACGATGCGTGTTATCCACAACCCAGTTGTAGATAGCTTTGGCTTTTTCTAGCGTTGTAGCATTTGCAGGTACTTGGGCAAGCGCTTCCTGAGTCTTCACCTTCACAATGCCATCGGTTGGCAAATATTTGGTTGGGCGAGTCCAGAAGCGTTGCTCTTCTTTAGACAGCTTCAAGGCAGGGTTTGCTGTTGATGGTTCAAGATTGCGGTTGCGTGTGCTTACCAAGATAGAAACTTTGACACTATGGTTAGTAGCCGCTTTATCCCACTTAGTCCAGAGCATGCGTGCTTGCTTATTTGGGGTTTCATAAATCTGGTTCACTGCCTTAGGGTCGCTTGCTTCAGGTCTGATGGCTAGCGTTCTAAAGTAGTTGGTATCTAAAACGAGGGGGAGTGGAATCCATGTTTCTGCAGTGCCATTTGGAGACTCCAAATTCACTTCGGTCACGATCTCGTAGGTGGTCCACTCTAGTGAGGATTGAGCAAATACCTTGGAAAGAGGAGTCAGTGCTGGTAGTACTAGAGCGCCAGCGATAGTTTTGAGAGTAGAGCGACGAGTAATAGTCATCATTAATCTGGAATCAGGTTTGTATCAATATAAGCAGTAGAAAAGATATTTTACTCAATCAACTACCGGTTAAAACTTCTCTTTGGCGGGCTGCTCCGCTTTGCTGGTGCTTTTTTGGCAGCTACCCCACCAGATCCGGCAGCCTTAGGCTTTCTGGATTGTTGATGTTGTTGGCTACGTAATTGAATCGGCTGAGCCACTGCATTGGGATCTGGTTCAAAGCCAGCAATGATCTCTTGTGGCAGTTTTTGCTTGATGAGCTTTTCAATATCTCTGAGCATTTGATGTTCATCTACGCAGACCAAAGAAGCTGCTACACCATTGGATCCTGCACGACCTGTACGTCCAATGCGATGCACATAGTCTTCTGAGACATTAGGTAAGTCATAGTTCACTACGTGGGGCAATTGGTCAATATCAATGCCACGTGCAGCGATGTCGGTGGCCACGAGCGCAGTCAATTTTCCTGCCTTGAAATCTGCCAGCGCTTTAGTACGAGCTGTTTGACTCTTATTGCCATGGATGGCCATACTCGTAATGCCATCTTTTTCTAATTGGGTGACAAGCTTATTAGCGCCATGCTTGGTACGTGTAAATACTAAAACCTGCTTCCAATCATTCGTTTTGATGAGGTGCGCCAGTAATGGATGCTTCTTGGTTCTATCTACTGGGTGAATCAGTTGCGCGATTGCCTCATTGGCACTATTGCTACGGGCTACTTCAATTAAAGCCGGTGAATTTAATAGACCATCAGCAAGTGCCTTAATCTCGGTAGAGAAAGTGGCAGAGAACAAGAGGTTTTGACGTTGCTTAGGCAATGCAGCAAGAATCTTTTTGATATCCCGTAAGAATCCCATATCCAGCATACGATCGGCTTCATCTAGAACCAGAATCTCAATATCGTTTAGTGAGACACATTTTTGTGACATCAAATCAAGCAGTCGTCCTGGTGTCGCAACCAGAATATCTAGGCCAGCAGCAATTGCTTTGATTTGAGGGTTAGCGCCAACACCACCAAAAATCACTGTGGATTTGAGGCCGGTATATTTGCCGTAAGTAACAACAGATTCTTGGACCTGTGCTGCGAGCTCACGCGTCGGCGTCAAAATGAGTACGCGCAGTAAACGTTTTCCAGAGTTTGATGTTGTGCTGCTTAGACGTTGCAAAATTGGCAGAGTGAATCCTGCGGTTTTGCCGGTGCCAGTTTGTGCTGCTGCTAAGAGATCACCGCCTTGCAGAACGGCAGGAATCGACTTTGCTTGAATCGGGGTGGGGCTGGTATAGCCTTCTTCAGCAATGGCGCGAAGAATAGGTTCTGATAAACCGAGGTCTGTAAATAACATAAGGGCCAATAAAATATTGACCCGTATTCAATTAAACGACTATCCCGGTCAATGGGGTGAGCTGCCACGCTGAAGCGTTTGCAGTAAGACCCCCATTTTAAGTCATTCAGTATGTTCTACCAAGAATAACCAGTCAGGCAAGGCTTTGGGCTTGAGGGTAGTGGTATCAACACACACAATATGGAGTGTTGCACTCGCAATCACTTGGAGCTCTTCGACGCCTTCGTTGAGTATTTTTCTTTGGGCATTTTGTTTGACGACCACTTGAGAGCGACCGCGATGTTCGATCGTTTGGTCAATGTAGAGCAAGTCATCAAGTCGGCCCGGTTTATAAAAATGCATACTTAATTCGCGTACCGGTAGCAAGATGCCATAGTCATTAATCAGAATAGTGGGCGTTAGGTCACGCTGTGCTAACCAATGCGCTCGACTGCGCTCAAAGATTTCGAGATAGCGGCCGTGATAAACAAAACCGGCAGCATCGGTATCGGAATAACAAACGCGGTGAATGTAGGGGGTGGGGGTCTGGGCAGTAGTCATTGTTAGAAGAGATATTAAGAAGACTTTGGTATTAGAAGAATCATATTACGATGGGGAATCCCCGCTTCATCGTAGGTCGGCCCCTCGGCAATAAAGCCAAACTTTTCATAAAAAGGAATGGCATCAAACTGGGCATGCAAAGTGAGAGTCTGAGTGCCTGCTTCTTTTGCTAGGCAAATGAAGCGGGTGAGTAGTGCTCTGCCAATACCTTGCTTTCGATAGGGGCTTAGAACTGCCATACGGCCAATTTGTGCCTGATGACTATTGGTATTGACCAAGCGCGCAGTGCCAACACATAGGGTATCTACGTAAGCCAGGGCATGCTGAGAGATGGGGTCAAATTCATCAAGCTCCATCTCCTCGGGCACCCCTTGTTCCTCTATAAAGACCTGCTTGCGTACCTGAAAGGCCTGCTCAAAGGCTTGTTGCCAGGGTCTAATAACAATTTCCACTGTAATTAATGCTCCAAATAGAGGTTCCCACCTAATTTACCAAAGCGCGGAGATAAAAACCGGATTGCCAAAATATGACAAGGCGTCATGATCTCCATGGTTACAATGAAATCAGGTGCCTATTTGGTCCCGTTTGAACCCTTTTACTTGTTTAGGAGTTATCTTGAAAAAATCATTACTTGCTGGTTTATTTGTTGCCGCTGGTCTAGCTTTTGCAGCTTCTGCATCCGCTCAGTTACCAGCAAAAATGTTGCCATTGGCAGCTGAAGTTGCTGTGTTGACGGCTACTGTGGATTCTGTTGATGTGAAGAAACGTATCGTTGTATTGAAAGATGCTAACGGTAATTTGGTACAAATGAACGTTGCTAAATCAGTAAATGATTTGGATAAAGTAAAAAAGGGTGATGTATTTGTAGTTGAGCATGCCCAAGCGATTGCGATTGGCCTCACTGCAGCAGGTAAAGATGCTAAGCCAGGAGTTTCTGGTGTGCGTTCAGTATCTATCGCAGGCAAAGGTTCTTCTAAGCCATTTGAAGAAGTGACTGATACTGTTTATGCAACAGTGAAGATTTCAACAATCGATCAAAAAACACGCATCGTGACTTTCACATTGCCAAGCGGCGAGAAGCAAAAAGTGAAAGTTGACCAATCTGTTTTAGGTCTTGAGAAATTCAAAGCTGGTGATGACGTCATGGTTGAGTTTGTTGACGACACAGCTATTGGTTTCGTAGCGGCTAAGAAGTAATTCACGCCTACTGGCTTAACGCCAGAAAGCTGTAAAAAAGCCCGCAAATGCGGGCTTTTTGTTTGGCTGAAGCAGGTCTATCTATTTCTTGGCATTTGGGAAGAAGAGTTGCTCGCCACCAATTTGATAGCTGGAAATCACATCTTGACCATTTTTAGAAATCAGCCAATCGATGAATGCTTGCCCTTCAGCTTTTTTCACATGCGGAAATTTAGCTGGGTTTACCAACATCACGCCGTACTGATTAAAGAGCTTAGGATCACCTTGAACGAGGATTGTTAGGTCACCGCGGTTCTTAAAACTTAACCAGGTAGCTCTGTCGGCCAAAATATAGCCGTTCATTGCGGAAGCAGTGTTGAGGGCGGGACCCATGCCTGAACCTGTTTCTTTATACCAAGAGCCAGCAGGAGCGATGCCGGCGCCTTTCCAGTAGCGTAGTTCTGCAGCATGAGTACCACTTTTATCACCGCGAGATACAAAGGGGGCTTGAGCAGTTGAAATTTTCTGGAAGGCGACCTGGATATCCTTACCGCCACCGACTTTTGCGGGATCTGATTTAGGGCCTATCAATACAAAGTCGTTGTACATCACTTCATTGCGTTTAGTGGAGTAGCCTTCTTGTACAAAAATCTCTTCGGAAGGTTTGTCATGAACAAACACCACATCTGCGTCACCACGCCGACCAATGTCTAGAGCCTGACCAGTTCCTACCGCAACCACTTTGACATCAATTCCCGTTTTCATTTTGAAGATGGGCAAGATAAAGCCAAATAGCCCAGATTGTTCGGTTGATGTAGTGGAGGACACCACAATACTTTTCTCTTGTGCAAATGCGGGCGACATAAGCAAGCTAAAAGTGGTAAGAGTTGCGATCAGAAAGCGAAGGGAGAAATGCCTCATGAATAAATTCCTAATTTTTAGTAGCCTTCAATGCGCGATAGTTAAAGTTCAGCAAATACTATAAACTGAACTTCAAACCTTTTGCTTGAAGTCAGATTGCGTAAATTCATTCTAACCCTCATCCTTTTTTCATTGCAGAGCATCAGTGCTCAGGCTGTGACTATTGCTGTGGCTGCGAATATGAAAGATGCGTTTGGCGAGATCAATAGCGCATTTAAGGCAGCCGGCAATCCAGAGGTGAGGGTGGTGTATGGCTCTTCTGGTAATTTCACGGCGCAGATCATGAATGGCGCACCCTTTAACTTGTTTATTTCTGCAGATGAGCACTTCCCTCTCGAGCTGTATAAGCAAGGGAAGGCAGTGGATGAGGGGGCAATTTATGCCATTGGTAAATTGGCACTGATTACAAAGAATTCTTCTGACATGAAGTTGGTCGATAGCAAGGCTGATATAGCAAGAGCTATTGTTAGGGCAAATAAGATTGCCATTGCTAAGCCAGAATTAGCTCCCTATGGAAAAGCTGCAGTTGAGTATTTAAAGGCTGAAGGCTTATGGGATTTGGCGAAAGATAAGTTGATCTATGGTGACAATATTGGCGTAGCGACGATGTATGTTGTCAGTGGTGCCGCTGACCTCGGTTTTACTGCTCTATCCTTAGCCAAGTCTGCCGAAGTATCTAAAGACACAAATTTCATTCTGGTGAATAGCAAGTTGTATGAGCCCATCAAGCAGCGCATGGTCTTAATCAAAGGCGCCCCAAAAGAGGCAGTAGCCTTGTATCAATTCATGCAAACACCAACAGCCAAATCCATCTTGCAAAAGTACGGGTACAGCACCCCTTAGCGGATTAGTCCATTACCCCGCTTTCATTTGCTGTAGATCAAGTCTCAATGACCTAATAGGGCTCATGATTAAGGCATCAAGGCGGATTTTCCATGAATGATATTCATTCTCATTTGGGGATATAATCGTGCTATAAGCCACTAAAAAAGCAGATTGTATGAATTTGGACCAAGTCGAACTCGACGCTTTGTACCGTGTTACTAAAGTAGTTGCGCCTCAAGGTGCTCCTCAAATTAAGGGGCAGTTGGAAGACATTGGCTTTTTACCAGGTGAGCAAGTATCGGTTTTACGTAAAGGTCTTCTCGGTAAGGGCCCATACATGGTTCGCGTTGGCGCCTCTACATTTGCATTGCGTCAATCTGAGGCGCGCATGATCTCAGTTGAATGTGCAGCACATGCCTGAATCAAAAATTCATTTTTTCCCGAATGAGCCACTCGTTGCGCTTTTAGGAAATCCCAATTGTGGCAAGACAGCATTATTTAATTTACTGACTGGCAGTCGCCAGAAAGTGGCTAATTACTCTGGTGTCACTGTTGAGCGTAAAGAAGGTTTGTTGACTCTAGACTCTGGCAAGCAAGTTCGTATTTTGGATTTACCTGGTGCTTATAGTCTGTATCCCAGATCTTTAGATGAGCGGGTTACTTGTAATGTCTTGCTCGGTAGGGCAGAGGGGGAGAAGCGTCCTGATTTGGTGATCTGCGTATTGAGCGCCATGAACTTGCGTCGCAATCTCCGCTTAGTGCTCGCCGCGAAGCGCTTGGGATTACCCTGCGTTGTAGTGCTGAATATGCTTGATATCGCCCAGCGCCAGGGCTTGCAGATTGATACTGCTGCACTGTCACAGGAATTGGGCTTACCTGTATTAACCAGTATTGGTATTCAGTCCAATGGGGCTGATGAGATTAAACATTTCTTATCGAATCTCGATTGGCGTCATCTGAGTGCTCTTCAAACTGGTACGAGTGATGCCACTCTAGAGAATGCTGCATCACATATTGCCCACACTGAGTCTGATAACGTGCAGGTGCAGAAAATTCTGCAGACGCTGAAATTAGATCAAATCATTCCTGATCATTTTAGTGATCGTTTGGATTCAGTATTACTGCATCCTGTATTTGGCCCTATCATTTTGGTGGCGCTACTGTTCTTCATCTTCCAAGCCGTATTTAGCTGGGCCACTTTGCCCATGGACTTAATTAAGTCTGGTGTTGAGTTTCTAGGCGGACAGATTACAGAGTTCATGCCTAACTCTTGGCTACGGAGTTTGTTGATCAACGGTATTTTGGCCGGCCTTGGCGGGGTCATTGTCTTTTTGCCGCAAATCCTGATTCTGTTTTTCTTCATCCTCTTGCTCGAGGAGTCTGGCTATTTACCCAGAGCCGCCTTTTTGCTTGACCGTGTGATGGGCTCAGTAGGCTTATCGGGGAGATCCTTTATTCCCTTGCTTTCAAGCTTTGCCTGCGCCATCCCGGGAATCATGGCAACCAGAAGTATTTCGAATGCACGTGATCGCTTGATCACTATTTTGATTGCGCCGATGATGACCTGCTCAGCACGTTTGCCGGTCTATGCCTTACTAATCTCCGCTTTTATTCCCGAGAAAAAACTTTGGGGCAGTATTGATCTCCAGGGCTTAGTGCTATTCCTCCTGTATCTTGCTGGAATTTTGGGTGCGATGGCAGTAGCTTGGATATTGAAGCATTTCACTAGCACGCAGTTTCGAATGAATGCACTCATGATGGAGTTGCCTAGTTATCATTTGCCACGCTTGGGAAGTTTGAGTATGAGCTTATGGCAGCGCGCAGAGATCTTCTTGCGTCGCGTAGGTGGCATCATTCTGTTCATGACCTTGGTCTTATGGGCTTTGTCGAGTTTCCCTTTGCCACCTGAGGGTGCCACTGGATCAGCGATTGAATATAGTTTCGCTGGCATGCTCGGCAAGCTCCTAGCCCATATCTTTGCACCGATTGGTTTTAACTGGGAAATCAGTATTGCTTTGGTCCCAGGTATGGCTGCCCGTGAAGTGGTGGTGAGTTCCTTAGCAACCGTATACGCCTTATCTACCTCCAGCGCAGATGCCGCTGAAGCGCTCATTCCTTTAATCTCATCAAGCTGGTCTTTGGCAACAGCGCTTTCTTTATTAGCTTGGTTTGTATTTGCACCTCAGTGCTTATCGACGATTGCTGCCGTAAAGCGAGAAACT
>Ga0209189_1002765_pt1 | contig 12083 bp, 15 predicted proteins | sample C_130820_EF_Meta_FD_187308 | JGI IMG/M metagenome (GOLD analysis project Ga0209189, IMG submission 187308) | Freshwater microbial communities from Lake Croche, Canada to study carbon cycling - C_130820_EF_MetaG (SPAdes) (version 3) | ecosystem: Environmental > Aquatic > Freshwater > Lake...
CGGAAGTTCCCGAAAATCGCTGATGTCAGCATTCAATCGTTCCAAGAGTTGAATCAGGCGCTGCAAGATAAGGCTGGCGCTGATGCTGACGACTTAGCGGCCGGCGAAGCCAAACTGGCCATGTTTGATTTGACTGGCAACCAGATCAAGCAACTCATTCCGCTTGTCAACGATCTCGCAATCAACCAGGGTATTGGGCTGACTGAAGCATCTGAGTTAGTTGGTAAGGCCATGCTGGGCAACGCCAAAGCCCTCAAGTCGTTGGGCATTGAGTTCAAGGCTACGGGCGACAAGGCCAAGGATTACGCAACAATCAGTGATCTTTTGGCAGAAAAAGTGGGCGGCACTGGCGTGGCGTTTGATAAAACCGCCCAAGGCGCAATGCTTAAGGCGCAGCGTACATTTGGGGACTTGCAGGAAGAGGTCGGTAAGCAGCTTGTTCCGGCATTGTCTGCGGTCGCTAATGCAGTGTTGCCAGTGTTGCGGGCGTTCAATGGCTTGTCGGACAGTCTCAAAGGCCCAATAGTTTGGATCGCTGCGGCCAGTGCTGCGGCCCTTGTGCTTGGCCCTCGGCTATTAAGCATGGGCGCTAATCTTCGTCTAATTTTTCCTGACGGAATTAGGGCAGCTCTTGGATTAAAGGCGGTATCCGCCGCCGAAGATGAGGTGGCATCCAAGTCTCATAAGGCAAGTGGCCAAATGGGTGGCTTGGGGCGCGCAATGAAAGGGTTGGGCGTTGCTGGGGCTGCGCTTGCGGTTGGCCTGCCCTTGGTTGGGCAGCTCACCGATGCAATTGGTAAGTCAATGTTTGGCGCTGCACCATCTGCCGAAGATTTAAGCAAAGCAATAAACGGCATTACCCAAGGTGCTGACGCTAACAAGATTGGAAACTTTGGCGTTCAGTTGCACGGTTTGGGCGCAGAACTAGAACACCTTGACAATCCCGGCCTGATGCAACGCATTGAAGACTTTTTCTCGTTCTTCAATGGTGGCGGTCAAGGCCGTAAGCAAGTGTTGCGCGATTTGGCTCTGATCAACGATGCGATTGCCACAATGGCTTCAAGTGGAGACATTGTTGGTGCGCGTAGGGCACTGGATGCTTTAGAAAAAGCGGCGCTGGATGCTGGCACAAGTGCTGGAGCAGTAGCAGAAGATTTTAAAGTGGCCGAAGATGCCATTTCTGCCGCTAACAGGGCATCTAGTGCTACCGCTGGTGGGTTAGATGATTTGTCGGCATCTGCCGATGGCGCTTCTGGTTCAGCAAAAACGTTTGCCGATCGCATGACCGAAGTTGTCCACGGTATGCATGACTGGTACGCGGGCGGCAATCTTGTTGCTGCGACTGAGAAGCGTTTAGCGGCTGAGACTGCGGCGCACACTGCGGCCGTAGCGCATCAGGCACATGTTGCCGCCGCCGCCCATGCTGCACAGGTGGCAGCCGCTAACGCTGCGCTGACGACGTGGAACGAAAGCATTACCGCATATACAAATGCGAAAGATGCGCTTACGGCGCTTACCGATGCGCGCGCTCAAGAGGTCAAAGCCATCGGCGACCAACTCACCGCCAGCGGACACCTCAATAGCGTGTTTGATACCAACGCCTACACGGCCGCAACTGATCGCGCTAAGACTGCGCGCCTCGGGTTGGCTGATGCCGAGAAGGCTGTGCGCGATGCTCGCAACGATGTTGGCAAGGCGAAGACACCCGAAGAACTTAACGGCGCTATTAACGCTGAAGCACAAGCCAATAAGGCATTGGCCGCGTCAAGGGCCGAGGTGGCGGCAGCAGATAAGGCGAAGGCCGCAGCGGCGCTTACGCCTGGCAACCTGCTTGCAGGTATCAAGTCGAAACTGTCAAACATCAAGAGTTTCTATAACGACCTCGTGGCCTTGCGTAAACGCAAACTGCCAATGTCTCTGATTAAACAACTCATTGACGCTGGCCCCATTGAGGGCGACCAGTTGGCGAAGGCTTTACTGTCAGCCACGCCTAGCGATTTCAACGCGATCATTAACGCGGAAGCGCAGCTTGACCGAGTGGGCCGCGACATTGGCACTATGGTCGGCGATTATGACTACAACGGACTCATTACCCGACAGACTGGCGTAGTCAACAACGCGCGTGCTAATGCCATAGCGGCCGGCAATCAGGTGGCCCAATTCCGGCTTTACTTGGATGGGCGGGAAGTGGCAGTCGCGTTGAAGGCGTATCGCGCTTCCGTTGGCGGCACGCCGTTAGGGCTTGGCTGATGGCAATCAACATAAACAATGTGACTGTTGAAGTTGGGCTAAATCAAAGCCCGTCCACAGCTGCAGCTTCTCTCACATGGACAGACATTACCAGCTCGGTGATTCTTTCTGAAGGCATCAACTACACCACCGGCAAGAGTTTCGCTGACCGTGTTGCTCGACCTGGCACTATGACGTTGACGCTAGACAATTCGGCGCAGAAAGGCACCGCTGGCCGTTTTACTGTTGGCGGCCCAAACTGTTTGAGCGGATTCAATCTGCGTATTCCAATTCGTATCTACTACGACGATGGAACAAACACGGCCGATTTATGGTACGGCTTCATTGACTTGTTGTCTTCGCGCTGGCAGAACGGTGTTCGGCCAGTTGTGCAGGTGACGGCTTCTGATCGCCTGTCGCGCCTTGCTCGCATCAACATTGGTAATCGCTACACTGACGAAATTTTGAGCGATAGCCCGGCCGGTTATTGGCCGCTGGACGATCAGGGCGGCGAGATCAGTCTGAATCGCGGCTCGTATCCGTTTGGTGCAATGCGTAAATTTGCTTACACGTATTTCACCGATGGCGACGGCTCAATCCTGTTGGGCGTTGATCCTGCAACCAAAATGGGTGCAGATTCGCCGAAAGTTGCCTACGCGGCAACTAGCCCATCTGGAAATGGTAAATACTTGAGTGCTTCAGCACCCGACCCTTGGGATTCGTCGGGGCACTTTACGGAAACGTTTGAGGTCATGGTCAACCCATCAAAAACTGATGGGGGATTGTTTACTGTCGGTGGCGCGCGCGATCAACATTTAGCATCTGTTTCGGCCTACATGGTCGGCGGCGCTTTAAGAATGTCTGTTGTTGTCTTTCCTGGTGCCTATTCCGCTAGTGCGCAGCAGTTCAACGTGACAAGCGCGCAATCAGTGTTTACTGCTGATAAATGGCATCACGTTGCGATCACTCAGACCTCAACAACTGGCCCAAACAGCACAACGCTTAACGGCTACGTCAACGGCGTGCAAGTATGCACTTTGACTTTCTCGTTGACTGGTTACGCTTCGCCCACTCAGTTCATGTCAAGCAATGGGGTTTTAGTCGTTGGTGGATATGTCGAACCAGTAAGTACTGGTGGCGCTTATGAGCTGCTGATTCAGCAACTGTTCAACGGCTACATTTCTAACTTTGCCTACTACACCAGTGTGCTATCTGATACGCGCATCGCTGAACATGCCAAACTGATTAACGGTTTCTCCAATGAATCCTCATCTGCGCGGTTTAATCGCTTGTGCAAATTTGCTGGCTTGCCGTCAGGCTACTACGCATCAGTAGGTAGGCTAACGCCAACGAGTGTTGGCACGGCGCGAGCATCAAGCACCATGTCAGCTCAACCATTATTGGATAACGGAACGGGCCGCAACTTCCTTAGTCTCATTCAGGAGGTTGCCGATTCTGAACAGGGCGACATCTTTAGTTACAACAATTCTTTAATTTTCGTTACACGCAATGGACGGTATAACCCAACCACAAGCTGGAGCGTTCCGGCGCAAGCCATCAACGCTGATAACGGTTTCGACTACGATCACACCGACATTGTGAACACGGCCCGACTGACTAATGGCGATGGCACCGTAGTCACGTCAAGCGATGCAACCAGCGTTAGCAATTACGACGTGCAGTCGATCGACACAAACTGCTACGTCAATACGACTGGGCAACTGGAGGCGATAGCCTACGGGTTAGCACACAGGTCATCAAGCCCACAGCCGCGCCTAAGAAACATCACAGTTGATTTCGTCACTTGGCCTAGCACGGCCTCATCAACGCCCCTGACCGTAATGCAAAGTTACATTACTTCAGTGTTTGAAGTGACCGGCTTGCCCAGTTCCACCTCACCAACATCGACGTTGCGCCTATTCATTGAAGGTTTCTCAGATCGAATTACCGAGTCAACATGGCAACGCACGTTTACCGCTAGTCCAGTAACGGCCGCATTTGATCCCGTATGGAACTTGGGCACATCGGTTTTGGGTACTTCAACGATTTTGGCAATGTGAGGTAGTTATGGCTTGGAGTACTCCAAAAACATGGAGCAACGGCACAGCAGAAACTAACGTAACGTTTAACACTGAAATTCGAGACAATCTCAACGCGATCGTTTCGCCGCCATATGCCTATGTCAAAAATCTGAGTTCTCAGCATTTTTCAGGCTCATCGCTTGCGACATATTCGCCCGTTTATCTGACCAGTGTTGTTGAAGATACCAACGGCATGATCAGTTCACGGCCCAGCGGTAACTACACGCGACTGACGGCACAAACGGCTGGCGTGTACCTGCTTATTGGCGGATTAAGCATTCAGAATTTAACCAGTGACAAGCAAGCAAGTATTCGTTTCTCAGTCAATAGTTCACTTATTCCGCACACGGGCAAGTCTGTCACCTGTGGAAGTAGCACTCAAACACCTTCCATCTCCGCATCGTGTGAGTATCAACTCGCTGTTGGCGATTACGTAGAGTTGCGCGTCCAATGCAATATGCCCCAGTCATATGGGTCAACAATTGCCGATTTCTACACCGAAGCAAGCGATGGTGCTTACGCATTTATGCAAGCCCGCTGGCTTGGCCCGTAATGAGAACAACTAGGAAGGTGAGGGCATAGTGGCTTGGACATCTCCACGCAGTTGGGTTGCGGGTGAAACTGTAACATCAACGGTGATGAATACGCATGTGCGCGACAACCTGAATGCGATCGTGTCACCGCCATATGCATATATTCGCGCCACCACGGCAACCAGTGTTGGCGGTTCGGGTTACGCCAACATTAGTTTTAACACTGAAGTATTTGATACAAACGGTTTGTACACGTCAGCATCGCCAACTCGACTTACCATCGCAACGGCTGGCCTTTACATGTTGGCCGGTGGCTACTCGTTGGCCCTTACTGCTGGAACATTGGCGACGGCTCACTTTTCAGTTAATGGTGGATTGTTACCCCACTCGGGCACTAGCGTAATTTGTGGGGCAACTGCACAAAATGCTGCACTTTCTCTTACCTGTCTCTATCGTTTGTCGGTTGGCGATTACGTTGAACTGGCAAGTTATTCAACTCGCACGGCAGTAAATAGCCTTACGTCAAGTGGTGACATGGCGTTTATGCAAGCCCGATGGATGGGGCCGTGATGACTGAGAGCAGCGATCACTCCCTGCTGGTCACCATCGCCCAGGGCTTGGCCCGGGTTGAGGCTGGCATTAACTCGCTCAATGGCCGCATTGACCGGCTTGACCGCACCATTGACGATCACGAAGACCGCTTGCGCGTCGTCGAGCGCAGCGAGTTAGTCACCACTGACGACCTCGGAGAGCGTGACATGAGGGCCGCACAATCTCGCCGCTGGTTGGTCACGCTGATCTGCACCAACGTTGTGGTTCTACTTGCCGCCATTTTGTCTTACGTTTCGACCCATTGACCCAACCTGATCCGTGGCGCTGCGCACTCTGCGAGCGCCTATTCGCCGTGCCCGTATTGGCTCGCGACTGCGAGCGACAACACCTAGAAGAATGCGAGTGACCCGTGAACGGTTTCCTTGACAAACTGCCCCCAGCCCTTCGCCACGCCGTTCTAGTTGCGGCCGGCATTTGCGTCACCGCTCTCATTCAATGGGTACAAACCGACTACACCAACTGGGGCCTGCCACCTCAGATTGTCGCCCTCCTCGGCTTTGCAATCCCTATGGCGCTTAACTACCTGACCCCGTGGCTGACCACTCAATACGGCGTCGGTTCAAATTCACCGGACGCGCCCGTGCTTGTTGATCCAAATTCAGGACTCTAAACATGAACGACGTATCACTAAACGGTTGGCCCGTCCTCGACGACGGCGACCCGCGCATCGCTACTGGCATCATTCCTAGCGTCGGTCGGCCTGTGACGTGCGCCCGTGCTGCGCTGCCCGTGTTCCTGCATTTCTACGCCGCTTGGCAAAAAGAAATGGGGCCGCGCATGTCAATCAAGACTGGCCCTATTGACGGCCATGAGGTGCGTCAAAGTCGTGCCGCTAAGGGCTACTCAAATCACGCTTCGGGAACGGCCGTTGATGTTTTGTACAACACGGTTCTGCCGGCCGATGGTGAGCCACACATGACGGCCGCCGAGAAAGCCAACCTTGACAAGATTCTCAGCCGCTACGTCACGACCGATGGCCACCGCATTCTTGCTAACGGCGAATGGTGGAGGTCGCCTCACTGCGACGGTATGCACACCGAAAATTCTCAAAGCTGGGACAGGGGAGCTTTGCGCAACACGACGGCCGCCGATGTCGCCAACGTCATCAAGCGCCTTGGCATCAAGCCCGATGGCACAACCTCAATCATTGCCAAAATCATTGCGCCCATCATGCCCAAGCCCAAGCCACCTGTAACTAAAGGCGCTGCATGGTGTTCTGCATTCTTAACCGCTCAAGGTTTAACCGGCGCAACACATCGGATCGTGTGGACTTTGGCGGGCCGTGAGTCAGGCTGGGATGCCAGCATGGTTTACCCCGCCGGTAAGCACGATTGGGCAAGTGAACAACCACCATTCGATGTCGGTTTTCTTCAGTGCAACTCAACGCACTTGCCCGAAATTCGCACCATGTTTGGCCCATCAGCGAACATGAAGGCAATGCTCGACGCTGGCAACTGTTTTCGGTACTCCGCAAAATTGTCAAACAATTGGACAAACTTTACGGCGTGGGGAATTGGTGGCGTTAATGCTGACGGCACTGTGCGTTTCGACTGGGCGCAGTATCCGCAAGCGTGGCTCAATAAGCAAGTTGCACCTGGTGTTACTCAGCAGCAGGAATCCGAGCAAGCATTTCTAGCAATTTGGAAACAGTACGTCGCACCCAATGCAAAGCCAACGCCCGCACCTAAGCCCGTACCTGCACCTAAGCCAAAACCCTCAGTAAGCCTTGCCGCGCTTCTCAAGCATGACGTAACCGCCGTCAAATCTGTGCAAGCCGCTCTTAACAAAGTTGTCGGCACCACGTTGACGGTTGACGGATTGTGGGGGCCAAAAACGCAAGCGGCTTATGACAAGTTCCGCAGTTCGTCGATGGGCTTGTCTGGTAACGCTGCAAACGGCACGCCAGGTGTTCAGTCGTTAACCGCATTGGGTAAGGCCGGCGGCTTTTTGGTCGTCAAATGATTATTCAAATTATCGGGTTGCCGGGTGCGGGCAAGACAACACTTGCCCGCGCCTTGGCACATCGAGTCAATGGCATTGTATGGAACGCCGACGAGGTGCGCCAAAACTTACACGTTGATCTCGGCTTCACTGTCGCTGATCGTGTCGAACATGCACGGCGCATGCGTTGGACTGCGCGTACATTGTCAGCGCAAGGCGTCACGGTCATTGTCGATTTCATCTGCCCTACACCGGACACACGCGCCGCGTTCGGTAAACCTGATGTGCTGATTTGGGTTGATCGCGCACCCGTGCGTGACTTCCAAGACACGTCGCTTCTGTGGGTTGATCCGACCGAATATGACGTGCGTATCCCTGACGGTCTCACCGTTGATGAGGAACTAGAGGCCGTGTTTTCTGCCACTAATTTAGTGGATTGGCGCGCACCTCACGCTCTTGTACTTGGACGGTTCCAGCCGTGGCACGAAGGCCATGAATGGCTATATCAGGAAGCAGCCACACGCACCGGCAACGTTGTCGTGGGAGTGCGAAACACAACGGGCCTAGATAAAGACCCGTTGACGTTTGACGAGTTGCGCGACTACATGCCAGCCGGTCGAACGGTGATGCAACTACCCAACATCACTCATGTTGTGTACGGGCGCGATGTTGGTTACTGCATTGACCAGGTCACACCGCCGGAAAAAATCGGCCAAGTGTCAGCAACTAAGAAACGGCAAGAACTTGGAATTTAACGATATCGCCGTTGGCTTCATGTTTGCCGGCCTCGCCATCGGTGGCGCATTCATCGGCCGCGCAATCTACAAACAACTCTCTAAACCTGATCGGTTCGACATTTTCTAGATGATCGAAGGGGCAACCGTGAAGTTGAAAGATGCGCTCATACAGGAATCGTCTAAACAGAGTCTGCCGGGGCCGCGCTGCACGGTTGGGCAACTATTGGGCAGGCTTGATGCTGAGGACGCTGACGCGCTACGAGCTGCGATTGACTCCGACATGCTGTTAGAACACATCGCGGCTGCCATTCGCGCTACCGGCGTGCAGATGAGCGCCATGACGGTTTCTCGTCATCGTCGAGGCCGGTGCTTGTGCGATGGGTGATTTGGCGCGCAACCTAAAAAAAGCAGCCCCGCGAATCTTGACGATTGACTTGGAGCGCCTACCTGGTGAAGTCACAATGGACGTGTGGGAGCCGCGTGACTTCAAGCGCGTCAACTATGTGCATCCTGATCGCTGGGATGTGCTGCCCCGCACACTCTGCGCCAGTGGGCATTTCATGGGTGAAAAGATGTACAAGTTTGTGGCCGCATGGGATCAGCCCGAAGACCCGTGGCACGTAGCCCGCACCGTCTGGGATTGGATGAATGAGGCAGATTACGTAGTCGGCTTCAACTCCAAAGCGGCCGATGAAAAATGGCTCAGGTCGGACTGGGCAATGGCCGGAAATTTGCCCCTGCCGGCGCCATACCGTTCGGTAGACCTGTATTTAATCGCCCGTCAACAGTTTTCGTTTGAGTCAAAGTCGCTGCGCCACCTCTGCGATCGCCTCGGCATCGAAAACAAGGACGGTCACTACAACGCGGCCGAGGCTAAAGCCGCAATGGGTGGCGATGTCAAAGCACAGGCCCGCCTGCGCCGATACAACCGCCAAGACGTAAAGGTCACGGAGTTAGCGTTTGAGCGTCTTCGGCCCTACTTGGGCAACGCGCTGAACTGGGGCCTAGTCGTGGGCGATGACGTTCGCTGTTGTGTGGTCTGCGGCTGCGAACAGTTGGAGTCGGCAGGTTTCGCCACTACTGCCGTGACCCGCTACCCCGCGTATCGCTGCACTGAGTGTGGCGCGATCCAGCGCGGCAAGAGTCGATCAGCAGCCGTCGAAATGCGAGGGGTCAGGTAATGGACTACATCGACAAGACGCTTTTGGAGGAAGCCGCCAGCCTCGTTGAGGGAGACCGCGGCGCGCATTACGGGCCGCCTACTGCTGACTTTGACGCCATCGGTTTAGCCTGGTCGGCCGTGCTCTCGCCGCTACTCAGAGACGACGTTCTGATTGACGGCGAACACGTCGCTCTGTGCATGGCTGCCCTCAAGCTTGTGCGCCAGTCGGTTGGCAAGCCAGCAAGAGACAATTTGTGCGACGCAATTGGATACCTTCTGTGTCTCGACCACGTTGAGCGGTCAAGATGAGCAGCCTCGACAACCACATCGCCGAAGCGATCGCCAACGATCTTGAAGGCTCAGTCATGATGACCCGCTGGATAGTCGTCGCTGAGGTCATTGAAAGCGCCACGGGCGAGATGTCGTTGCACACTCTGCGCGATAGCACTACGCCATATTGGACAGCGCGAGGAATGCTTGACGAATGCCGCCTTGATGAGGAATGGGCCGAGATTGACGACGACGAATAGCCCAACCCTTTAACTGCCCCCACCACGGTCTGCCCCTGCCGTGGTGGGGGCGCTTTTTTGTGTCACAAGCGTGCCGTTATCGGTACGGTTGCGCCGCTTAACTCAGTAGCCGATGGGCTTGTCGATTTCGGTAAACGAAATCACAGTCGTGTTCATGTCAAAAATCGGCAGATTCAATTTCACGCCAATTGGCGGCTGCGGATTGTTGGTATCCCACCCGATAACAGCCCACACCAAAATACGGTTAGCGCCCATTGCGTAAGCCTTACGCATTACCGCACCCACGGCGTCGCCTGACGATCGCGGAATGTAGCCGACGCGCGGGCCGTGCATGTAAACGGCGATCGCGTTTGGGTCAAATTCGTTGGTTGGTTCAAACACCAGATCGGCCATCTTGTAAATTTCGCCCTCTTGGCGCTCATCTGGTGTCGAATTCCTGATGTGCCCCATCAACCCATCGCGGCAATACGATTCGCCGACAACATCAAACATGAATTTGCTTTGGATTTCTGGAACGTCCAAGTAGGCAATTGTCCATTGTTGTTGTGGTTCGGTCATGCTTTCCCCTAGTTATGTAATTAAGCCGTCAGCAGTTCAACGGCAGCCCGTGGCGCATTCTGAGAAACTAAGACATAACCCAGAGTGCTTGAAACGTCTTGATGCCTGAGTAGTTGCTGGGTCAAAAGTAGCGAGTTGCCCGAGGCTTTGTAGACCCGAGTGCCGAAAGTGTGCCGGCACATGTGGAACGTGTAACCAGGGCCAAGCACTTTTTGGATCGCAATGCTGCAATCCATCGACACTCGATGAGCGTTGCGGTACGGAAAGATTGGCCCAAGGGTATGACGCGAATTGACTAACTCAATGATCGCCGGGTGAGCCGGAACGGTTAGCCGCGTGCCACCTTTGCCATGCAAAAGCACCTCATAGCCGTTAGCCCCGCCTACTAGGTGCTGACCCTCAAACGCATAAACCTCCATCGCCCGTGCGCCGGTCAATAAGGCGAACTGGACGGCTGAGCGATGAGGTTCGGGCAGTTCAGCCATGAGCCGGTCAACCTGATCGTCGGCAAATGGACGCGGCAGGTATTTCGGGTGGCGCAGTTTGGGCAGCTGCAAATACACGTCGTTGTCAATCGCACCGACTTTGTTGAGCAGTTCAAAAACGCTACGCAATCGTTTGGCATACGTGGCGCGCGTCCCTCGATCTTGCGACCGCAGGACAACCGCCTCAAGGTGCGCAAGCGTGGCCTCTTGTGGTGGCACGCCGATGGCACGTAGCACGAAAGCGTCAAGTTTGCTGGTTTCTTTAGAACCTCCAGAGACCTCGCGCGCGTGCGCAGCAATAGCAATGGCTTCAGCCGTGGTTAGAACCTTCATCCCCGATCCCCGATTGCCCCGACCCCGTAGCCCCGTGAACTGCTCAGTATGGACATCCGAAGGGGAAATGTCGTGTCGAATACGGGAATAGATGTATTTCTCAGCGCCAAAACAAGAAATTTGGCGTGTCGCCCGAATTTGGCCCCCAATTGGCCTAGTCGATGGTGTAGAACTTTGCTCACAAGGAACTCCCCCAGTTATTGAAATTGGTGGGTATGGAGCAGCGCCTTTAGTTATCACGGGATAACTCAAGGCAAATCTTAACTGCTCCAGCCCACCTTCCAACATATGTGAAGGGGCCAGTAATGAGTAGAACCCGTAAGAGTGAACCGCCGCTACGCCTTACCCATCGCGGCTATCTCGTGTTTGGCATCCTCTGGGGCGCCTCGTTTGTGGCCGCTATGGTCACCGCCAACATCGGCCTGCCGGGGTGGGGCCAGTGAGTAAGACCTACGTCACCACGCAAATTGTTTTGTGGGAAGAAGACGAGTGGAAGACCGAAATCACGCCTGGTGGCGTCGGTGGCCCGTCGGTCATTTTCCACTTGAACGACACCACCAATATCTACGCCGATATTAAGGCCGCCAAGTCTTTTGTTGACAAGTGGCAGGAAGCCATCAACCGAGCCGAAGCTACTGACGCCAGAATGCGGCTTGCTGAGCTGCACGAGTTGGCGGGCAACTGATGGCCGAGCGAACCAAAGACGTTCAGTGCCAGTTCTGCGATGAATTCTGGGAACGGCCCGTGACTCGCGGGCGTAACCCTCTCGCTTGCCCTGATTGCGCCAAGTCAATGCAGACGGCCCGCATCGTGCCAGCCGCACAAACTCAGCGCATTTACCTAGAGGTTAGCCACGTTTGCGCATGCGGTTGTGAGCGTTCC
>Ga0209189_1002767_pt1 | contig 12078 bp, 9 predicted proteins | sample C_130820_EF_Meta_FD_187308 | JGI IMG/M metagenome (GOLD analysis project Ga0209189, IMG submission 187308) | Freshwater microbial communities from Lake Croche, Canada to study carbon cycling - C_130820_EF_MetaG (SPAdes) (version 3) | ecosystem: Environmental > Aquatic > Freshwater > Lake | place...
CCGCTTTAGGCCGAACAGCTCTCGCAAATACTCCTCAAATACGGATCACGTGGGCACACGCCGTCCGCCACACCCGCGTCTTTCAAGGTCTGCTTTCGGTCGTCCTTGATGCGCGCCATCGCACTGGGGTCCAACCCAAACTTGACCGCATCCACTGCCGGTTGTGTGCGCAGGTAATACATCCCCGTTTTTAACCCATTTTTCCAGCTGTAAAAATGGCTGCTATTCAATACATTGAAATCGGGTTTGGCCATAAACAAGTTCATGCTTTGCATATGGTCCACAAACGGGCTTCGATCGACGGCCTGTTTCAGTATGTCCGTCACTTTCAGCTCATACGCCGTCTTGTACATCTTTTTAATGTCTTCGGGAATTAGCTTTATTTTTTGGACACTGCCATTGTCGTACAAGATTTCCTCGTAAATCTGAGGTGTCCACAACCCCCTTTCGATAAGCGCTTGGATTAGATGGCGATTCACAACCGTAAACTCGCCCGCCAACGTCTTTCGCAAGTAAATGTTGCTTGTATACGGCTCGAAACATTCGTTGTTGCCCATAATCTGGCTTGTTGACGCCGTGGGCATCAATGCCGTCAATAAACTGTTGCGAATGCCGTAGGCTTTCATATCAGCCTTGAGCGAGGCCCAATCAAGCGCCAATTCGGGTTTATTTTCAGGCGTCATCATATCAAACTGCAAGAGACCGTGTGAATGTGGCGAGTCGCCGTACGATGAATATCGCCCATAGCGTTTGGCCAACTCGATGCTCATCTTGGCGGCGCCATAGTAAATCGTCTCAAAGATTGCGCGATTAAGTCGTCGTGCCTCCTCTGACCCAAATGGTAAGCCCAGCATACAATAGACGTCGGCCAGCCCTTGGATACCGATCCCAATCGGCCGATTTTCACGATTTGTTTTCTCCGTCTCACGTGTCGGGTAAAAATTGACATCAATCACATGATTTAAATTGCGACACACGACGCCCGCAACGTGCTCCAGTTTGGTGAAATTAAATTCTTTGGCGTCCTTGTCTACAAATTGAGGCAAGCAAATACTTGCCAAGTTGCATACAGCAATATTGTCTTTATTGCTGAATAGCGCGATTTCGTTGCATTGGCCCGTCAGTACTCCGCCAAACACGCCCATTCCACGCTCTTTTTCGGTGAAACAGTATGTGTCCGAAATGCGTCCCGTGCGAATGATACCTTTTACGGTGACGTGTTTCACGTTAGCGACCGCGCCTGCGCCCACAACGCCGTCAATCACGACGCCAAGACTTCGCAACTGCTCGACATCGCTTTCGATTAACGTGATGCGGTAAAGGATGGTTTCGCTTCTTTCACTTTTTTTGCCAACATCAAACAAGCTCACAAACGGGTCACACCCAAGCGTTTGCAACAGGTACATCACGTTCGTCAAAAACTCCTTGCTAGAATGCGCCATATTGAATCCGTCATTGTCAATGTACCCGTACTTTTTAACAATCTGGTTGATCCAGTCGACTTTCATGACCAAATTGCCGTTGATGGGCACCGTATGTGGCACAAGCGAATGCTTTAATGGAAAATTCATGCCGTCTGTAATCACTGGAAACGCCGATTTAATCAACGTCATCCCTTCTTCCAAATCGATTGCGCGGTGTTTGACAATGGTGCCGTCTCCTTGCACCACATAAAACACGTGATAATGGGTGCATTCAATCTCGGCGCCATTTGAGCACACCACTTTGATCAATTCTTGGGCCGTCCCCGTTTTTGTTACGACGGTGGGCGTAAACTTTTCGCCATTCCACACATTGACTTGGACATGGTCTTCAAACGTTTTGATGGGGTAATAACCGATCGACGTCAAAATCATCGTTTCAGGCGCCACACACAAGTTGGAGTTGCGAATGACACCCAACTGCTTTTGCATATTGCGACGATTGACGGTATCCTTGTAGGAAATGTACGGCATGCCCGTTTCAATTTGGCTTTCTAAAATGTGGCTCCACAATTCACGGGCTTTGACGGTTTTCTTTTGACGGTTTTGTGCTTCATAGGAAAGGTAGATCTTTTCAAACTCGTCGCCGTAATTGTCCACCAAAAATGGGCATTCGTTTGGGCACATCAGCGACCAGTCGCCGTTATCTTGGACGCGTTTCATAAACAAATCGGGTACCCATAAGGCCAGAAAAAGATCGCGGGCACGCAAGTTTTCGTCGCCCGTATTTTTACGCAATTCAATAAACGCGTAAATGTCGGCATGCCAGGGCTCCAAATACACCGCGATACTGCCTTGTCGTTTACCCCCTTGGTTGATATACCGGCCCACCATTTCCAGCGTTTTGCATAACGGCACGATGCCTTCGGATTTCCCGTTGGTGCCTTTGATTAAACTGCCTCTGGCGCGAATGTTGGACAGCGACAGGCCGATCCCGCCTGCCCATTTGGATATTTTTGCCACATCGGCGACCGTCTTGAAAATATCTTCTAAATTATCCTCACTGGACAACAAAAAACAGCTACTGAGTTGTGGCTTTGGCGTGCCCGCATTGAAAAGCGTGGGCGTGGCGTGCGTAAAGCACATGGTGCTCGTCAAATCGTAGGTTTCCCTGATAAGGGGCAAATATTCTTCCGGCGATAGGCCAGACAGCGCGTGGATTTGAATGGCAACACGCATCCAGAGATGTTGGGGGCGCTCGACGATTTTGTCCTTGATTTTAAACAGGTAGGATCGCTCCAACGTTTTGACGGCGAAAAAGTCAAACAGGTAATCGCGTTCATAGTCAATGTAGCCTTGAATAATTTCGGAATAGTTACACACCACTTTATAAAATGCTTCCGACACGATGCCTTCGACGCGGAGGGCACGAACAACGTCGGTGTACACCGGGCTGGTTGTTTTGGCGATATTGCTGGCGAGAATACGGCCGCCAAGTTGGTTGTATTCGGGGTGATGGTGCGACTTTGTGGCGCAGATATTGGCAGAGAGATTATCAAGTTCGGTGGTTTTGATACCGCTAAAAATGCCGTTAATGGTTTCTTTGGCGATTAGGAGCGGGTCGACGTGGGTCAGCCCGGTGCACAGATCGCTGATACGTTTGGTAATCTTGTCAAAAGAGACGGGTTCATGGGTGCCATCGCGTTTAATCACTTGCATCACTTTTATTTTATTTTTGGTTTCTTTTAAAATCAAAAATTCATTTTTACGTTTATTTTTTAGTTATTTTTATTAAGCCTTATACTTTTCAACTGTAAAAAATTCAATATGGTAAATGAAGTGTTCTTCATAGGGAGTGAACGTGTTTGGATGTCGTTCATAGATTGTGATGTGTTCTTCATTTTTATCAATTCGTAGATAACGCGAGGTATTTTGTTCTAAAAAAGTGTGAAAACGCGCTATCATTGTACGACTTGCGTCTGCATAACTTGTGTCATAATTAAACGTCTTTTTATTTTCAACGATAATAAACATTTCCGGATAGTCTTCTTCATCTTCTTCGTCACCGTCATCTTCTTCACCGTCGTCTTCTTCGTCACCGTCGTCTTCTTCTTCTTCTTCATCATTTTCTTCACCTTCTTCATCATCTTCACCGTTGTCTTCATCATTTTCTTCTTCTTCATCATCCTCCTTTTGTGAAGCGGAGTTTTTCATTAGATTTTTTAAAAGCCCGTTCAATAATAAAGAGATGATATTCTCATTTTCTTTAATTTCGTCAGAACTATTAAAAACTTTTTCCTTTTCTAGAAAATTGTCAGTCGTCTCGTCATCTTTATGAGAGGTATCATTCTTATTAGTTGTCTCGTCATCTTTATGAGAGGTATCATTCTTATTAGTTGTCTCGTCATCTTTCTCGTTCTTATTCAATGTTTCAGGAGACGTGTTTGAAATATCAACAAAATCGTCCGACATCTTTGTTTGAATTATACATTTTTAAACCACAATTAAATTAAAAATGTTTACATTTTTTATTTTACAAATTGACCGGCTTTGCAAAAACTTGAGCATTCCTTCTCGTCCTTGTAAAATCCCTTGAGAGGATTAACCGGCTGTTGCACCTGTACACACTGTTCCGCACCTTTTTCACCTTTTCCGCACATAAAAGACACATTATCAAAAACAACGCCACAATTCTTTGCGCACTCGTTTAAATCCTTATACACGCCGGCCTTTTCATCGGGAGAATCAGCCACGTTCATACAATACCCTTTTCCAGGGCCAAGTGCATCCTTCATGCATTTGTATCCAGGTGATGTCGGCTTATTTTTTCGTGGTTTGTATAAAACCACGCTTGCGATAAGACATACAGACAAAATACCAATAAAAGACATGAAATATTTTTCTATAGACATCTTTTATTATATATTAAATTTATTTCATTATTTCATTGTTTCATTATTTTTTCAAAAAGTGCTGTGCAATTTAGCAACACCTAGCATTCCGGAACAAAATAAGCATGTTTGTACCAGGGTACAGAATAGGCTGGGCTTACCGACGGTGCAGATGCAAATGTAAAATGCGTCGATTTTTTAGGAGAATGTGATTTGGTTTTATCCATTTTTGATATAATACAATCACTCCAAACGGCACATTTACAGGCTTTCTAGAAATTATTTAGGAGCACTCAGTGCATCGAGTGTATTTAAATAGTTAATTTAAACTTTATGTGTTTGGAACGGCTTTTTATGAAAAAGGTGTAACGTTTTCATTCGCTTGACAAAAACTCCAATAAAGCCGGTAAATTATCTTGATCTTTCACCTTAAGACCCACCCATGTGTGTGCGTCTGTGTATATGCGCGTGTTGGTTATCCATTTACCCCCTTCGTGATCTGTGTGCGTGTGCGTGTGTATGCGTGTATGTCTTATGTACGAATAATCGTAAAACAATACCCGAATATTACCATCACTTTCTTCGCTCACCAATAACCCTTTCGGTGTCAAATTGCCATAATCAATACTGGCTTGTTTCAAGATCTCTAACGTGTTTAGAATTTGTTCACGCAAAATTGGATAATTTTTTTTATTTTCAACCGTTGTATAGTCACTCAATAGAACAGCTTTGCTTGGTATTTTTTGTCGAAAAACAACTTTATTTAACCTATCCCCTGTAATGGCAACAGTTTTTATTAAATGGGGAGAATCTATGGGATTAATAAATCGTTTTGTAAACATAAATTCCGTTAATGCACCATACGCATGTTCAGGGGGCACATTAAACATATCTACCTTTTTATCAAATAGATTATAAAACATGTCTACACACGTGTTATTTTCTGTGCGTGTCAATAAATCAGGCAGTTTGTTTGTACAACACAAGTCGCGAATGTCAGAGGTCAATCGATGCTTTCTAAACGCAAATGTTCGATACAAACTGTTTAACGTATTTTCTTCACGTGATAGCTCTTTGTTTCCATTAAAAAAGTGTGAATAATTAGCTTCATTTAAAAATTCTATACCGACAGTATGCAACTCATTATTTAGTCTTTCAAGATTAACCAATGATTCAAGCTGTGTTTCAACAATGGTGCCTTTTATTTCAAATAAAACCGTCTCATCCGCATTTAATTTAATGCTTCCATCCCCAAAATTAAAGGTTTTATCTGGCAAGCCATTTAATAATGCTTTTGTCCGATCGCCATCAATGGTTGTCCCAATAAAATGCCCTCCTTCTTTTAAATTTTGTGAAATGGTTTGGACCAATTTTTGAAGATCATCGGGTTTGTCTGGAAAGAAAAAGAAACTTAACGAAAAAAAGGATGCAACAATATCTACGCCTTCTGCGCATTCGACGCCAACCTTTTCAACAATTTTTAATGTATTTTGTGCGTTTGTGGCGATCAATTCTACAAACCTATCTTTATTTATCCGTTCTCGTACATGCTCGCGTGTTTTTGCATATGTGTGCGCGTCTATATCACATTGTGCGCAAAGATACTTAACTGGACACGCTTGGCAAAAATGTGTTGCAACAAGGTCCGGATGAACTGCGCAATATTTTGGTGTTTCAACATCTTTAACATCTTTAACATACTCAGGAAAGCGTTCAAGCAATTCGTTGCAATTTGCTACATTTGGTTCAACGCCAAATACTTTTTTGGTAGCAACTTTCTTATATTTATCAATATCACCTCCTCGTCCTATACCCAAATCAAGAACCGTTTTATTCTCGCAAAAATAGTTGATTATTTCACGTTTAATTTGATTATGATATTTTCGAAATTTAAACATCGGTTTAAAAAGCTCTAACAATTTGTGTGATTCAAACGGGTGTACCATATCTTTAAAAACATCGATAGCAACATTTACAAAATTGGGCCGATCCTTATCAGGACGAGGCCTGTGCAATACAAATTTTTTTACAGCTTTATCATACATAAATTCATAAATTGTCTTATTTTCCAACTCTGTATCTGATAGATAAATAGCAGACCTACCATCTATTTCAAACATTGTCTCTCCTTTTTGATCCTTCGGCGTATACACGCACAAATAATACTTGTATTTTGCGCCATCTTGGCCCGCTTGTATGACGCGAAAATCAATTGACATTTTTTCAGGAAATTTCCATTTAAATACAGGTTGGTTTGGCGCAATTTGTTGCGGTGTATATATAAGCCCATCATTGTCTTTTTTCGGCAAGGATTCAAGCAAGGTTTCTGTGTCCTTGTACAAATTTTTGTAAAACTTTTTCATTACAAACAAGTCGGGATCTGTCTTTGCAACTTCTTCTGCAAATTGTAAACGTTGGTCTAACAGTTCGCGTTGCAAAGGCCGGTTTTGAAACATGTAGCAATCAAAAAAATGAAATTGGTCCTTGAAAAATTCTGCATCTATTAACGTGTTATCAAGCTCTTTGTCACACACTGTAATACACACAACTTTGTCACCTTGTCGAGCATACACATATCCGTCTATAAAAAATAAAAGAAAACGCTCGCCATCCAATTTATTTGTAACTGTATAACTATTTGATCGAAGTGTCTGATACGAGTCATATTTTATATTTACAGGTTTTGGCGGCATCAAACGCGCGTCTCTATCAAATTGCGCGAAAGGTGCTTTAGGCCCTTTAAGAAAACTGTCTACTTTATCAATTGTTAAATTTGTTTGAAAATAATCTGTGATTAGCCAGAGAGAATCTTCTATACACTGGGTAGATAATTTTTTAATATCGTATTCAATTTCAAACTCGTATTTTGTGTCTTTTCCACCGTTCTCCTTTATTTGCGTAAACATATAAGTGTAATTCTTGCCTGTATCGTATTCAAAACGTCTACGATTTCTTGTTAACACACTTGTTATATTTTTTACGTCTGACGTGTCTGGGCAATCCATAGTTGTTTCCTTACTTGAAGAATATCGGATGGTGTATATATCGCCAGATTTTCCAAGACGATAAGATCTATCTATATGTTCTTTTCCATTTTTTATTTGACACATTTTTCCGTCTTTAGACTCTATTTCTCGAAATTCTGTAGTAAGACCATCCTTTTTCATGTTATAGATTGTAACAGTGCTAGTATTAAACTTTAGGTCTTCTTTTTTAATCTTGTAACGTCTTATACATTTTTGTAAAAGAGCATTAAAAAAAACCTCTGAGATGGAATGCTTGCCATCTTTACCAACTCTTATTTCAAATTCATGCCCTTTTACGTCGCTAAAAGATGTTTTAATACGATTTAAAAATGTTTTGACATCTGGGTCTATAAACATTTCTGTTGTAAAGCGCTCTAAAGACGACATTTATATTAATAAATTTAATTTATTTAAATTTATTTCGAAAAAAAGAGCGCGAACATTCTAATACAAATGGTGATAATAATAAATCTGAATCGTTGACGATCGCTCCAGTGCCGTCATTGTTACATTTGAAAACGGGTCAAAAGTATGATGATCACCTGATACAATGTAGCGCGTAAATGCAATCGGTGTTTTCTCCGCACACATTCTTGAATAAAAACTGCCTTCTAAAACCTTTGTATGAACCGTTGAAAAATTGTTACGATACAAATACTTTTCACCAGACTGCCAGTTTTTTATCACCAATTCCATATAGTCGTTTTTCCACAGCGATACGGGATGCACGGACACGGCTTTACGCCAGTCGTCGCCTTTATATAAATTTAAAACAGAAAAGGGATCCATTGTCGTCTTATTCGACAATCTGGAAATTAATGTTGGGAGGCATAAAATAGACTTTTTTGTCATTTGTTTCTATAATTATAATCACGTTTTTAAATAATTAATTTCATTTAATTTAAATGATCTACTCGGCAATCACCACTAACCCCGACACGTCATCTAAAAAAATGTGGATGGCGGGCGGAGTTGTTGCTCTTTTAGTTGCACTTGCATTACTATACTTTTTGGTATATTAACAAAATTGTCCAAGCCTAACTCCCAACCATCACCATCATCATCATCATCCATGCAAATGCAATTTGCGCAATCGCCTTCTATGAGAATGAAATTTTCACAAGGATCCAACGCATGCACAATTGAGGAAGACTGCCAAAACGGATATGTTTGTCAGAATAACATGTGCCAACCATCCATTGGGACTGGAGTTCACTGTAAGGATCATAGCGATTGTAGTGATGGTAATGGGTGCGGTCTTGTTGTTACAAATGATCCTAACAAACAATGCTGTCGATACGGTGCACATAATAATCAATTCGGAAGCGTGTGTTTGGATCATTGTGAGGATGATAGCGACTGTGGTGGTCATATTCAGTGTGGCATTGTTGACGGTGTTACAAGTGTTAAAGGTAGCACTCAAACATTTTGTTGTCAAAACGGTGTAATTCCACCTGACATGTATGGACCCTATGGACCAGGACCCTATGGACCAGGACCAGATGGACCAGGACCCTATGGAGGACCCTATGGACCAGATGGACCAAAGCGATGTATATAAAGCCCATAACGATGCTTATCACCAAATAGTAACTTTTGTACCTTTAACCAATAAGGACTAAACTTTACAAAATCTAAAAATGGAGAAATAGAGAAACGGAGAAAACAACTGCATTATCTTTAAATTAACGATTTGGGTACACGATATTGCCAAAACGTTCTACAGAAAATATAAATAAAAAAAAAATAAACTTAAATAAATGAGCGTGCCGGATGTAAACGTAAACCCAGACACGTCATCCCAAAAAATGTGGATTGCAGGCGGATTTTTATTTATTGTAGTTGCAGTAGCAGTAGTAGTGTACTTTTTCGTCTTTAAAAAATCGCCCAGTCCTAAATCCAACGCATGCATGATTGACCAAGACTGCCAAAACGGATATGTTTGTCTCAATAAAATGTGCATCGCTCAAGCACCTCGTGTTGTTCCCTCGGATAATTGCAAGAACTCTGCAGACTGTCGCGGGTTTAATATGGAATGTAAAAATCAAAAATGTGTTGCTAAATCACAACCTGGACCGTCTGGGTCACAACCTTCTCCACAACCTGGACCGTCTGGGTCACCTGGATCACAACCTTCTCCACAACCTGGACCGTCTGGATCATCTGGGTCTTCCACGCAGAATCCTACTACAGTAACTTTAAAAAATTATGATCAAACTCAAACAACTCAAATTAGTGAATATTACTATAAATTTATATGTCCGAAAGATAATTGTAAAGTTACAAATATAACTGTACACGCTTCCGGTGATGTAAATAACAATGGATATATTTTATGTAAAGTTAACTTGAAAGATGGTAGAGAAATTTACAACCCTTCAAACAATATTCCTTTAATTGGTTATCCTACTATTATGGGTGATACATCATTTGACGGACATATAGGAACGAACATTATAGATATTGGTCTTACTAATATTCAAACAAATATACCAGTTTTAAATAAAGGAGATTTTGTGTTTATTCAGTGGACATCTAATTCACCCTATGGAGCAGTTAATACTTATAAAACTAATGATACAAACACATTAGCTGTTTCGCTAACATATACAAGTCAATAGCATGTTGACTCATTATTATGTCTATTATTTATGTCTATTATTTTTACTGAATAATTTTTGTTGTTAAAATACATATAATTTCTGTATTGATATTATATGTAAAAGTTTATTTTAACAGAGATATCTTTATCTCAATATATCTTTTTTACTGCTTTCTCTTATTTACGAAAAAAGAGAAAATATTGAAAAAAATAAACTTAAATAAATGAGCGTGCCGGATGTAAACATAAACCCGGACACGTCATCCAAAAAAATGTGGATTGTGGGCGGATTTTTATTTATTGTAGTAGCAGTACCAGTAGTATACTTTTTGTTATCTAAATCGCCCAGTCCTAAATCCAACACATGCATGAATGACCAAGACTGTCCCATTAATATGGAATGTAAAAATCAAAAATGTGTTGCTAAATCGCCCAGTCCTGAATCCAACGCATGCATGAGTGACAATGACTGCAAGACAGACGGAATGTCTTGTATAAATTCAACGTGCGTTTTCTCAGACTGTTCAAGTGACAACGATTGTAGAAATCCAGCTTTGGTATGTACCAATAATAATTGTGCATGTAAAAATGGTAATTATATGCCATTTTGTAAATATAAATACATTGATTTTAAAAACCAAATATATCAAGCAGTTACACCTCTATGGTCAAAAGATGCAAGACCATCAACGTATGGAAACCAAAATATTTATGGATGTTTAGATAAGTGTAAGAATGATCCTACTTGTGGAGGGGTTCATATCCGACAAACATCAAGTGATAAAATAATGAGCGCAACAGATAAAGTGGCCGAAACAAATACACTTGCCACACCAGATTTTAACTGTTATATTGTCGGAACGGACCCTGGTAAAGCTTTGGGACGGTCTTCTAACGCGTCCGATAGCAATGGGTGGACTCTATACTATAAAAATCAGTACTTTCCATCTCAGTAAACCCTAAATATCACGGCTTTTTCAGAAAAACATTACGTTTAAATTAATTTTGCTTTAAACATAGAAAACAAGAAATGCTCCCATAATTTTAAATTATAAATTTAATTTAAATAAATGAGCGTGCCAGATGTAAACATAAACCCAGACACGTCATCCAAAAAAATGTGGATTGTGGGCGGATTTTTATTTATTGTAGTAGCAGTACCAGTAGTATACTTTTTGTTATCTAAATCACCCAGTCCTAAATCCAACACATGCATGAATGACCAAGACTGCGAAAAAGGATATGTTTGTCTCAATAAAATGTGCATCGCTCAAGCACCTCGTGTTGTTCCCTCGGATAGTTGCAAGAACTCTGAAGACTGTCGCGGGATTAATATGGAATGTAAAAATCAAAAATGTGTTGCTAAACCACAACCGCCACCGCCGCCACCACCCTCTCCGTCACCCTCTCCATCACCCTCTCCGTCACCCTCGCCATCACCCTCTCCGCCACCGCCACCACCGCCACCACCACCGACACAAACTACCGGTGGAAATAATGGAAGTGTTTCGTGTACCACATACTGTGGTAGAAACTGGAATTCAGAGCTCCCAGTTGAGTGGAATGGTGCAAAATGTATTTCTACTTTACCTGCTGTAGGGTGTGACAACACATCTAGTAATCCTATTGTATGCGTCTGTCAACAGACAGGAACTGGGTGGACTGGGTTGACTACTGGTTCTTACTGTTTAGATGATCCCAATTGCAAAAGCGGTGCATGCGCACTTGTTACAGGTGATTCTCAAAAAAAGTGTTGTCAATATTACAAATATAAAGATACAATTACGGGGAATACAGTATGTTCGACTGGTAAGCTATGTACATCTAATAGTGATTGTCCTAATGGTTGCGGACGTGTACTTGGTAATCCTAACAAACAATGCTGTCAAAATGGCGTATATAATACCGGAGGAGTACCAGTATGTCACTAACCCGTCACATCACATGTACATTGTTCGCCACACATCGTCTTTGCCCTTCCCTTCCTTCCCATCTTTCCCGTCCCGCTTATGCTCCATAAACGACTCGTATCCCTTCTCAATATCCGCCTGTCGCAACACCTTTCTCTCGTCGCCCGTCGCAAACACACGGCGCGAATGGGCCCGTTTACAGCTATTGAAAAGCAACTCCATGTCGCC
>Ga0209189_1002770_pt1 | contig 12060 bp, 25 predicted proteins | sample C_130820_EF_Meta_FD_187308 | JGI IMG/M metagenome (GOLD analysis project Ga0209189, IMG submission 187308) | Freshwater microbial communities from Lake Croche, Canada to study carbon cycling - C_130820_EF_MetaG (SPAdes) (version 3) | ecosystem: Environmental > Aquatic > Freshwater > Lake...
AACGCAAAAGATTATATAAAATTAGACATCAAAAATATAGGCTGATAAAAGATACACCAGCTTATTATTCAGATCGTATATTATGGACTTAAATAAAAACAACTAATATGAAAAAGTATTTAATTAACTGGAAAACAAATTTAACTGGACTAGGTGCCTTGATTACTTCAGCTGCATTAATTTTTAATGGTCAAATTGTTGAAGGTATCACGGGAGTATTAACTGCATTAGGTTTATTTTCGGCGAAAGATCACAATAATTAATAATGTATCAGGAAATTATATATAATGCTTTAATAGGGCAAAATATACCACCATTGTTGGCTAAAATTGTTACGGCACAAAGTCAATTTGAAAGTGGGAACTATAAGTCTAAAGTATTTTTGACTGATAACAACGCTTTTGGTTATAAATATGTTGGTCAAAAGATTGCTACAAAAGGGTTAGCTTCCCCAGCAAAGGAAGGTGATCACTACGCACATTATAACAGTGTTCAAGATTCAGCAATTGAACTAGCTAACTGGTTAAAAAGAAGAAGGAAAGAAGGTAAACTTCCAGCACTGGAAGCAATAACTACACCCGCTCAATATTCTAAACTAATCAAAGCGGCTGGATATTACGGAGCTAGTGAAAACACCTACACAAAGGGAATTACTAAGATATTCAATAGCTTGAAAATTGATCCTATTACAGGATTAACTGGATTAATTATAATTGCAGCAATTTTTTTTTTCATAAAGCGTAAATAGTAAAGGTTATTATTTGTTGGGTTCTAAAGATTGGTACACCGTATTTTTATACGGTGTTTTTTTTTGCCTATACTTTACGAAAACGTTTTCGTAAATAGATTATACTTTGTTATATAAGTTTATATATATTTGTTAAACAATCAAAAACAACAAATATGAATTTAACAGACTTAACTGGAAGTGAATTACTAACACTTGAATTTGCATTATGTAATAGAATAGAATTTTTAATATTACAAAAAATAGCATATAAATATAATCCACAATTAGAAAATTATTATGCATTAGAAATAGAAAAAGTAAAAGATTTATCAGTAAAATTAAATATTTCTTTATCTATAAAATTTTAAAATTTATTTTATGAGAATTAAAAACAAAAAAACGTATTCTTTTAACCTTCCTGAGTATTTAGGGGGTTTTTATGTATCTGTTGATACTATTGACAATAATTATATAGATAGAATCAATTTTTATTCATATACTGGAATGGTACCTCTATTTTCAGTAGATATAAACATATACACACCTGAAGAATTATTAAACAAAAATACATTAGCATACATTAAAGCACAAATTAATGAAGCTAATTAAATTACTCCTATACATACTAGCAACCTTTTTTATAGGGTTGCTATTTTTTTTCTTAATTATTTTTTATTCACTAACTATAATTGTATGCGTACTTACTCAGAAAAAGTTTTGGTACCAGTAACCAAACCACAAAAGGAAAATTTATTAAAGTTTGCAAATCAATTGCAAATACCAGTTAGCCAATTGGTCAGGGCTGCGATTAACTTTTACTTAAACGAAAAATTAAAAAAACAAACAGATCTATTATGAACAAACAAATTAAAAACAGCGAAACTCCGTACTTCAGCACTTCACCAGTGCAAGATCAATTTGGGCAACTGATTGTTGCGTTTGGAATTACAAAGCGTGAAAAGTTAGCAATGGAAATATTTTTGAAGTCAAAAATATACGCAACAGTTATAAATGATAATGTAAGATTAAAAGATATAATTATAGAATGTTATAAACAAGCGGACTTATTTTTTGATTACGAAGAACCAACAAAAAACATAATACAATAATGTGCAAAATGAAAAACTACAACAACGAAAAGCAAAGCCTAACTATCAACCACCAAAAGAACCACCTATATTAACCATTAAAGGAAACCCAATTGGAAACAAACAAAGTTTAGTTTGTTTTCAGGGACTCCCAAAAGCTGGGAAAAGCCTTTTCATCACTTCCAGCATTGTTTCAGCTTATACTAATTATGATGTTTTTGGAATGAAAATTTCTTTGCCTGATAATAAAAACAAGATTGCTTACTTTGATACTGAAGGTTCGGAGTATGATTTTTATCAAATTGTAAATAGGTTACAATATCAATTGGGTAGGAACAGTTTGCCTGAAAATTTAAGCCTTTATAATTGCCGCGAAGATTCACCCAGCGAAGTAATAGATCTTATCAATACTTATTTGCGTGAAAATGGTGAAATAGGCTGCTTAATTATTGATGGTGTTCTTGATCTTGTTAACGACTTCAACAATATTGTAGAATGTAATTTAGTTATGCAATGGTTAAAAAAAATTACTAAAAATTACAATATGTTAGTAATGGTAGTTTTGCATCTTGGCAAAAAAGATAAACTTTCTTTAGGACATTTAGGAAGCTTCTTAGATCGTAAAAGCCAAAGTGTTATAATCATTGAAAAAGAAAATAACATAATGACAATGAAGCCACAATATTTGCGAAGCTGTGAAGATTTTTCTCCAATAAGTGTTCACAATGTTGGCGGTATTTGGGTCGAAACTTCTGAAGGCAGCAAAACTGAAGAATCAATATATGGACTAGAAAAGGATGCACTATTACGGATATTGTTTTTAGAACCAGTAACATATAAGCAATTGACTGAAGCATTAGCTGAAAGGTTGGGAAAGGGAATTTCAACAGCAAAAAAGATAGTTAAAGAATGGATTGAAAAAGGCACAATCCATAAAAGTGGTGAATTTTATAAACGTAAAAATTAAAGAAAAATGAAAATTAATTTAAAAAAGATTGTATTCTACAACTATGTAAAAACTATTGCAATAATATTTTTTTGGATTCCAATATTTGCAATTATTGATTTTTTTAAAAACTTAAAAAACAAATTAAAATGAATACTTATCAAGTTGTATCAATTTATAATAATGATATTGTTTTAGCTCATATTGTAGCAAATTCACAAGAAAAAGCTAAAGAACTTTATTTAAAAAAGGTTCTTTTATTAGAAGAATTTGAAATCATTATTTTATGTGAAAATGTAACAGATAAACATGGAAACCCATTAAAAGAAAAAATTAAAATATTTTAAAATGAATCATTACCAAGTTTTTAATAAAAATACAGATAGAATGGTATTATGGGCAAATGCTGAAAATATAAGTGATGTTAAAAATATTATAGTACAAGAAAGGATTGATATTATTAAAGATATTAATACTAGATATTATGATAAAAAAATAAAAAATGCAGAAAGAATTGAACAAATTTTAGATGTAAATGAGGAATTTAATACTGATAATTATAAAATTATATTAAAAGCAGAAAATTGTAAAGATTTGCAGGGTAAAAATTATGATAGATATCATCAATGGGTATAAATAAACAAAACCCCCAGTAAGCTTTTGCAAGGCTTAAAGGGGGTATTTTCTTTTTCATCTCAAATATAGTAATAAATGGCAGAAAAATTAAAAACAGCTATTCTTTTTTTTCCTGATGGCAAAACAGCCTGGAAGCTTCGCAACATTGGAAGCGAAAAAAGATTTTTAGATTATGGTCGTAAAGTTGGTGCTAGTTATGTAAACTTTTACGATAAGGAAACAAGGCAATTTATCAAACGCGTTAATATTAGTTAAAGTATAGCAAAAACACCACACTAACCCGCATAATGCGGGTTTTTTTATGCTTAGTCAACATTAGAAATTATCTATTATTAAAGGTCAAAAAGAAATACTTCGCTTTTTATTTGGATATATGAGTTGCGGGGGTTAGCTTTGGCTATAAGCACAAAGCTAAACACCCCTATTGACCTACGTCAAAACATCTTATTTCCAATTTTTTTGACCTTGAAATTTTTTTTTTGATAATTTTCAAAAAAACACTATAACTTTATTAAAATTTTGAAATTTGTTAAAATCAACTTTAATAGGTCGTTTGAATCCATACGGGAACAATAAAAAAGTTATTGTTCACGATCAAGGCACCAACGACATTATCAAAAGTATATTAGCAGCTCACAAAATTTATGCTTCAGAATATGATAAGATAAGCGACTATTTTTGGACTGGTGACCTTAAAAGCACTTGCAACAAAATTTGGAACTTTTTAAAGAAGAATATAAAGTATCATATTGAAAGTGAGAGTCAACAGAAGATAATGAGTCCAACGGCTATTCTTACACTTGCCAAAAATGACTGTAAAAATTACGCATTGTTCATAAATGGGGTTTTAAATTCACTCCAGCGAAAGGGGAAATTTAAAAACAAAATAGTTTATCGTTTTGCATCATATAAACTACTGGATGAAATTCCTCATCACGTTTTTGCGGTGGCAATTGATGACAATGGTAATGAAATTTGGATTGACCCAGTATTAAGCACGTTCAACAACAAAAAAACATATTATCACAAAATAGATTATAAAATGCCTTTATATTCAATATCAGGGACTCAAGTTGGTTTGTTTGGAAGTAAAAAAGCAAAAAAAGCATACAACAAAAGTGTTGATGAAGCAAAAGCAAAGGGACTTCCAGCTCCACCACCACCAGCAAAGAAAAAAATCGTTTTAAAAATTGCACTTGCTCCAGCTAGGGGAAGCTTTTTATTGTTGGTTGGTCTAAATTTTATGGGACTTGCTACAAAATTGCAAAAAGCATTTACAGACAATAAGGACAAGACTAATAATTTTTGGTCTAGTCTTGGTGGCAATACCAACGAATTGTTGCGTAAGGTTGAACAAGGAGCAAAGAAAAAACGTATATTAGGATATGATGACGGGCAAATAGGTGTTATATCCACAGCAACAATAGCAGCTTCAGCGGCTCCAATTCTTTTAAAGGTTGGAACATTTTTAAAAAGTTTAGGAATTGACCCAGCAGAAATTGCCAACGCTGGAAAAAAAGTATTGGCTGATCAAGCAAGAAAAGCAATAACTAAAATTACTAATAAAGTTGATACTTTGCAGGAACAAGGGCAGGAAGAACTTACTAAAGCGGTAAATACTTTAGAGAATAAAGCGGTAATTGCACCAGTGCAAGAAATGAAACCTAAAATGAATTATTTACCGTTTGTTATTGCTGGTGGTTTTGCTATCTATTTACTAACCAAGAAAAAACGTTAATATGACAGCTGGACAGAAAAAAAATATTGATAGATTAAAAAAGCTTCAAGCGGACGCTAAGAAGTTAAAAAAAGCTAACCCAAAACTTTCACATATAGAAGCTATTAGAATGGCAGCTGGAAAAAAAGTTGGTACAGCAAAAAAAACAGTTAAAGTTGGTGCAACTAAAAAAAGAAAAGCTACACCAAAAATAACTGAAAGGGTTATTTTAACTGCTTCACATAAAGTTAAAAATGCAGCAAATAAATTGGATGAATTACAACATGAACACATGTTGCAAAAGTCTATTGGCAAATTAGCTGAATCATTTTTGGCAGTGTATTCTTCCAATGGCAAAACCATTATACAAAGATTTAAAACTACTAGCTTAATGGAAGCCAAAAAACTAGCTTCAGCGTTTAAAAAAATGCACAATTTAAAAGGCACTTTAAAAGTTTCAAAATTTTCACATATCTAAATTTAAAAAAATGTATCACAAAAAACGTAAATCACACAAAAAACACCATACACCAAAAAAACGCCGTCGTATGGGTGCTACTGGTTCAGGAATGTTAATGGAAGCGGCTGGTCTTATTGGCGGTGCTGTAGCGGCTAGATTTGTTACCACAACCGATAAAATCCCAATGTTTTCAACTTTGCAACCAAATGTTAAAAATGCTGGTGTTTTGGCACTTGGTTATTTCTTCCCTAAATTGGTTAAGGGTTCAATGGGTAAATCAATTGGCTTGGGTATGATTACAGCGGGTGGACTTGGTTTAGTTCAATCTACTGGAATTATTGCCGGGTTAGAAGACACTATGAGCGTTTCAGTTATGGCTGGTGATGATCTCAGTGTAATTGCTGGTTATAGCGAAGACAATTTAAGCGTTATTGCTGGAATGGACGAAGAAGATTATTAATTAAATTTAAAAAACAAATAACATTTTAAGAAATGGCAACACAAATTGGACAACGCGAAGTCTTTAATAACGCGAGAAAATTAGTTGATGCAGCGGGTTTGTCAACCAGTGCAACGGTATTGAGTCAATCATATTTGAGAAGTGAAGTACAAATGAGTACAACAACAACTTCTTATCATATTCCTATCTTGGTAAACGACAATCAAAATGGTGCTACTAGTTCATATAATACTAGTTCTCTATTAGCTCTTCAGGATGCTTTTGTGGTAAGCAGTATTTATATAGGTTGGGGAAATCCAGCATCAGCAACTGATACTGAATGGATACCACAAACGTTTAATGATGGTCAAATAGCTAGTTCAGCAGCTATTGCAAAATCATTATACACTTTGTATAATGGTAATATGCAAATTGTTGTTAATAATCGTCAAATTCTCACTGGTTGGGATATTCAACGTCACTTTTTTGTTCCGCAAACTCAGCAAATTGCTGCAACTGGACAAACTACTAATATGTCTCAGGTTGATTTTAGCGATAACGGATTTTATCCAGTTGAACCTAATTTAGTTTTGGTTGGATCTAAGAATAACCAAGTATCAATTAACTTACCTTCAGCGATTGCAAATATTCCTACTTACGGTAGAATTGTTTGCGTCTTCCGTGGTATTTTGGCACAAAATGCAACCTCCGTTAGATAGTTGATTATGTACTAGTTATGTAAATTTAATAGGCAAAGGGTGAAGGCCGCAATATAATAGAAGCCCATTTTTTTAAAAGCTTAAATGTAAAGCAATGGCAAGTAAAATTATTAAGTACGAATTTATAGAGTGCGTTATAGCTGCTTCATCAACTGCAACACGTTTTTATTTCAATGATCAACCGCAATTAAGATTCGTTTCTTTGCAACAATTGGAAGTATATAATATAAACACTGTTACAGCATCAATTTTGAGTAACAATGGTAATATTACAAATACAGTAATGGCAACTGGTTTTTTAGTCCTTTATTATGATGATCGTGAAAGTGTTAACCGTATTCCACTAAACTTGCTCAATCCAGTTTCTTCTAATGTATCTCCAACAACTTTAACAGCTGCATCAGCTCCAAGCGTTTTTGGTGTTAAAACTTTTAACGGTCAGCAAGTTCAATGGTCTAAGTCTTATATCCAATTTACATCGGCTCCAGCAACTGGAAGTAATACTTCTGTTTTGGTTGGTGTTTACTATTCTTAATTTTATAAAAATTTATTATGAAAAATTACGGTAAAGGTGGTTATCCTTCTACAACTGGTAATCCTTCTGGCGGTGGTCGAGACAATGATCCACCAAAAAAATAATTTCTTTTTGACCTTTAATTAAATAAAAATGAGTAGTGTTCAATTTACTGGAATAGAAAATATTATTGAAGCTTTTGAAGCTAATGATATTCCTTATTTTGGTGTTTTTGCTGGAAAAAGTTTAATATTCAAAAACCCTACAAGGGGTGAAGAAGCTATTCAAGATACTTTTGAAGCTTCTGAATTGTTAAGATCATTTTTGTACAAATTGAACAAAGGAAGCAACGCTGTTTATACGCTTAAATTATATGAAAATTTACCAGCGGGGGGAATAACGGACAAAACCCCCGCAAATTTTTCAATTAATTTTAGATTGAACTTGGAAGGAATGTATCTAACCAACGATAAAGCGGTTCAATACGAACAAAAACAAAGCCAACAAGCTGAAATCTTAGCTGAACTAAAAGCGTTAAGAATGAAGGTTGAAACAATGGAAGGAACGGACGAAGAAGAAGAAGAAAAAAACCCAATCATAGGAGCATTGACCAACAACCCTGAAGTAATGAATGCTTTAGTTATGGCAGCGGTCGGAGCCATTACTGGAATTATCAGCAAATTTGCACCCCAACAACAACCAATCAAAATGCAACCAGCAATTAACGGAATTACAGACGAACCAACAGAACAACAGAAAATTGATAAAGCTATTGAAGTTTTAAGTCAATTAACACCAAATCTAGGGGATAGTCTTTTGATACTTGCAAAAATGAGTATTGATAACCCCCAACAATATAAATGGCTTTTGGGAATGCTTAAATAATTGTATGAACAAACAAAACCAAGATATATTATTTCGTTTAGGAATTGCAATTGGTGTTTACTTTTTAGTAATTAAACCAATTTTACAAAAAGTTGGAATTGAAAAAACGCCTGAACAAAGCGAACAGGAACAACAAGCTCAAAAGGCACAAGTTGACCCATCCAGTGCATTTTCCCCAACGTTTTACAAAACTGTAAAAGCTGCACATTTATTGAAACGTGTTTACGCTGAACAATTGGCTAGAATATTAAATAAAGCGGTAAGTGGTAGTTTATTAGGGGATGACGTCGGAGCAATTTATAAAGTGTTTCGAAGTTTGCAATATAAAACGCAAGTATCTTGGCTTTCTAAAGTATATGGTGAATTGTTTGATAGTGAATTAATAAATGACCTAAAAAATGGTGCTAAATATGCTGCATTTCTTTACAATAATAGAGCCGGTTTAAATGATGAAGAAATGAACGTAATATATCAAATAGTAAAAAATTTAAAATAATGAAAAAGCAATCTTTGTTAATATTGGCAATTGCGGCTGGACTTGGATATTACTTTTATACACAAAAGAAAAAAGGTACTGAACAAACTGAACCAGCTGAACCAAAGGACAACGAAGCACCACCACCACCACGCGAAAGGGAGCTTCCACCAATACCTAAAAATATAATACCGTATTCTTATAATCCTGATACAACTATTAAACCAATTGCGGTTACACTGAATAGATTGCAAAGCATTTTTAAACCAGTTCAAAATGTACCTTTTACCCTTAATCCAAAATCAGCTAAAGTAAAAAAAGCTGCTGTTCAAAAAAAAGCGGCAAAGCGAAAAAAACTTGGTGATCTCGGAGCGGGTTATCTTTACGTATAATTTCTTTTTGACTTTTAAAATATAAACAATGGCACAAACACCCCCATTAATGAAGCAATATCAGGCACCAACGGAGCCAAAAATTAGCTTCCCGCAACCCTTAACAGATCGCCAAAAATACGAACAGCAAAACACAATTAATAAAGCTGGACGTCCTTACACTAGATATTATGTTGAAGTCAAACAGTATTCAACAACAGCATATATTCCAAGTGATGCAAACACCATTACTTTTATAAATTATGGTTCAAATGACGTTAATATAAGCGGTATTGTTTTAAATCAAGGTCAACAACTTACTATTGAAGGAAATGTTAATGAAATAGATACAACTATATATCAAGCTAACTTTTCAACTTCAATAAGTCCTAACAATTCATTAACTGTAATTCGTAAACTTTATAGCTAATGGCAAGAATTTTTCGTGATTCAGGGGTCCTTAATCAATTTGGTTCACCTTCGCTAAATAGCAACACAATTGCAAACCGTCCAGCAGCTGGACAGCCTGGAAGGTTATTTGTATCAACTGATACTTTAGTTTTATATCGTGATAACGGTTCATCCTGGCAAGTTGTATCCGCAACTGGTGCAACACAAAACCTAGAACAAACTACTACTAATGGAAACACAACGACTAAGGGAATTTTTGCTGGTGCTACTGGAGCGTTAACAAGTGGTTTTTTATTAGAAGTATTGGGTAGAACCAAACTAACAGGCACCAACAATAATATTGTATACATAGGTCTTCCTTCAATTACTCCAAATAATGCAACGTTAGATGTATTCGGTTATAGCTCATTTAGATTGTTTACAGATTCTGCATCTAACATTGGTAGTATTGTTAGAAATGATTTTGCAATAACATTAAATACAAATATTACTACTGGTGATCCTTCAGCTAGTATAAATCAATTAACATTAGTTACCAATAATATAGCTAGTTTAGGAAATGCAACTACCGGTTTAATGTACGTTGGAAGTGGATTAAATAAAAATACAATTGATGACAACGGTACTGCAAATTCTACAATTTCATTAATTCAAGGTAGTGGAATATTTGCTTTATCACCTTTACAATCTATATCAGAATACAGCGGTTTAGGTGGAACTAACATCACCCATTATGCTGGAATGGTTATAAATGGTTTTAGAAGTACCAATGGTAATGCAATAAGAATAGTAAACAATTATCAATTGTTAATCAATTCTAGTCAACAATTCAGCGGTTCTACTACTGTTACAAATCGTTGGGGAATATACCAAGCTGGTGCAAATGACGTAAATTATTTTGCTAGTAAAATATTATTAAACAATACAACAGAAGATAACACAGGTGCTAAGTTACAAGTAAATGGTAATGTTTCAATTAATAGTACACTTATATCTGGTGATATTTTAGGTGCGTTTGGTGGTATAGGACATAAAGATTTAATTTCTTCATATTTTGGTTATGCATTGTATTTTGGCAGTAACGGTGAAAATACATTGAATTTTGTTGGAAATGGTTTTTTTAAATTTACAAAAGATTTATCTACAAATATTGGTAGATTTACTAATTCTGGTAATTTTATTATTGGTTCATCAGAAGATACAACAAGAAAATTATTAGTTGAAGGTGAACAAGAATGGAAAAATATAACATACGGAACTGGAGTTCATACTACAAGCGGTAACCATTTACCTATATGGGTTAATGGAACTAAATATTGGTTAGCTTTATTAAATCCACCGATTTTACCTTAAAATTATAATTATGGCACAAATTAGAATTAACCTAACATTCATTTGGAACAATGGAGTTGAAAAAGAAGCAATTTATTTAGATGCTGCTTCAATTCAAGATAATTTGGAAACTGAAGCAAAATTTTATTATTCATTATTAGATGAAAATTACACAACTTTAATTACTGGTAATATTTCTATAGTAGGTGATGAATATTTACTTTGGTTAAGAAATGATTTCTCTACTAATTGGATAATGAACTGGATAGCATCACAACTAAATTTAACCCCAGTAACAATAAATTAAATGCAAGAATTAAACGTACTTAAACAAGTGGTTCAAGTGGCTTTTGCTTCAGGTAAACTTACTAACTTAGAAGAAATTAAAGTAATATTAATTGCAATTGAAAAAATCGAGGAAAAAATTAATCATTACGATGAAATGATCGAAAATAAAAGTAATTAATGCTTGAATTTTTAAATTATATCATTCCAGCTATTGTTGCTTTAATAGGTAACTACTTCCTCACTAATTTTCGATTAATGAAGATTGAAGAAGATATAAAAAGCTATAAAGATATAAGCGAACGTTTAGCAAGGATTGAAGGCAAACTAGATTATTTAACGAAGTAACATGTATATTCCTTCCAAACGTCAATTAATTAACGCTATGAAGTTAAAGGTTATGATCAAACCTTCTAACAATGAAAAAAAGAAACTTAGCGTTTATAAAAATGGTGTTAAAGTTGCTGATATTGGAGCTAGTGGTTATATGGATTATGACATGTATTTAAGACATTTTGGTAAGGATTACGCAAACGAACGCAAAAGATTATATAAAATTAGACATCAAAAATATAGGCTGATAAAAGATACACCAGCTTATTATTCAGATCGTATATTATGGACTTAAATAAAAACAACTAATATGAAAAAGTATTTAATTAATTGGAAAACAAATTTAACTGGACTAGGTGCATTAATTACATCAGCTGCTTTAATTTTTAATGGTCAGATTGTTGAAGGTATTACTGGAGTGTTGACTGCATTAGGTTTATTTTCGGCGAAAGATCACAATAATTGAGTTATGTTTCAACAAATTATTTACGATACGTTAATTGGGCAAAAAATACCACCTACATTGGCAAAAATTGTAACTGCTCAAAGTCAATTTGAAAGTGGTAATTATAAAAGCAATGTGTTTTTAAAAGATAACAACGCTTTCGGCTACAAATATGTTGGTCAAAAGATTGCTACACAAGGGTTGCCTTCCCCAGCAAAGGAAGGTGATCACTACGCACATTATAACAGTGTGCAAGATTCAGCAATTGAACTTG
>Ga0209189_1002772_pt1 | contig 12054 bp, 12 predicted proteins | sample C_130820_EF_Meta_FD_187308 | JGI IMG/M metagenome (GOLD analysis project Ga0209189, IMG submission 187308) | Freshwater microbial communities from Lake Croche, Canada to study carbon cycling - C_130820_EF_MetaG (SPAdes) (version 3) | ecosystem: Environmental > Aquatic > Freshwater > Lake...
TGATGTAGTTAATTTAAAAAATGTAAATGTAATATTTTTTAAAAATATTATTACACCTAGTATAATTAATTTAAAAATAGATAATTCAAATCAATTGAAAATATTTGTTAATTATGAATATATTATTGTTAAAAAAATACATATTAAAATTCACGAATATGATTATTTATCAGAAATATTTAAAAAAATTATTAATACTACTGATATAACTATTGATAATTCTATTCGTCCTATAATTAATTATAGTATATTTCCCAAAACTATTAGACATTTACATGTTAATTACTTTAATCCATATTTTGAAATATTACCAAATTTAATTACACATTTAACTTTAACTTATTCCTTTCATAATTTATCACCAGAAATATATCCTGATACACTTACTCATTTAAAAATTATTAATTGTGTTAAAAAATTATATCCAGATATATTACCGAAAAAACTTACTCATCTAACAATTATAGATTGTAATTATAATTTAATATTATCTAATTTATTACCACCTTTATTAAAATATATTTATATTGGTAATCATTTTGATCAAGAAATTTCAAAAAATATTTTACCAAATTCACTTTTACATCTAATTCTAGGTAATGATTTTAATCAACCAATTTTAAAAGATGTTTTACCATATTCACTTATTAGTTTGTCATTTGGAAATAATTTTAATCAAAAAATTAATAAAAATATTTTACCAAAATCATTAAAATATTTATCTTTTGGATCAAGTTATAATAGTTTCAATCAACATATTGGTTACAATGTTTTACCAAAATCACTTATTTACTTAAATTTAGGTGGTAGTTATCGTAAACCAATATTATCGGTAATAAATAAAAAACGTAGTATATTACCATCATCTCTAACACATTTAGTTTTAAGTGAATCTTATTATTATAATTTTCAACCAAAAATATTACCAGATGGATTAACTCATTTAGAATTTGGTAAATTATATTATGAAAAAATAACAGTTGATATTCTACCAAAATCATTAACTCATTTAAATATAATAAATGAAAAACATATACAAAGAACAATCTTATATAAAAAATATTCAAGATGGACTCCGAATTTATTTTTTGAACAAATATTAAATAACTAATAAAATATTTATACTCCTAAAAATGACATTTCGTAAGTATAATCATTTTCAGATAATTCTGATTTTGTAAGTTCATCTGCACAATTATATTTATATGCTAAATGTTCTGCTTCGGATTTAAAATGATTAGCAACATCATTTGTATAATTTATAGTGCAATACTTGCATGAACATTTATCATTATTTATGGTAGTATGTGATTTTACATCAGTACATGCGCATAAATAAGCAAATTCAGTAACAGCAGCTTTTAAATATTTATTACAAGCATCAGCAGCAATTATTGTTTTTTTAATAGATTTATATAATGTATGAATTACGATAATAAATGCAACAATACAGTTTGACATATTATCATCTGGAGACATATTGTTTACTATAGATGCAAAACTTACTATATTAATAATATTTTCTTCAGTTATATTAATAAAATCAACAAAATTATTAACTAATTTTGATAAATTAGATGATATTCTTTCTCTAATACTATTTTTACTATTTACATATAAATTAAATATTTTTTTTGCATAGATTATAGAATCTTTAGTTATTTCAAGATTTTGTTGCGTAATACCAATTTCGTTATAAGTTGATAAAAAAGAGATAACTATTTTATCAGTATTATTTTCACTAGATGCTTTATATAATAAGTTTATTTTATCATATAATATTTTAATTTTATTAATTAAAATATTAGATTTTTTAATTCCATCACAAAATGCATTTGTTAATATCACTTCATCTTCCATTATTTTACATAAGTTATAATAATTAATATATAATTTTTAAATATTTTATAAAAATCAATTTTTATTTTTATGTGTTTAAGATATAAAAATAAAATAGTTAATTATATATATATATATAAATAATGATTATTAAATATGGATTAATTGATAATAATATTGATATTACTAATATATGTCTATCACAATTTAATAATAATAATATTATTATTATACCACCAGGCGATATAGATAGAGCAATATATTTTACAGATCCTTTACCTGGAATTTTAAAAAAAATATTCATATATATTAATGATAATTTAACTATTCACGAATATAATTTTAGAATTGAAATTAATATTTTAACTAATACAATTACTTCAACTAACTATAATGATATAGATTCAAAAATGCAAAATATACATTCTAAATTAAAAATTAAATATGGAAATTTTGATCAAGAAGTTCCAGAACAAAAAATGGCAATAACATATTTAACAGGAAATGAAAAAGTATTAGAACTTGGAGGAAATATTGGAAGAAATTCATTAGTTATTGCTAGTATTTTACATGATAGTAGAAATCTTGTTACATTAGAATCTGATTTAATTATTGCAGAACAACTTATAGAAAATAAAGAATTAAATAATCTTAATTTTATTATTGAAGGCTCTGCATTGTCTAAAAGAAAATTAATTCAAAAAGATTGGAACACTGAAATAAGTGATGTGTTAAAAGAAGATTATAAATGGGTAAATACAATTACTTTTGATGAATTAAAAAATAAATATAATATTGATTTTGATACTTTAGTATTAGATTGTGAAGGAGCTTTTTATTATATTTTAATTGATATGCCTGAAATATTAAATAATATTAATTTAATTATAATGGAAAATGATTACCATGATGTATCTTATAAACAATATATTGATTTAACATTATTAAATAATAATTTTTATAGAGATTACGTTGAAGTAGGGGGATGGGGTTGTTGTAACAATAATTTTTTTGAAGTATGGAAAAAATAATTTTTATTATTTTTTTGCATAACCTATTACTGCACATGCTATACGCTTACCTGCATGACCTGTTGTTAAACTATCTTTTTCATTTCCTAAACCACAATCATCTTCATCTGCATGAATTATTAATCCTCGACCTATAATATTTGCTGTAGTTCCTCTTAGTTTTATTACAGTATCAATTTGCTTATATTGCGCTATACCATTTTTATCTGTAATTAAATTACCTAAATCACCAACATGTCTTTCTTTAGAATCTGGGCCACCGTGATTTTTCTTTTTAGGATTAAAATGTGCACACATACTTTCACATTTATCACTCATATCGCCACATTCATGTACATGAAAACCATGTTTACTATTCTTTTTTAATCCAGTTACATGAATATCAATTATAACATTATTATTTTTTAAATCTTCTGTAAAATAAACAATACCTTTTATTTTGTTAGTATCAAAAACTGCAATAGCTTTAATTGGCTGTTTAGACATTATTTTTATATAAAATAAAAAATATAAATAAATTACTAAAAATACGCATATTGAATAATTATTTTTTTAAAGATTTTAAAGGTATATCATATATATATGAAGTCCATAATACAAAATTTGATATCCATCTATAAACACCCCAACAGTATATATTTTTTGCTTTTGTTATAATAAAAAAATCTATAAAAATATGTATTGCTTTTTCATCAGTTGTTTTTCTTGTATGAGTTGGTTTTTCTAAAAAAACAATTACTTTTTTATTATCATAAATTTGATGTATTTTTTTTTTTAAATTTAATGAATCGCTTAAAATTATACATTTGTTATTATTTTTAATATCATTTTTAATATTATTCTGAAATAAATTAATAAATTTATTATAATCTCCAGAATCGTTAGTAAATACTTGATCACCTAATCTATAATGATAAACATCATAATCATTTCCTAATATATCTAAATAATTTTTTAATGTATCATTGAATTCCGGAGTAAATTCAAAAATATTTTTTATAAATATTTTAATTTCATTATTTATATTTTTTATATCTGGAAAATTATTTGTATACAATAGAAGAATTTCTTCTTTTGATTTTAAAATATAATTTATTATTTTATCATCATTTAAATTTTTATCATAATATATAAATTTATTGATAGGTTTATTTTTTATTATTTCTGAAAATTTATTTGGTAATTTATTTAAAATATACTTGCTAATTCTAGAATTAGAAAAATCAACATATATATTGATTTCTTTTATATTTTTTATTTTCTCTTTAATTTGTAATAATGATATAAGACCTCTTATATTATCTCCAATACCTTGATCATTAATAAATAAAAAAATAATATCCATTTATATATTATTATATAAAATTTTAATAGAGAAAAATTTTCATTTGTTGCTAATGTTGGATCTACTATTAAAATTTCACTTGGAAAATCTATAAAATATATATTATATTGACTTACTGATAAATTTTTATCTAACATTAGAGTGCAGCATCTATAATCATATGGATTATGAGTAAATAATATCTAATTTATATCTATATCAATTGAATAAACTTTATTTATACTTGTAATAATATTTACTTATGTTGTTTCTTCTTTAATTGGTACTTCAATTGGTCCAAATTCTTTAGAAATACTTTAATGAAGCATCTAATTAAAGCCATTATTAATATTTTATTGAAATATATATTATAAAAACAAAATTATAAAAAATTTCAATTTTTATTTGATCTAATTATAGATGATGAAATATCTTTGTATTTATTATTTATTATTTCAGTGAACATGTCACTAATTAATGGATCTATTTTATCTATAATATGGCCTAGCATCAATAAATCTGAAGGTTCTAATATTGATGAAAATGAATATTTATCACTTACATTACAACTTCTTAATGTTCTAGATCCTACATAAAATTCTGTAGAATCATAATACATTTTTAATAAATTTTTAAGCATTAATTTATTATTGTTATTTGAATAAATTGGATCTATCAGTCTTATTGTAGTATCAATTCCTATAGAATATGAAACTCCTGGAAATAATTTTGCTTTTTCATTAAAAGTTGTTGCGTTTGTTAAAATAACTGGATATCTATCTAAAAATGATTCTTTTAATCTTCTTAAAATTTCATCCTTCATTAATAATCCTTTGTCAGCATTTATAATACATAATTCATATATTCCAAAATCTGTTTTTGCTAATTTCATACCTTCATCTAATAAAAATATATGTCCTTCATGAAGTGGATTAAAACTACCTGGAACCATAATTAATTTTCTAGCTAATTTATGAATTGGTACATTTATTAAATATTTACCATTGGGTAAACATAAAATACTATTTACTTTTTCAGAATCTTTTTTTGAACTAATTAAACGATCAATTACATCTATACTATATTGGTAATTTTCTAAGATATAGTTAAACTTATCATTTATATCAATATTGATATCACTAATATCAATAATTCCTAATACAAATCCTATTAGACTAATGATTAAACTTCCACATATATTATCTTCTTCACTTCTAGTTCTATATCTGTCATGTTCAGTACCTTTATATAATTTCAAATAAAATTTATGTTTAATTGATGAAGATTGAATTGTAATATAACAACGATGATCACCTCTTTTCCAAGATGTTGATCCTAATGCAGATGTTACACCAATACCAAAACAACCATCTATATTTTCTAAATCATTTAAATTAGATTTTGATTTTACATATAATTCACGAGCTCTATTTAGTGATTTTAATGCGATTGCATCGGCCATTTCATCAGAAACGAATTGTTTTATTTCATTTGTTTCAATTGTTTCTATAAATTGCCTTGTAGCTTCTTCGGCATAAGGTCCATTTAATTCTAATATTGTATTAGATGCACCTGATTTAGTCATTAATTGAGAAAATGCGGTGAAACCACCACCAGTAATAGATAATACAAATTTATTACCTGTCTCGGCTGTTTTGTTATGAATAGCTTGTACAAGTGATTCCATTTTTTTCTTTTTTATTTTAGACTAATAAATTAATTTAATTTCAATTTTTATATATACATCTATTATAATGACAGAATTTCCTAAAAATATTCATCAGATATGGTTACAAGGTGAAATACATATATCTGAATTAAATAATAAAAATATACAAAAAATAAAAGAGATGCATCCAGATTGGAATTATTTTTTGTGGGATGAAATTAAAATATTAGAATTAATTAAAAATGATAAAGAATTAATAGAAAAATATTATAAATTTATTTATTTACATCAAAAAGTTGATTTTATGAAATTTGTAATATTAAATAAATTTGGAGGAGTATATTTAGATATTGATTGTGAAATAAATAAAAATTTAGATTCATTAGTTACAAAATTTTCAAATTATGATATGATACTTTCAAAACTTCATGATAAATTTAACCCAATAGCAAAAAAAATTACTTGTAATTCTTTTAATTCATGTATTAATAATGGAGTAATATTATCTAAACCTTCATTAGATGTATTTGAATATTTAATTAAAAATTTTAAAACGGATTGTAAATATTATGAATTTAAAATAGTTTGCATTAATAATACAACTGGACCTAACATTTTTAATAGATTAATTAATGATTATATTAAAAATATTAATAAAAGCAAAATATTAATACTTCCTCATAATTATTTAGAACCATGTCTTAATCAAATATGTGACATTGATGAAAATACCTATGTATTACATAAACATCAATTATCATGGTATAACGAAGATCAAAAATATTTATTTGACTTATATTTTAGAAATGAATCATTAATACATACAATAATATGTATTATAATAATATTAATATTTTATTTTACATTTAACTATAAAAAAATTGAAAATTAATTTATTGGATACCATTTTTAAATAAATATATTATAAACTATTACATTACAACCTAATTTAACTATTTAATATGACAGAATTTATTAAAATTTACTCAATTAATAAAGATAAAGATAATGAATCTTCAATTTGGACAAATATCAGATCTTCTGATCCAAGATGTATACAATTTATTGATGAAGTAATGAAGATGTCATATAAAGTACCTTCTACAACTAATCCAATTTTTTGGACAGATTCTTATAAACTAACGCAGTTTAATATGTTTAATGATGTAAAACCTGATGAAAATGGTGAGATGCAACGTCTTACAAATATGTATGCATTTATTGAACCAAGAAAAGGTGCCAAATATCCATATGTAGTTGTTGCTGGTACACCAGAAATTGTTAGAAAATTATCTGAAATTAAAATTACAATAGAACATATTTATGAAGCTATTCATTTTTGTGCTTCTCATTTCAGTACCCCAACTCATGATGGAAGATATCATTTTAATCCTTTACCATGGTTGAAAGTTGTTTTAGAATATGATGGACGTATTCCACTTCTTATCTCTGCAATTCCAGAAGGAACTATTATTCCAATTGCAACACCTATTTGTACCATCGAAAGTACAGATCCTGATTGCGCTCAATTAGTTTCTCATTTTGAAGGTCTTATTCAAAAAGCATATTGGTATCCTACTACTGTTGCAACTAATGCATTATTCATTAGTAAGACCATTAAAGATGCGTTAATTACAAGTACAACTCCAGAAATTACAGATTATATGCTACCATTCTTACTTCAAGATTTTGGTTATCGTGGATGTACATCAGAAGATGCTGCAATTCTAGGAGGTAGTGCTGCACTCTATATTACAATGGGAAGTGATACTGTTCCAGCAATTGTTCATAATATGAATAATATGGGAATTCCTTTTAAGAATAATACTATTGCAATGACTGGTTTTTCAGTTGCAGCATGTGAACATAATCAAGCATTTTCCAGAGGTAAAGATGGAGAATTTAAATTTATTAAAAATCTATTAGAAATTTATCCTACTGGAATTCTATCTGTTGTTGCTGATACTTATGATCTACGCCAACATGTTGAGACTGTTACTTCTGGAGAATTACTTGATAAAATTATGTCTCGTGATGGTACATATGTCATTCGTCCTGATTCACAACTTGTTATTGATGATGGAACTGAAATTTCTCCTGCTGAAACTATTTCTACACTATTTGCTATTTGCTCCAGGAATCTAGAAAAATTTATTACTATTAATGAAAAAGGTTTCAAAGTGCTTCCTGCTCAATACAAATTCATTTATGGAGATGGTTTGGATATTCCCAAAATCAAATGTATTCTTGATAAAATGATTAGTGATGGATGGTGTGCTAGTAACATTGTTTTTGGTGTAGGTGGAAATCTACTTCAAAACATCAATCGTGATACACTTCGTTTTGCTATGAAATCTTCTCAACAAGAATACGAAATTACTAATGTAGATGGAAGTGTTCGTACAGAAATTCGTAATGTAGGTAAAGAAACTCCTGGCAAACAATCAAAGAAAGGTAGATTTCATGTTTCAATGATTGATGGAGTAGTTACTTGCAAAGATATCAATGATTCAAGTGTATTTGGTCCAAATATGCTTATTCCTTGTTACAGAAATGGAATTACATACAATCTACACGAAGTTGTTGGTAATATTGAGGTTATCCGCAATCGAGTAAAAGATGGAAGAGACAGATACTCACTTTAATATAATATTATATATCATATACTCATTATATATAATGTACATATTGTTTAAAATGTAAATAATATTTTTCTATTTAATTTTTTTCTATTTAATTTTTATTTATTTATAATATTATAATGGATAAAAAATATTATTGTTATATTCTGGCTAATAATAATAATTTAACTTATAATGGTTGTACTAATAATTTAAAAAGGAGATTAAGACAACATAATGGTGAATTAGTAGGTGGTGCTAAAGCTACTCGTAATAAAGGGCCTTGGAATTATATTTGTATTATAGAAGGATTTCAAAATAAAATTGATACGTTAAAATGTGAATGGAAAATAAAACATCCTACTGGAAAAAGAAAAAGACCAATGTGTTATTGTGGTATTCAAGGTAGAATTAAATCATTAAATTTAGTCTTAAATCATGAAAGCTTAAAAGATAAATATATAATTTACGTAAATGATGATTTATGTAAACTAATAGATACAAATAAAATTGTTAATAATATTATAATAAAAAATTTAAATGAATTTATGAACTATATAAATACTTCTTTATAGTATCATTAGTTAATAAAAATCTTAAACTAAAGCCTATGGCAAATAATATTACTTCCATCATATAATTTTTGTCCCACTCTTCACACTCTTTAGGCAGATTTACTTTTAATTGACTAAAAACTATTGAAAATAATAAACCAAGTAATATTGTTACTATACCAAATAAAATAGCTTCAAATAATACTGTATGCATTTATATATTATTTACATATAAATATTTTTAGAATTTATTTATTAATTTAACTATATATTTTACAGGAATATTATTTGTTATTTTATTAGAAGTTATAACTAATTCTAATATTATATTTATATTATTATTAAATATTAATTCTAATCTATTTTTATTTTCTAATATATCTAATATTGTTGGTTTATTATTACTATTAATTAATTTTTCATTATTATTACCTAATAAATTATTATATAAATTATCTATTGATATAGAATTTTTATTTTTTATTAAAAAATCATATATATGTTTATTGTATAAATTTATTATATTATTATACACATCTTTTGGCATATTATTGTATGTATAATATATGTTGTTTTTTAGAAAAGAATTTCTAAAATTAAATGTATAATATCTTATTATATTTAAATACTCATTAAATAACTTTTTATTATTTTGTTTATTAAAACATGTATATTGTATGAATTTTCGCGGTTTTATTGATTTTAATGGTATTTTTATTATATCATTTGTTGACAGTTTTTCTGATAATTTATTTTCATTTATAAAATTACAATAATGATGAATCAATTTAATCTTTATTTTTGTATCTAAATTAACCCAACTATTGTCATTTTTTAATGATATTATTTCTTCTAATTTATTAATAATATCGTTTTTTAATTCTAAATTTAATTGTATCATAACATCAATTATTAATTAATATTATTTAATTTAACTTTATTCATTTTTTATTTTTTAATTCTTTCTCTATAAAATTAACTGTTTTATCATTAGATCTTATTATATTTATTTTTCCACATGATTCACATTCTAAACATAATATTTTTTTAGTTTCATCTAGTATTAATTTTGTATCTGGATAATCACATTCTTTACATATCACAAATATATTATTGAAATCAATTAAATATTGAATTATATTATCGATAGAATATTCACCCTTGAATGTTTGACAATTCTTTATTTTGTCAAATTTTGATGAACATGCCAGTTTATAACTAACATATTTAGTAAAATATTCACTTGATCTATTTATCGATTTACCATAACTCTCGGAATTTTCAAACCATGTTGTTTTATTACCATGTTTTCCACTTGTTGTTATTATTGGATAATCTATTTGATATCTATAAGATGGATCATTTAATGATGATTCTTTTGTTGCAAGATATAATTTATTATTGAAATTGTTATTAAAATTATTATTATTAAAATTCATTATAAAATTTTATTTTTGAATAATAATAATTAATTTCAATATTTTTAATATATTTTAATTATATTAACTATGATTGAATATATTAATCAAAATTTAATTGATAAGAAATATGATGATAAATTACATATCATTATTGTAAAAGATATCAATAATATTATTAATTTATATTTTAATAATATTAATAAAAAAAATCATAATTATTATTATAATTCATTAGATAACATAAAATATGATATTTTTCAAGATTTAGATTTATATTCATTTCTTATTAATTCAATTAATTTTGCAAATAATATTATTAATGAAAATAGTGATAGTATTTTATTATATAAATCTAATATATGGAAAATTTTTATTTATGATAATATGATGTGGAATTTACCTTTCACTTTAGATGATGTTATTTTTATTCCAATTAATTATATTAAATTATCTTATACAAATAATAACTATTTTGAATTTACTAAAACTATTGTACACGAGAGAATACATGTTTCACAAAGACTTAATATTGATATTTGGAATAATTATATTAAACAAAATAATAATGAATGGATTAAAATTACAAATAATTATAATAGTAATAATAATATGTTTGAGTTTATTAAAAAATATGATTTTAATAATTTATTTAATAGTATTAATATAATTAATCCGGATACTTTTTATCAAGATTTTATATATTTATATAATTTTGATAATAATTTATATTATGGATTATTTGTTTTAGTTAATAAACATCCAGTTATTAAATGGTTAAAAATTAATACTTACAATAATTCAAATGTTATTTTTATAAATATTGATGAAGGTACTAATTCAAATTCTATTATCAATTTTAAAAATAAATTTGAATTTGGTTATTCTAATAATTATTTAGCTTTTAATACTTCTAATTATAATATTTTAAATTTATCTCTTAATAAATCTTCTTTTAATAATGATGTCTCTATTAAAAATATTTTTTATACTTCCAATAATTATACTTATATTCAATCAAATTCTATTATTAAATTAACTAATGACCCCACTAATCATTTCTCTATCTATAATTCTAATAATTATCCTATCCTAAAAACTACCAATAGCAATATTCAAATCAATTTTAATAATTCTAATAAAATTACCTTCTCTTCCAATGGTATCGACGCTTATGATAATTTTTTCATAAATAGTAATAAATCATTATATACTTCTAGTATTAAAACTCCAAAAAAAGATTACCCTATTCTTATCGATTATGCCTCCATCTCTAATTTAGATATTGGCGGTGTTAAATTTAAAAAATATTTATCTATTGATAATGACGAAATATATCCTTTCCCTTCTTTCACCATCAATCGCTTCAATATTAATTGTAATATCGCCGAAATTTATGTAAAAAATGAAAGTAATGTTAGTAATCTCGCTTTTAGTATTAATAAAGACGGGTTTTTAGGTATCGGTTTCTCTAATGCTCTCAATCCTATCGATATCAATATTATTAATTCCAATACTCCATATATTTTAAAATATACCGGTCGTTCTACTTCAAATATTGATAAATTTGTTATCACTAGTAAAGGTAAAATTGGCAT
>Ga0209189_1002777_pt1 | contig 12047 bp, 8 predicted proteins | sample C_130820_EF_Meta_FD_187308 | JGI IMG/M metagenome (GOLD analysis project Ga0209189, IMG submission 187308) | Freshwater microbial communities from Lake Croche, Canada to study carbon cycling - C_130820_EF_MetaG (SPAdes) (version 3) | ecosystem: Environmental > Aquatic > Freshwater > Lake | place...
GTCCGGAAAAATCCGAAGTTGTAAAATACCAATTTGTAAAACAGGAAATGTCTAAAATAGTAATTAGCCGAATACAAGTTTAACAATTTGCTGTAATCGGAAAGTAACTAAAACGAGATTTCTGAAAAAAATATATAGATTAATTTTAATTTTCGGATAAAAATAATTTTTTTCTGTGGTAAATTTATCAAAGGCGATGAAAATTAATTAGACCTGGTCCGTCAAATTAATTCTAGTTGTAAAAAGCATTAGAAAGCGAATTGACCACTCGATTTTAGTGCTGAATAAGAGTGTTTGGACTTGTAAACGGTCATTTACGAGTTTAAAGCATTCGACGGATTCCGAGTTTTCGAGATACTGACCACATTTTGGGAAATTGGAATCCGAGATAATCCCGATTTTGTGTTTTTGAAGACGTCCAGAAATGCGATTTTGGTGTATTTTGCAGCTTTAGCTACGCATATTTTTCGAGAAAGAACCGTATAAAATCGTTTAAACTATGATTTTATAGCTATTTTAACGCATTTTAGTCTACATAGAACCATTTTTATGGAAGCCGCCGCATTGATTGGTTTGAAAAACCAATCAATAGCTTTTTTACAGAGGTAAAATATGCAAAAACAATGTTATACATATATTTAGTCTACTAAATACCATTTTTTTGGAAAGCCCGCGATTATGATCTGAAAGATCATAATCAGCTTTTTTCAAAAAGTATTTTTATCCAAAACAATATTATTAGTAAAACTAGTTATATGTAACACGGGCTCATTGCATTCGCCCCCATTTTACATAAAAATTTATTTTAGGAATTTTATTTTTTACAAATTTTATTTTGCACAAATTTTTATTTTAGGAATTTTATTTTGCACAAATTTTTATTTTAGGAATTTTATTTTGCACAAATTTTTATTTTAGGATTTTTTATAAAAATAAAAATTATTTCTAATATTCAATCTCGGAATAATATATTATAAAAATTAATTTAGGATTATTTCGAATATTTAATATCGGAAAATATTAATTAATTATCTTCATTTAATTTATATTTTTCATATCTGCTTAAAATATTCATTCTTTTAAATATTTCTTCTACATTTTCATTATTTTCTTCATCTATATTATCATCTTCTTCACTATCGCTTTCTTCATTATCTTCATTTAATTTATACTTTTCATATCTACTTAATATATTTATTTCTTTAAATATCTCGTTCTTATCTATTACATCTGCTTCTACATCTTCACCTTCGTTGTAATTATCAAATAAATACTTCTTTTTTATCTTTTCAATGCTTCTATAATTTTCACTATAATATCTTAATTTTTTAAATATTTCATTTATTCTTTCGCTATTGCATAAAAAATATCTATTTTTTATATGACTTTTATTTAACATGTCGTATAATAATAATTTTGTGAATTTTTTATTATTTATTCGTATACAGTCTAACATTTTTACTTTACTTACAAATTCAGTTAATGATAAATCTATCTTCTCCCTTATTAATATAACTTTTATATCTCCTTCAAAATTATAGTTTATTTCAGGTATCTCTAAATTTAATAGTATACCATTTTTATCATTTTCACATTTGTAATTTATTATTTTTTTCTTTATTTTATCTCCGTAATCAATCGTCTCTATTTTATATTCTATCTTTTTACATAAATATATTATACTTTTATTTATGCTTGTTAATCTTTTTATTTCTTCATTACTAAATTTATATATGTCTTCTTTACCAATTATTTCTTCGTAGTATTTTTCTATTGAACTTATTTCATCATTCTTACTTATTATTTCTTCTATTCTTTCTAATTCTTTTTTAATATCTTTATAGTCTCTGAAGAATTCTCTATTCTTTCTTATTCTATTATTTTTTAATTTTATAAATAATAATGCTTCAAACATACATTTATATGGAACTTCTACTATTTTTTTTATTATTATTTCATCGAAATATAATTGATTGTATAAACGTAATCTACTTTTTAAATCCGAAGTGCTGCCTAATTTATATATATCTTCATTGTAGATATTTATTATCACGTTCGTTATACAATATATGTAACCTCGACAATCTGTCTTTAAAAAATGCTTTGTTAAACAATCTTTCTTATTTAATAACTTCTTTATTTTACTCTTTATTTTATCTAATCTAACTTCCATCTTTATTATTTATCTTTCTAAAATATTTTTCATTTTTTACGCATTTTTACATCATTTTAGTCTACTAAATACTATTTTTATTGGAAAGCCCGCGATTATGATCTGAAAGATCATAATCAGCTTTTTTCAAAGGTATTTTTATCCAAAACATTATTATTAGTAAAATAAATTATATGTAACATTGGGCTCACTACATTCTCCCTATTTTACACAAATTTTTATTTTAGGAATTTTACACAAATTTTTATTTTAGGAATTTTATTTTACACAAATTTTTATTTTAGGATTTTTTATAAAAATAAAAATTATTTTAGGATTATTTCTAATATTCAATCTCGGAATAATATATTATAAAAATTAATTTAGGATTATTTATAATATTCAATTTCGGAAAATATATTATAAAAATTAATTTACGATTATTTATAATATTCAATCTCGGAAAAATATAAATTAATTATCCTCTAATTTACTACCTGTGCACAACATCATGCTCTATCATTTACATATTTAAACTTTTCTTATAAAAAATTCATTAAAGACTTTGCAACTATACATTCTTTACACTTTGATCTTCTTTTATCATGTTCACAAATCTCACCTCCTTCACTTTATTTACACTATTCTTCTTTTTTTGTAGACAAAGTTTATATATTCTTTTACCTATACAATCTTTACAATCTGATTTTTTTATATTATGTTTACAATTTTCTTTTAAACCACATAAATTTGGATCTAGTTTACAATATTGTTTTAATTTACCATGAGGGCATATTTTACTATTTTTAATTTTAACTCTATCAAAAATTGTAACTTCCTCTTTCATCTTTTATTTATCATTCTTAATATTTTTTATCAATCATAATATTTTATTTTCAATTTTTTCATATTGAAATTTAATTACATTATCATTTATAAATTTATTACATAATTACGTGTGCAGCGATTTTGTTACATTTTATAGAATAGGAGACTGTACACCTACTAGTCCGTTATTCTATATTCATTAAAACCATTAGAAAACGATTTGATAACTACATTTTTTTTTGAAATATGCCGCATTTAATTGGGGATAAAATCTCATTTTTAATAGCTTTTTACAGAGCTAAATTATACATAGTCAAGTTTATACATGATTTTTGTCTACTAAACATTATTTTTTGGAAAGCACGCGATTATCATCTGAAAGATCATAATCAGCTTTTTTCAAAAAGTATTTTTATCCAAAACAATATTATTTGTAAAACTAGTTATATGTAACATGGGCTCATTGCATTCGCCCCTTTTTATCCAATATTTTTATACAAAATTTATTTTAGGAATTTATATAAAATAAAAATTAGTATTATTTATAATTTATATAAAAATATTATTTATTATTACAAGACTATCGTTTGTTTTATCAACTTTAGTTATGTTATAAAAGTTATCAAAATTATTTTTTATTTGATATAAATGTGATACTACGATACACCATTTATATCAAATAAAAATTATCTCAAAAATATTCTCTATTTTTATTACTACAAATTGCAAATCATTCGTCTATTATCATAAAATTTGTCTTTATCTATCTATTTAACTTCCAAAATGCTATATTCAATACAAACATCTCATATCCTGATTAAAATTTCCCATCTATTAACTCTTTATTGTAATTTTTATATATACTTATCCCTTCTCTGTTTAATTCGAACTTTAAACTAAAATTTTTTAAATCTTTTAATACATTATTTATTATCTTCTCTCTATTAACCTTTATTACCTAAATTATTTACTTATATTATTATAACTATTTAGCTATTTCCTTAATTATAATATCTCTTCTATTTTTTTATCATTTAATTTTTTATTTCTATTTTTTCATCCGTATAATATTGTGTAGCAACAAATTTATTTGAACTATTTGTAGCTAATATAAGTGATATTGTAGCTCCATGAATTATTCTTGACATAAAGATTCATAACTCCCTTCAGGCGGCATAGACACGAGCAGGATAACTCCTTCTTTCTTTTAGTTAACCCCGCAATAGAGCAAGAATCCAAGCTGTAATTGATTCTTCCCTACACGAATACATAGACCTACTCATAACTTATAGTTAATTCAAATAATTGACAACTACATTTTATAAAACGTCACTGTGTATAAATTTTTTTTCATTGATGAATTTATCACTTAAATAACATCTTAAATAATTATACTTTTCTAAATCTATATTATGCTCTTTTAGGCAACACTCTAACATATCTATATTTTCACTTGAATTCATAATTTCGTAATTATATTTTAAAATATCATATTCATCATACTCGAACATAATTAACTTTCCTTTGCTATGTTCAAATGGGAGAATCGCTTTCAAACCAACATATTTTAAAAAATTATTTAAAATAACGTCATTTGATATTGATATTTTTTTATCATCTAAATTGTTTATAAATTCTACAAATTCATTCACGTATTTCATTTTTTTTCTATCTAATTGTGTTAAAAATGATTTTAAAACTAAATTGTCTAAGTTTCTTGTATGTAAATGTATTAAAATATGTTCTTTGTATGAATTTTTATCTATTGAATGAATTATTATATTATTATCTTTAATAATTTTATTTTCAAAATATATTGTTAAATTTGTTAAATTTACAATATGTGGATTTTCAGATATATTTCTTTTTAAATTTTCTTTTTTAAACATTGTTTTTATATGTAAATTTGAAAATATTTTGTATTTCTTTAATATATGTGAAAAATTATAATTATTTTCAATATCATATTTTTCTATCATTCCCCATCGAAAGTAAAAAGAATTTATGTTATTATCCAACAATAATTTTTCTTCAACATATTCATTAATATTTTTATATTTTTTATTTAATAACAATAATTCATCAATATCAATAGATAAAACCCAATCAAAATCACCAACTTTTACTAAATAATCATATTCAAAAAGTAATTTATTACCACTATTTTTTACATAATGTATATCTACAATATTTGAATATACATTAGATAAATTATACTTAGAACCACCTGAATGCAAAATTATTATTTTGTCAAATCCTAAATTTATATAATGTTTTATAAAATAACTAAGGTAATCATTTTCAAAAAAGCTACGGCTATAAATACAATATTTCATGTAAAATTATTTATATATATACATATTTATATTTATATTTATATTTATATTTATATTTATATTTATATTATACAGAGTATGAAATAAATTTCTATCATTTACTACCCTGGTCATATAAATTTACAATAAAATACTAATACAGTTAGGACTTACTAGAATATATTTAATTATACAATATTTTAAAAAATTGTAAATTAATTCATAAAATGTTACACTATAATTATCTTATCTATTAAAATATTATAATTTGCTAAGGTTTCTTATAAGTTCTCAAAACTATTTTTATAAAATTTAAACTATTGAATATTTAAAATGAGACGCTTTATTTTGTTTTTTGCCATTTATAAATATAATTTTCTAATATATCTTCATTTTTATAAATTCTAATGTTTTCATCTAATACATAATTATTTATATTAAAAGCATTTATAATATCAATTATATCAACAAATTTTAAGTTAATTTTATCATTTATTTTATGTTTTTATTTTTAATAATTTAAGTATTTTATAATAGTTATAATAATTTTTCTATAATACATATATAAAAGATACTTTTTTATATATGCTAATTGAATATTTATCAAATTCTAAAAATAAATATGATGAATTATTATTAAAAATTATTAATTTAATAATAAAAAATGGAATTACAAATTATGTTAATAAGTTTAAACAATATTTAAAAAAAATTAAATTTGAAAATAATATTAGTAATGATAAAGATTTTTTAAAAATATCTACAAAACTTATAAAATTATATCATTATCATTCATCTATAAATATTAGTTTTAAATTTAATTCTATTCATCCAGATAAATTAATTCCTACAAAATTTTCAATAATTAATAATATTGGTATAATTAAATTATTTATGTTTGACACTTATTCATTAACAAAATCTCAAATTAATGATTACATTAAAAATATTACTGATTTTTTAGATAAAAATAAAAATATGAAAGGACTAATTCTAGATTTTAGAAAACATACTGGTGGTAGTATGTGGCAATTAGTTGAAGCTTTATCCAGATTTTTAAATAATAATACTCTATTCGCTTGGAATAATAATAAAGTAAATTTTAATCAAAAAAAATGGCTTAATTTAGTTAATAAGACTCCTAAATATAATCAACATTTTATTACAACTAATATTAATACTAAAACTATATATCCAATTGCTATAATAATTGGTAATAAAACTGCATCTGCTGGAGAGTTTGTTGCATCTTGTTTTATCAGTAATAAAAATGTTAAATTTTTTGGTGAAAAAACTGCAGGTTATTTATCAGTCAATAATACTTATATAATAGATAAATATGATATTCATTTTCCAATTGCATTACAAACATCAAAAGATGGTAAATTTCAAGAATATTTAGAACCAGATGTTTATACTAACACACCAATTAATGATGCAAAAAAATGGATTTTTAATTACAAATCTATTTTTATACAATAAAATTATTTAATAAATTTTTTTAATATTCTATTTTCATATTTGCAATTATATAAAAAAAATTATTATTTTTTAAAAGCACGCGATTATATATCCTAATTGAATATTTATCAAATTCTAAAAATAAATATGATGAATTATTATTAAAAATTTTTAATTTAATAATAAAAAATTTATATAAAATTTTTAATAAAAAATTCTTTTACCGGAAATTCTTATTCTTGCATTATTTTTTCTTATTGCATTTATATGAAATCCAATATGTTCACAATTCTGTTTTCCTCCACCATGACTATTATCAACATAGTCAAAATTTATACTTAAATTTAAATTATACTCTTTTTTAAAAATATTTAACATATTATTTATTTCTTCATCTGAAAAATATTTTTGTGTTATTCCATCATATCTTATATTTAAAAATTTATTTGTTCTGTATATTGCAAATCCATTAAATGCTGAATAACATTCTAATAATTCATTATTTTTTAATGAATTTAATTTATTAGTTATATCATTTCTCATTATATAAACAATATCTAAATTACCATTATATGAATGACAATGATGAATAAATTTATCATATTGTAATGCCCAAATATCATAATTTTCATACCCTTCTGGAAGTCCATATCTATTAAATGATAATGCATCCCAATTATTTAATAAAAGATGTTCTTTTAAAACATCTATATTTATTTTATATGAACATACTTGATCGGAATCCATCATAATAAAATAATCATAATTAATAAAATTATTTTCAATAAATTCAATTAATTTATTTCTAGCATGTGCAATTCTATGCGTACGATATTCTAATAATGGTTCATTGTTCTGAATAATATAACAATTATTTTCTCCAAAATCTTTTTTAAAATTTAATAACTTATCTAATGTATTATCATCAGATTTATCATAAAAAAAGCATACAACAAAATTATTAAATGCATTTTTAAGTATATTTATATTACTGAATATATAATCTAACCATTTATATGTATTTCTAGTTGGAATACATAATACACAACTCATTTATATATATATATATATTATAAATATATTTAAAAATAAAAATTCTATATTTTTATATAAATAATATATACATATCAATTCATACAATTGGAGATAATCATTTTGGTAATTGGTGGATTGGAATAATACAGCATTATTTAGGACCAGTTTTATATTATTGTTTTGGTAAAGAAAAATTAAATAAATGTGATATTCGCAACTTTAATATTAAAGATGGTGACACTATTGTTTTTTATTTAGGTGAAATATATTGTAGATGTCATATTCATAAACACATTACAGAAACAACAACATATCAAGATATTATAAAGAATATTGTTGATAATTATTTTGAAACAATTGAATTAAATGTATTCATTTCACAAAATTAAACTAAAAAATGTATGTGTTTATAATGTTGTTTCGCCTATTTAAAAATACAATACTATTGAAAATCCATATTTGGAAAGTGATGAAGAATAAAAAAAATATGCTTTATATTTTAACGAAAAATTAAAAGAAAAATGTATTGAAAAAAAATATATTCTTTGATATCTATAATAATTATATAAATGAAAATGGTATTTAATAAAAGATTTAAGTGATGGCTATCTTTATATTGGTAATGGTGTTTATATACGTAATTTTTATAAAAGAAAATATATTATAAATAATTTAACAATGTAAATTTGTATTCCATTTAATTTTGGATAATTAATAATAAATTATTATACTATATGTTTATTTATAAATATTTTTTATAAAAATTATTAAAATATAAGTAAACCTTTTTATATACTAGATTATATAAAATAATATTTTATTAAATTTAAAATTATAAAAATAAAAAGATACGTTTAATTTATTTAATATTTTTATATAAATATTGTATACATAAATGTGGGAAGAAAAAGATTTAGAAAATTATAATTATCATAAAAATATTGGACTTGGGCAAATATGTAATGATCCTTTTTCAAATGAAATTACAAGACTTAGTTCAGATTTATCTAATAAATTTTTTCTAGAAATTGGAACATGGAATGGTTTAGGAAGTACTAAATATTTTATAGATGAATTATCTAACAGAAATGATAATTATATTTTTTATAGTTTAGAATGTAATAGTGATAAAGCAAAAGAGTCTCAAGAATTATATAAAAATAGTGATGTTAATAAAATTAAAATTTTGAATGAAGTAATATGGAATAAAGAACCTAGTAATTTTTATGAAATATTTCCAGAATGTTTATCTAATGATTTATATAAGAAATGGAATGATGTAGATATTATTAATATGAAAAAATGTAATATATTTTTAGAAAGAAATGATTTACCTATTATATTTGATGTTTTATTATTAGATGGTGGCGAGTTTACAACTTATTATGAATTTCAATTATTAAAAAATAGATGCAAATATTTATTATTAGATGACATTAATGTTGCAAAATGTGCTAAAATATTAGAAGAAATTAAAAATGAACCAGAAAAATGGAAAATAATCATAGAAAATAAAAATATACGAAATGGATTTATGGTATGTATTAATTTAAATGTTTAATTTATTTTATAAATATAAAATTCATATAATATATATTATATGAATATTGATTTTTTATGGTCTAAAGGAATTTATGAAAGAAATAATTATATGCTTCAAGAAAATACAGATATAATTTCAAATGAAAATGTAATTATAAATGAAATAAATAATTGTAATAATTATTTATGGATTAGAAGTACATGTAAAAATTTTCATATAGATTATTTAACATGTGATTTAGATATTGTTGCAAATAATTTACATTTAATAAAAAAACCAATTATATTAATTACAAGCGATGGTGATAGAAAAACTCCATCTTCTTATAGTATTGAAACTATAAATAAAATATTAAATTCAGATAAAATTATAAAATGGTTTACACAAAATTACGATAGAAGCATTATAAATGAAAAATTAGATTATTTTCCAATTGGATTAGATTTACATTCGAAACATACATCAATAAATAATAATCCAATTGATAAAATTAATTATTATATAAATGTAAGAAAATCAAATATTCCTTATATTTATGATAAAGTATTTTGTGATTCTCATATAAACCTCAATGGAAATGAAAGAAGCATAATGTATAATATAATTAAAAATAATAAAAATATTGATTTTTTAAATAATGGATTACCAATTAAAGAAATAATTAATACATATAGAAATTATAAATTTGTATTATCTCCTGAAGGAAATGGCTTAGATTGTCATAGAACTTGGGAATTATTTTTATTAGGTTCAATTGTTATAACAAAAACATCACCTTTAGATAATTTATGGATTAATCATAAATTACCAGTTGTTATTTTAAATGACTGGAATGAATTGAATGAATCTTTAGATGAAAAATTAAAAAATTGGTATAATATTTATGAGCCATTAACTAACTATGAATATATTTTATCTAAATTTAATTATAAATATTGGATATCTATTTAAAAATATATTATTAAATAATAATATTTAATAAATTATTTAATAAATTTTTTAATATTCTATTCTATTTTCATATTTGCAATTATATAAAAAAAATTATTATTTTTTGCACCTTTTTATAAGTTTGATCCATTAATAAAATAATCATTGAAAGTATTACCATTTGGATATGTTATTTTAAAATTACCATTCATTTTATTATTTTTCCACGGACCATCCCAAGTAAATCCACACGATGAACTTAAAACACCTGGTCCGTTTTTTTTACCATTTTTACAAAATCCTTCATATATACAATCATCGTCAACTTTGCATTTAATTTGACCACACCATCTGTTATTATTGAGATAACCTATATATTTTTTTCCATCTTCGCTTATGAATTCTGCAATTCCATTTTTAACACCTTTTATTTCAGTTTTATCAAGATAAATCCAATTGAATTTATTATTTTTATAACTTCCAATATATTTTATACCGGTTTTTCCATTAAATCTTGGAATATCACTAAAATCTTGATTTTCTGATAAAAAATGCTTTTCATCATTTGGAAAAACAACAACTTTTTCATATGAAGATAATTCTTCATCAAGTGCAAAAATTAACATAAATCCAATAGTAAAATTAAAATTTCCAATAATTTTTATTCCAGAAGGACAAATTATTATTCTAACTTTATAAATATCATCATCTTTCCATATACCATGATATTCATATCCAGTTACCATAAATAGAATTCCATGTCCTTCTCTTTTATCATCTTTCCATTCATTATCATATTTACATCCATCTGTACAAGTCAAGATTCCATGGCCTTCTCTTTTATCATTTTTCCAATTACCATCATATTCATCTCCATTTAGATAAGATAAAATTCCATGTCCTTCTCTTTTATTATTTTTCCATTCACCATCATATAAATCTGTACAAGTCATGATTCCATGGCCTTCTCTTTTATCATTTTTCCATTCACCATCATATAAATCTCCATTTAGATAAAATAAAAATCCATGGCCTTCTCTTTTATCATTTTTCCAATTACCATCATATTCATCTCCATTTAGATAAGATAAAATTCCTTGTCCTTCTCTTTTATTATTTTTCCATTTACCGTCATATTTACTTCCATTTGTACAAGTAAAGATTCCATGACCTTCTTTTTTATTATCTTTCCATTCACCGTCATATTTACTTCCATCTGTACAAGTCATGATTCCATGTCCTTCTCTTTTATTATTTTTCCATTTACCGATATATTTACTTCCATTTGAATGAGTACCAATTCCATGTCCTTCTATTTTATCATCTTTCCATTCACCGTCATATTTACTTCCATTTGTACAAGTCATGATTCCATGTCCTTCTCTTTTATTATTTTTTAATTGACCTTCATATTTATCTCCATTTGGATAAATAATGATTTTTTTATAATTCAATTGTTGATCTTGAATAGCAGACATTGTTAGTTTATTGTTAGTTTTTTAAGTTATATGTTAATAAATTATTATTTTTTCAATTTTTATAATATATAAACAATTAAATGACATTATATTTTGGATTACCAGTTACTTGTAAAGAAGCAATTCGTATTCTTGGATTAAATTTACAATCATTAGTTAATCAAATTAAAAATAAATATAAATTTATTGGCGAATATTTAGATCCTTATATTATTGAAGGTATAAATAATTATTTTGAAAAACAATCTTTAGAAATTAAAATTTTTGGAACTGATAAAGAACAATATATTATTGGATATGAATTA